>ENA-ORSY01002140-ORSY01002140.1-human-gut-metagenome-genome-assembly--contig:-NODE-2140-length-11891-cov-2.925313_pt1 | contig 11891 bp, 8 predicted proteins | sample MGYA00242193_ERZ509160 | MGnify/ENA primary metagenome ERZ509160 (study PRJEB26280, sample SAMEA2338670) | human gut metagenome | biome: human gut; feature: human-associated habitat; material: faeces...
CCGCAGGGGACTCACTTGATTCGATTAAAATAAGAAATGGAATAAAGTATATTATGGATAATTATGAAAAACAGGTATATACGGGAAGAAAGTTGTTTCTAAAGTATGATCAGGATAAGCTGATAGAGAAATATGGATTGAAACATGATGAAGAATATCTGTATTTGAAATATATCGGAACAGAATATCGGATCAGCCGCTCAGATGGTTCCATCGAATATATGGCCAAAAGCATCTGGAAAATCTGCAAAGAATATTCAATTGTTATGACGATCTACGACCTGCTCTGCTACTCAGAAGATAAACCGCTTCCTCCGCTTACAGGACAATGGCAGCCTGTAACCAGATTTATTCCCACCGGAAGCAGCCCGTCCGGAGATGTGTTTACCCCTAAATATGAAGCAGCATTCTCCGGCAAAGTAAATGTCGTCAGCCAGGCTTGTCTCTGTCTAGGAGGGGAATTACAGAAACGCCTGGCCGGGGCTGATCTGACTTTTGAAATGCCTGTTATGGGAGATTTCTCTGTCCTGTTCCAGTTCTGGGACGCTGATGAGGAATTCTCTGCAAAAATCTTATTGTTGTGGGATAAGGTATCCTTATCGTATCTTCATTTTGAAACAACCTTTTATCTCCAGGGAGATTTACTGGAAGCGATATTGCAGAAAATCAATGCCTAATCTTCTCGTAATATCCCTGGTAAACCGTTGCCTCTATTGATCTATATCATCCAGTACCTTCTCACAATTGAATACTCCTATATGATGCCGCACATTCTCATAAGTGCCCTGCACCATCGCGCCTCATTCAGGTTAAACATATCTGTCATTCTCCGTCAATCTTGCCATGTTTCGACAAAAGCTTTATAATAGAAACTACCTGTATCAAATCATAATTTTAGGAGGTAACAGCATGAAATTCAATCCATTCTGTATGTGCTGTGCTGTCGGCAAACAGGAACAGAATATCCGTTCCTTTCAGGACATGGACAAAAAGGTAGAATATATGAAGAAAGTCATGGACCGTATGGCAAATATTGCAGAAGAAGACTGTGCCCCCAGCGTTTCTGTCGAATTAAAAAAAATGTTCCGTGATTTCTGGGAACAGCCTGTGGAAGACTATACTTCTGTCAAAAAAGAATACAATCGGCTTATGCTGGATATGGAAGCTTCTCTTGAAGAGACCATCCGGAATTCTGAAGATCCGCTGGAAACTGCACTTCTTTATGCCCGTATTGGCAACTATATTGATTTTGCAGCTCTGTCAAATGTAAATTCCGATACAGTTCTGTCTCTTCTCAAAGAAGACAACAAAGAACCTCTTAATGCGCAGGAATACCTGCATTTTCGAAAGGACTTAAGCGCTGCCTCCCGCCTTGTCTATCTGACTGATAACTGCGGAGAAATCGTTCTTGACAAACTGGTTATCATACTTCTTAAAGAACTCTGTCCGGAACTCGATATCACCGTAATCGTCAGAGGTTTTCCTGTTATCAATGATGCGACAATGGAAGATGCACAGGATATAGGCCTTGCCGAACTGACCACAGTAATCGGAAATGGAAGCGAAGTCGGCGGCACCTGGCTTCCCCATATCAGCAGCGAAGCCCGTGAGGCACTTGAATCTGCTGATCTGATCATTGCCAAAGGACAGGGCAACTACGAAACGCTTCATGATTGTGGACTCAATATTTACTACCTGTTCCTGTGTAAATGTAAATGGTTCCAGTATCAGTTTAACGCAAAACCTCTGCAGGGTATGTTCATAAACGAGCGCCGTATTTGACAGTTTGACCAAGCTTCCCGGGCTTTTCGTCAATCTGTCAAGAAACCCCTGAAATATTTGTAGGATTCTTCTCTTTATTCTCCGACACAAATTCAGTATACTGATAACAGTTCAAAACACGAGCAAAACTTACATAATATTTTGGAGGGAAAAATAATGGCAAGTTTATCTTTACAGCACATTAATAAAACATATCCTAACGGTTTTGAAGCCGTTAAAGATTTTAACCTTGAGATTGAAGACAAAGAATTCATCATCTTCGTAGGACCTTCCGGATGTGGTAAATCTACTACACTTCGTATGGTAGCCGGACTGGAAGAAATCACCAGCGGTACCTTAAAGATTGGTGACAAAGTTATGAACGATGTAGAGCCAAAAGACCGTGATATCGCAATGGTATTCCAGAACTACGCTCTGTATCCTCATATGACCGTATATGATAACATGGCATTCGGTCTGAAATTAAGAAAAGTTCCGAAGGACGAAATCGACAAGATGGTAAAAGAAGCTGCAAAGATCCTGGATCTGACTCAGCTGCTTGATCGTAAGCCGAAGGCTCTGTCCGGTGGTCAGAGACAGCGTGTTGCTATGGGACGTGCTATCGTTCGTAATCCTAAGGTATTCCTTATGGATGAGCCTCTTTCCAACCTGGATGCTAAACTTCGTGTACAGATGCGTATCGAGATTTCCAAGATCCATCAGAGACTGGGTGCTACAATCATCTATGTAACACATGACCAGACAGAGGCTATGACTCTTGGTACCAGAATCGTTGTTATGAAAGACGGCGTTGTTCAGCAGGTAGATACTCCTCAGAACCTGTACCAGAAACCAGGCAACCTGTTCGTAGCTGGATTCATGGGATCCCCGCAGATGAACTTCCTGGATGCAGAAATCAAAGAAAAAGGTTCCGATCTTGTTGCAGTAATCGGCAAAGACGAACTTGTTATCCCGGCTGCCAAAGCAAAAGCTCTTAAAGATGGCGGCTATGTTGGAAAAACAGTTGTTATGGGTATCCGTCCGGAAGATGTTGCAGACAGAGCTGACGGTTCCATGTCTTCTACTGTTAAAGTATACGAGCTTCTTGGTGCAGAAGTATTCCTGTACTTCGATGTAAACGGAACTCAGATCACAGCTCGTGTTGATCCAGGCACAAAAGCAAAAACAGGTGATCCGGTTAAATTCGATTTCAATATGGAAAAAACTCATTTCTTTGACAAAGATACAGAACTGGTTATCACAAACTAAGATTCAATCAGAATATCAGACCCGGGGCAATTTACCCCGGGTCTTTTTTTCAGAAAACTATTTTCAGAAAGGATGGTTCAATGTCAGTACAGAGAACACTACAAAAATATATGGATGACTGGAAACGCATCAGTCATTTCGATTTCTGTCTTCTTCAGGAAGATAATTCCATTTTGGTCACCACCTGTGACCGCCGCCTTCCAGCAGAATCCAAACTGGAAGAATTCCGAAACAGCACTGCTCTTTGTCTGTCAAATGCCACCTGCTGTCTCTACAAAATAACAGAAAAAAATGAACAGCTTCTTCTCATTGTGTGGGGAAGCGAAGATTCTGTTTCCACGATTGGCGAACTGGCTGTCTGCCAGATTGAGAGTATCCTGGAAAGTTATGCCGAAAAAAATGACAAAAATGCCTTTATGCAGAAACTGCTCCTTGGAGATTATACAGATGTAGAAGCCTTTAACCGGGCACGCAAACTTCATATTTCTTCCAGTGCAAGGAGAGCTGTCTTTCTCGTTGAAACCCGTCAGTCCAAGGATGAACACGCCTTGGCTACCATCAAAAATATATTTTCTGCACGCACGCATGATTTCATCACTTCTATCGATAATCGTGGCATTATCGTCGTCCGTGAACTGACAGCTGCAGAAACATATGACGATCTGGAAAATATTGCACATATGCTTGTAGATATGCTGGGCACAGAAGCCATGACACAGGCCTGGGTTGCTTACAGCAACACGGCAAATGACCTGAAAGATCTTTCCAATGCATACAAAGAAGCCCGCACCGCTCTTGAAATTGGTAAAATTTTCTATGCCGAACGCAATGTCTTCGGATATCGCACTCTCGGTATTGGACGACTGCTATACCAGCTTCCGGTTTCCATCTGTGAAATGTTCATCCAGGAAATTTTCGGAGATGAATCACTGGATTCCATCGACGGAGAGACACTGGCGATCATCCGTACTTTCTTTGAGAATAATCTGAATCTGTCGGAGACATCCAGACAGTTGTATGTGCATAGGAATACGCTTGTGTATCGTTTTGAAAAGATACAGAAACGGTTTGGACTTGATCTCCGTACCTTCGAAGATGCTATGACCTTTAAGCTTGCCATGCTTGTGTCCCGGTATCTGCGATATCAGAACAGAACCTGAGGGGGAGTCGTTTTTATTTCAGGAGCATCAGGTGTTCAGGTGGAAGATAGAGATATTTCGGCAGGTTCTTATCATGCTCGTCCGTAAAACTTTTTTTCGGGCGCATCCACCAGAGAACTGCCCCGTCTTCCATTCCCGGACTTTTCACCAGATACTGATGTTCAAAGGTTGTCTCCACATACTCTGCCGCTTCAAATACCAGACAGTTTTCTCCCGCCTTCTCTGACGGACGAATCCAGTGACCGCGGATTGCGATATGTGTCATATCCAGTTCCACCTTCTGCTCTGTACGAAGAGATATTCCCCAGTCCAGAGCAAATACCTGATATTCTCCCATACGTTCAATTCTCGAACTGTTTTTGCAGCCGGTCAGTCTTGCTGCTTCCAGAAGCTGTGGCTGTTCAAATAATTTTCTTGTATCACCAAATATCAGTGTCTTGCCATCTTTTAAAAGCATCAGCTCATTGCAAAATCTGAAGGCCTCATCTCGACTATGTGTGACCATCAGCATATCTCCCTGATACTGTTTTAGAAATTCCTGCATATCTTTTTGCAGTACATCCTTCAAATATCCATCCAGTGCAGAAAAAGGTTCATCCAGAAGGATCGCTTCCGGCTCACCGATCATCATTCTTGCCAGAGCAACTCTCTGCTGCTGTCCACCGGAAAGTTGTGATGGATAACGGTTTTCCAGTCCCTCCAACTGATATCTTTTCATAAAATCTCTGGCTTTTTCTTCTCTCTGTCCCTTCTCACCACGATAGCCGCACAGAACATTATCTTTTACTGTCATTGTCGGAAACAATGCATAATTCTGAAACAGGTACCCAATCCGACGCTCCTGCGGCTTCAGATTGATTTTCTTTTCTGAGTCAAAAACTGTTCTTCCATTGATTACGATTTTGCCTCTGTCCGGTGTCTCAATTCCTGCGATACAACGAAGTGTCATACTCTTTCCACTTCCAGATGCACCGAGGATTCCAGTTGCTGATGTATTGCTCTCAAACACTGACTTGAGAGAAAAACCTTTAAAATTCTTTTCTATATTTACCTGTATTGCCATCAGATCCACCTTCTACTCTTCATGCCCCGCCCTGAGACAATATTGATCAGTGCCACGATCACAAACGAGATCACTACGATTACCACAACCCAGAACCCGGCTATATCATAATTTCCAGCCGAAGTTTCTGCTGCAATTGCAACGGACACTGTACGAGTCTTACCAAGAATGTTTCCTGCAAGCATGGAAGTCGCTCCATACTCACCAATTGCTCGTGCAAATGCCAGAACAGTTCCAGATGCAATTCCCGGCGCAGCCGCCGGAACGATCACTTTCCAGAAAATTCTGCGATCACTCATTCCCAGTGTCTGTCCTGCATAGATCAGATTCACATCAACCTGTTCAAAAGCAGCCCTTGCATTTCGGTACATCAGTGGAAATGCAATCACTGCAGCAGCGATCACGCAGCCTTTCCATGTCTGTACCACTTTAAAATCAAAATTCTCCATGAGAAATTTTCCGAAAGGTCTCCTGAGACTGAAGATCAACAGCAAAAAGAAACCAGCAACTGTCGGCGGAAGCACCAGTGGCATAGTCAGGATTCCATCCCATATTGCTCTCGATACCGGCTTCATCTTCATAATCTTACGTGCACAGAAAATTCCCAGAAAAAAGGCAATTGTCGTAGCCACTGCTCCGGTCTTTAAAGAAATCCACAATGGACTCCAGTTTATTTCCTGTAAAAATTCCATTCTTTTCTTTCCTTTTGTATGTACAAAAAGGGGCTGACATATATGCCGCCCCTTTTATATGTAATCGATAATTATTTAGCTTCTTCTGCAGTATCTGTTTCTTCGGTTTTGTCTTCCTTTGCATCTTCTGCAGTTTCTTCTTTCTTATCATCTGCTTTATATGCGGCAAACCCATACTCTTCAAATACTTTCATGGCATCATCCGTCTGCAGGTACTCAAGAAATGCATCTGCAGCAGCTGCTTCTTCGTCAGATGCCTCTGCGTCTACAGTAAGTCCCACCGGATAAAGAACCGGTGTTTCCAGAGAACCTTCCGGAGCTTCTGCGATAACATCTACTTTGTCTGCAACGGATGTAGCATCTGTTGCATAAACGATACCGATTTCGTTACTTCCCTCGCTGACAGATGCAAGCACATCTGTTACATTCTTGCCTTCATTGATCTCCATCTTGTTAACATCGTCTTCGATGCCAAGGTTTTTGAAGATTTCACGGGAATACTGTCCAACCGGTACATCCTCGCCCGCAAGCGCAATGTTCTTCGCATCTGTGATATTTTCGAAACCTGTAACTTTTGTTTCTCCATCCTTTGGTTTGATCAGAACAACTTTGTTCTCCAGGAGATCTACCACAGAGTCTTTCTTGGCCAGTTCCTCATCTACCAGCGCATCCATCTGTTTGGTTGCTGCTGAAAAGAAGATATCACATCTGGAACCTTCTTCGATCTGTGTCTGTAATGTACCTGAACTGTCTGCATTGAAAAGAATATTAACATCCGAATACTCTTCATTAAAATCTTTCTGGATCTCATCCATTGCATTTGCAAGGCTTGCTGCAATAAATACATACAGATCACCACTTGCATCCTCTGTTGTTGCAGCCTGTACACTTCCTGCACTCATTCCTGCTGCCATAACGCCAGCCAGCATTACAGTTAATATTTTTTTCTTCATGAATATATCTCCCTTCTTTTCTCTCAAATGTTGTTCAATATTCATGCTAATATTTTAACTGTAATAAAAATTCAAATCAATTTAACAGCTGCAATTTGCAATAGAAATTTTTTATAGAACCTCAAAATATTTTAGTAGTTCCAGTCATCACTGCCACTGTCATAGGAATCTGAATCATTTCCCTCATCAACATAATCATCGCTTCCGTCATCATAGTCGTCACTGTCATCATAGCTGCTGCCATCATCATAACCACTGTTATCCGAAGAACTACTGTCATAACTACTGTCATCACTGCTGTCGTCACTGCTGTTGTCATAGCTACTACTGTCCGAAGAGCCACTGTCATAACTACTGTCATCGCTGCTGTCATCACTACTGTAAGTTTCTGTATCACTGTCATCGGATTCATCAGAGGATGCTGTCTGCTGTGAGTTGCCCTTTGTATCTTTTTCAGACTTGTCTGCAAGACTTGTGTATGTAAGATATGCTGTGGAGCTTTCTTCATCATAAGCAAGAGATGCTTTTTCCATATCACTGAGATCAATGCTGTAAATCTGGTAAACATCTCCTTTTGCAGTAACGATCTTCATATCATATACAGTTGTAGTTGTTGTATCTGTTGATTCATCTGTACTATCTGAAGAAACAGCTGTGTCATCCGGAGTATAGAACATCTGTACCTGTTCAGATGCTTTTACAGAAGCTTCTGCCGGAATCAGGTTCTTGCCCCAGTCATCCCCACCTGAAGTCATCAGATAGATTTCTCTGATATCATCCTCCAGCTTATTGGTCATATAAATATATTTCGCCTGAGAAGTTTTAACTCCAATCACTTTCGGAGCCGGTGTGGATGTCGGTACCGGTGTTACTGTTACCGGAACTTCTGTCGGTGTCGGTGTTGCTGCCGGAGTCGGTGTCACTTCAACAACCGGTTTTGAAGAACCACATCCTGTAAAGGTAAGTATCATTGTCATGCCAAGTACGAGCATTATATGTTTTGCTTTCATTATTTACCATCCTCTCCGGTCTGAAGACCGTTCTATTTCATTTTTTATTTTCTATAGTTCTTTTTATTATCCCATGTATGCTCTTAAAAGTCAAATCAGTGTTCATAAGTCAATATTCCGCGAGGTGTTTTGTCATATATATGACAAAATCCCGAGACATACAGGTCAAAATGCCATCACCGTAGGTGATTTAAAATGCATTTTGGCCAAGTGCTGTGAACGGAGTGAACAGCAACTAAATCAGGCTGCCATAACAATATTTTACAGCAGCCTGGTCAGAATTTGATTCATTTCTATATTCAATTATCCAAGGAAATTTTTTCCTACAAAATATCCCAGCACAAGAACACCAAGTACGATACGATACCAGCCAAAAGCCTTGAAATCATGTTTCTTAATATATCCCATCAGGAATTTGATGGCGATAATAGAAACAAAAAATGCAACCACAATGCCGGTGACCAGTGTAAGAACCTCTGCCGGAGTGAATGTGAAGCCGAATTTTACCAGTTTCAGCAGACTCGCTCCGAACATAACCGGAATTGCCAGAAAAAAGGTAAATTCTGCTGCAACCGTTCTTGAAGTACCAACAAGGATACCTCCAATAATCGTGGAACCGGAACGGGATGTTCCCGGAATAACAGATAATACCTGAAAAATACCAATCTTGAATGCCGTGGCAAAACTCAGATCTTCAAGAGATGTACAGATTGGTTTTCTTCGTTTATTGTAATTTTCTACAATGATAAAAATCACACCATAAACGATAAGTGCAATTGCAACAACCACATAGTTGTTAAATTTCTCTTCGATAAAATCATTGAATGGAAGCGCGATCACGATAGTCGGGATGCATGCCACTATAATCTTAAACCACAAAATCCATTTATCTTTATCACAGAACTTCTCCACAAAAGTCAGCACAATGCGAGAAAACGGATTCTTACGTGCAATCTGTGCCTTTTTCTTCTTGGGTATCTGTCGTATGTAAAATGGCCACAACTTACTCCAATACAGGACAACAACCGCAAGGATCGCCCCCAGCTGAATGACTACCAGAAAAAAATCCTTAAATTCTGTGGTCATATCCATCTTGATAAACTCATCTACAAGGATCATATGACCGGTACTGCTGATTGGAAGCCACTCAGTAATACCCTCTACGATGCCGAGGATCACAACTTTTATAAACTCCAAAACACTCATGTTTCTTTTCCTCTCTGTTTTATTTTTCATGTATCAGTATATTACAGTTTCGGTGGTTCGTAAACCTTTCCATACATTTTAATTCAAAGTTTAAGTTTTGGTTAACTTTTCTTTTCTGCAACATACAAGACCGGAGAAACTTCTGCGGCTTCTCCGGTCAGTAAATCATTTTTATTCGATTATCTGCTTGCGATCGTTGCAATATCAATCAGTGTCAGATTGTGAAGATCTGTATTCTCAAGACTGGTTACAAGTGCCTCTGCGGTGTCCAGACTGGTAAGGACATTAACGCCTGTCTCAATCGCATTTCGACGAATCACGAAACCGTCTTTCTGATGTTCCACACCCTGTGGAGGTGTATCAATAACAACATCGATCTTATGTCCCAGAATAAGGTCCATAAGGTTCGGCGCCGGCTGTTCCAGTTTGTTAGTACGGATTGCCTTGATTCCATTTTCTTTGAGGACTCTTGCTGTGCCTCTTGTTGCATAGATACGGTATCCAAGTGCCTCAAAACGCCTTGCGATCGGAACAACTTCCTGCTGATCTTCATCTTTGACAGTGATGATCATGTTCTTATACTTCGGAAGTTTGATTCCGGCTCCGATAAATGCTTTGTACAGAGCTTCGTTGAAGTTCTCTGCAATACCAAGACATTCACCTGTGGACTTCATCTCTGGTCCAAGGCTGATATCAGCGCCACGGATCTTCTCGAAGGAGAATACCGGCATCTTGATCGCGATATGTTTTGCTTCCGGCTGAAGCCCTGGCGTATATCCCATATCTTTGAGTTTGTATCCAAGGATCACTTTCGTTGCTAACGGTACGATCGGGATTCCGGTTACCTTACTGATGTATGGTACTGTACGGCTGGAACGCGGATTTACTTCGATAACATATACTTCTTCGCCACATACAATAAACTGAATATTGATCATACCAACTACATGAAGTGCTTTTGCAAGACGACGTGTATACTCAGCAATTGTATCTTTTGCTCTCTGGCTGATCGTCTGTGCCGGATATACGGAAATACTGTCTCCGGAATGGATACCAGCACGTTCAATATGCTCCATGATACCAGGAATCAGGATATCCTCTCCATCACAAACTGCATCGACTTCGATTTCTTTACCCATCAGGTATTTGTCAACCAGAATCGGATGTTCCTGTGCAATCTGATTGATGATTCCGATATATTCCTCTACATCCTCGTCACTGACTGCAATACGCATGCCCTGTCCACCAAGAACATAGGAAGGACGAACAAGTACCGGATATCCTAACTCGTTGGCAGCCTTTTTAGCTTCCTCTGCTGTGAATACAGTCTGTCCCTTCGGTCTCGGGATCTCACATTTTTCAAGGATCTCATCAAAGAGCTCACGGTCCTCTGCAGCATCAACATCTTCTGCAGATGTTCCAAGGATCTTGACTCCCATCTTCATCAGTGCTTCTGTAAGCTTGATGGCAGTCTGTCCACCGAACTGCACAACTGCTCCGTCCGGTTTTTCAATATTTACAATGTTCTCCACATCTTCCGGTGTCAATGGCTCGAAATACAGCTTATCTGCAATATCAAAGTCTGTGCTGACAGTTTCCGGGTTATTGTTTACAATAATTGTCTCATAGCCTTCTTTTTTGAATGCCCATGTACAATGTACAGAACAGAAGTCAAATTCGATACCCTGTCCGATACGGATCGGTCCAGAACCAAGAACAAGAACTTTTTTCTTATCATGGGCAGCAACTGCTTCATTTTCTGTATCCGGGCCGCCATACACAGAATAGTAATATGGTGTTGCGGCAGCAAACTCAGCTGCACAGGTGTCTACCATCTTGTAAGCTGCTGTGATCTTATACCCCTGACGGAGAGCTTTGATATCTGCTTCTGTTCTTCCGCAAAGATTTGCGATCACATAATCCGGGAATTCCATGCGTTTTGCTTCAAGAAGAAGTTCTTCTGTAAGCGGCTGTGTCTTCAGAGCCTGTTCCATCTCTACCAGAATTGCAATTTTGTCAATAAACCATCTGTCAATCTTTGTGATTCTGTGGATATATTCTTTGGAAATATCTCTTCGGATTGCCTCCGCAATCTTCCAGATACGACGGTCATCTACAACTGCCAGTTCTTCAATCAGTTCATCCTCATCCAGGCCTGTGAAGTCATAGGACATCAGGCTGTCTACATGCTGCTCCAGAGAACGGATAGCTTTCATAAGTGCACCTTCGAAATTATGGCAGATACTCATAACCTCACCGGTAGCTTTCATCTGAGTAGTCAGTGTTCTCTTGGCAGTGATGAATTTATCAAATGGAAGTCTCGGAATTTTAACTACACAATAGTCAAGCATTGGCTCGAAACTTGCATATGTTTTTCCTGTAATGGCATTCGGGATTTCATCCAGTGTATATCCAAGCGCAATCTTCGCTGCAACTTTGGCAATCGGATAACCGGTAGCTTTACTTGCCAGTGCAGAAGAACGGCTTACACGAGGATTTACTTCGATAACACAGTATTCGAAGCTTTCCGGATGCAGTGCATACTGTACGTTACATCCACCTGTAATACCAAGTTCTGTGATGATATTCAGTGCTGATGTACGAAGCATCTGATATTCTTTGTCGCCCAGTGTCTGAGATGGAGCAACTACGATAGAGTCACCTGTGTGGACACCAACCGGATCAATGTTCTCCATGTTGCAGACTGTGATGCAGTTTCCTGCACTGTCACGCATTACTTCATATTCAATCTCTTTCCATCCTGCGATGCAGCGCTC
>ENA-ORSY01002166-ORSY01002166.1-human-gut-metagenome-genome-assembly--contig:-NODE-2166-length-11730-cov-3.295246_pt1 | contig 11730 bp, 5 predicted proteins | sample MGYA00242193_ERZ509160 | MGnify/ENA primary metagenome ERZ509160 (study PRJEB26280, sample SAMEA2338670) | human gut metagenome | biome: human gut; feature: human-associated habitat; material: faeces...
AACACACTTAATATTATCAAATACATTTTTAATGTTATATCACCATTTGTAATTGGTGCGTTCATAGCATTTATATTATACCCACTTGTAAGATTTTTCTACAGACATTTGTTCAAGGAAAAATGCCATTTGAAGTCGGACAAGCTTTCTAAATATCTTTCGATACTTATAACTTACATTATTGCAATCGGAATTATTACAATCCTTATGGTATTTATAATTCCTCAATTGTATACAAGCATTACCGATATCGTGGACAAGCTTCCAGTGTGGTACAACAATATCACTGGCCTTGTTAATTCATTTGAAGATAAACACGCTGACCTGGGATTTATTGATTATGCAGTCATTAATGAACAATTAAACAACCTTTACCCTAAGGTTATATCATATCTTACAGATATGCTTACCAATCTGCTCCCATATGTAGTTAATACATCTATGGCTATTGTTAAGGGACTGGTCAACCTCATAATTGCAATTATGGTTTCTGTGTATATGATATCTGACCACAAGAATATATTCTACAATTTTAAGCGTGTGCTTTATGCTGTATTTCCGAAAAATGCGGCTGATACTACAAGAAAGATATGCAGGGAAAGTGGTACTATTTTCTTAAAATTTATGTATGGCAAGGCACTTGACTCATTAATAATCGGTATCATCTGCTTTATATGTATGACTATATTCAAGTTCCCTTACACGGTGCTTATAAGCGTTATCGTTGGAATTACTAATATGATTCCTTACTTTGGACCTTACATCGGTGGTGTTATGGGTGGTATCATAATTGTTATTGTAAATCCTATCCAGGTTATATTCTTTGCAATCCTGATACTTGTTATACAACAGTTTGACGGACTTTTCCTTGGTCCTAAGATACTTGGCGAAAGCACAGGACTTAAGCCTCTGTGGGTTATATTCGCAATTGTTGTGGGTGGAGCACTTTTCGGCGTATTAGGAATGTTCCTCGGTGTTCCTGTTATGGCAGTTATATGCTATATTACGAACCTTGTAGTTGAACATTTCCTCAAAAAACGTAATATCAGTGTCCAGCCTTACGACTCACCTGATGAAATGTAGAATCAAAAAATTATGGCTGCTAACCTTGATATGTACCTTTATTACTGATTTTTTCAGTATTACCAGTACATATATCTTAAGGTCAGCAGCCATTTATTATTTTATATATTTCATCCCACGACCTCTTAAAACGCACAATCCTGCGGTTTAATCTATTGTGGTAATAAATGTACTCATTAAGTCTGTTAATCGGATTACACCTGTTACAATGTCTGTGATATCCCATACCATTTCCTTTCATGAATATAATATATTCTTAAAATATTAGTTAAAAACGTTTCTACTATATAATATTCAACAAAGTCATATGTGATACTAATACATTTAATTATCTTACAATAACATTTTAATCTATTTTATTAACGGCCTGATATGTATTAATAATTCAATCTATCTTATCTGTCTGCAATAAGCTTGCATATAGGATTTCCCATATCTGAGAATTTCTTCTCGTATTCTGTCATAACATTTCCTTCATTAAGCCTTTCGTCACTGTGAAGGTCATAAGTACACTCTACAAGATACCAGCCAGCTTCCTTTACTTCCTCAACTGAAAAGTCAAACAACACCCTATTGTCTGTCTTGAATTCAACCCTGCCCTCTTTTTTAAGCATTTTGTCATATCTTGCAAAGAACTGTCTTGATGTAAGTCTTCTCTTAGCATGTCTGTCCTTTGGCCATGGGTCTGAGAAATTAAGATATATTCTATCTACTTCATCAACACCAAACACTTCATTAATATTCTCTGCATCCATTCTTATAAATCTTAAGTTAGGAAGCTGTAATTCGTCCTGCTTCTCAACTGCTCTTAATAGTACGCTTGAATACTTCTCTATTCCAACATAATTAATATCTGGATTCATCCCTGCAAGAGTTGTTATAAATGTTCCCTTTCCCATTCCAATCTCTATATGTATAGGGTTATCATTTCCAAATACCTCTTTCCAGGTTCCGCACATTCCCTCTGGTTCCGTGAATACATATTCGTTCTCAACCATAACTTCTCTTGCACCCGGTACATTTCTTAATCTCATAATAATCTCCATTCATTCTTTATACTGTATAAGCTTACAACCATTTTTATAACATCAAACCAAGATATTTTACTTTAATATAATAAGTATGTCAAAGGTAAATTAAAACATCACCAAAATCCCATTCCACACAGCTTTAAATATTCGCCTGCAAATTTAGTTTCATAATCTTAATAAATATGTTAATATTACAAGCAAATATGTATAATATGAACATATCAGTATAATAAATGGCATTTTGTGCCTTTAACACTTACTTCATAATATCATTAACGATGGGAGATTGTAATGTTTAATAATTCTAATAAAACAACGAAACACTCTGTTAATAAGTGTTCAGTTCTATTTAATAAATTCAGAAAATGCCTTGTAAGAACTGCAAGCATTATTACCTGTACAGCAATTGTGGCAACATCTGTAACACCAGCTTTTGCAGCTGGAATAACAAGCGGAACAACTGCCGCCAGCAGCTATGTTATATCTAATGGAACAACTGCTGCCAAGAGTTCTGTTATATCTAACGAGGTATCAACAGACACTTCTGTTTCGTGGCCACAGGCTCCGGATATTACCTGTGAGAGTGCAATATTAGTCGATGCAGATACAGGCTCTATACTATACGAAAAAGATGCACACCGTAAGTGCTATCCAGCTTCAACAACTAAAATCCTTACAGGACTTCTTACTATTGAGAACTGTAATCTCAGTGATACACTTACATTTTCTACTGCCGCAGCTAATTCAATTAATCCGATTGAAGATGCCAACCTTGGTATGAAGGCCGGGGAAGAACTTACTGTTGAACAGGCTTTATATGCACTTCTTCTGTATTCAGCCAATGAAGTTGCATATGCACTTGCTGAGAAAGTCGCTGGCTCAATAGATGCGTTTGTTGATATGATGAATAATAAAGCTCGTGAGCTTGGTGCAATTGAAACACATTTTGCTAATGCCAGTGGTCTTTACAATCCTAACCACTACACAAGTGCTTACGATATGGCTATGATTGCACGAGGATGTTATAACAACGCTTCGTTTGTAAACATTGACTCAACTTCCTCAAGCTATACAATTCCTGCCACTAATGTAACATCTACACCCAGAACAATAAAACACCGTCATAAGATGCTTAAAGGACGCGAGTTCTACTATGAATACTGCAAAGGTGGAAAGACCGGATTTACTGATGAATCTTTAATGACTCTGGTAACATTTGCTGAAAAAGATGGAATGAGGCTTATATGCGTTGTATTCCGTTCACCAGATGACTCTACAAGATTTATAGATACACGTTCATTATTTGACTGGGGATTTAATAACTTTAAGAAATCGACTACATCTGACACACAGATAAGCTCGTTATTCTCTACTGATAACTACTACTCATCAGATGTATTTAATAAGTCAAAACTTAACTTTAATATGAATGCCTCATTTATAACAATTCCTAACAGCGGTTCAACTTCAAGCGTTACAATGAGCCTTGATAAGAATTACGATATAACTAATGAGCAGGGCAGGCTTGCCGCTAAGCTTAATTATCTTTATGGTGATAATGTTGTTGGTTCTACCACACTCTCCATAACAGGCGGTGATAATTCCAATGAAAGCCTTCTGCCATACCTTAGTGCCAAGAACAACTCAACACAGTTATCACCAAAACGCTGTATTAAGATTAATATATGGGTTATAGCTGGAATTGTAGCTGTAATACTTATTATATTTACAATTATTAACAATGCTTCACTTTCTAAGAAACGTAGTAAATACTCTAAGCGCAAGCTCCGTTTCTAGAAAATCACCAAAATACTACAAAAGGGTTACTGCTTTGACCAAAAGACAATCATTATCTGAATGTCTTTTGGTCAAAGCAGTAACCCTTTTTATTTTAATTAATTATATTATTTGTGCAGCTTTTCAGCACATATAAAGTTCCGTTAGGAACTTTTAAGATGAGCACTTTTGTGCTCATTATACCATATATCCTCTGTTAATAAGCGTATCACTTGCTGTTTCATTGCCTGCACCATATTTAGAATATGTAAGTCCGGAATACACCTTTTCTGTATTCTTCATAAGAGGTGCTGAATTATCCTGTCTGCTTACTTCATAAAATGACTGTCTTAGCTGTCCAAGCATATCGTATATTGAATTGACAACATTTTTATCATATGAAACCTGTGCACCGATAAGAGTTCTTTTCATATAGTTATAGAGTACATAAAGATTACCTGAAAGCTCATACTGCATATCAAGACCTGTTATAAGCTGGTCTATACCTCTCATAGCCATGTGTAGTTTCTCTTTAAATACTGCATTATCTGATGTTGACACTGCATCTTTAAGATAATCTCTTATTATGTCGTACACTATTACTACAAGCTCTGAACGTGTCGCCTGCGATATTCTATATGAATATGTCTTAATAGCTTCTCTATCCATACTTCACATCTCCAATCAATTCACCCTGACAGATTAGTTCTGAAGAAGCTGTAATACTTCTGATGGTCTTTGGTTAGCCTGTGAAAGTATTGATGTAGCTGCCTGTGTAAGAACTGTCTGTGATGTATACTCTGTCATCTCCTCAGCCATATCTGTATCAATCTTAGCTGATAAAGCCTTAGTAACATTCTCACTTGAAACCTCAAGGTTCTTAGTAGTATGGTCAAATCTGTTCTCATATGCACCAAGCTTTGAACGTGCAGAGTTGACATAATTAATAGCTTCGTCTACATACCCTATTGAAAGCTGTGCTGTGTAGCTTGTCATTACATTGATATTATCTGTACCTATTGTGTAAGTAGTTATCTTAGGAATATCCAGAACAATAACCTGATTTTCATTAGCACCAACGTGGATACTCATAGTTCCGACATCAGTCACTTCCTGATTAATATCCGTAGCTGTTCCACCTGCTGCCTGTGACTTTCCGTTCTGCTTAGCTGCTGTTGTATCATTAAATGTTGTTCCTGCAACATTACCTGGAACATCCATAACGAATTCCTTATTATTAACGTCCTTAACTGTAATCTTAGTACCCTTGGTTGAGATAATAGCTGAATCTTCAAATCCAACTCTCTTACCTTTTGGGTTGCCTGCATCATCAACTTCATTAGCGAATTCAGCTACAACATCACTACCTTCTGCGTGTATGCCTGAACCATCTTCATTGTAAGCATCTGATATACCAAGCATAGCAGCAAGGTCTTTATTACTGCATATTACATCTAGCTGCTGATCTCTTCCATACTGCTCTGTCATTATAACAAGTCTGTTGCCTGTGTAAGATGTATCTGGCTTATATCCTGCATAATCACTTCCGTTAGTCTTCGTATCATTAGCAAGGCTTGATACAGCAAATGCTCTTCCACCCGCCATATTAGCACCATCCATAACCTTATCCATAATTGTATCAAGTGTATCACCTTCTACAATATCAATGTTATATCCATTAATAGATATTGTTCCTGCCTGATCAGCAGTTACCTTAGCTGTGCCTGACATTGTAATAGTATCACCTACTGCTATTGCCTGTCTAGCATCCTGTGTTACTGTAACTCCATATATTCCAGCAGTAAAACTGTCAGATATCTTAAGCTGGTTCACACCCTGATAATCTGAATATACTCTTCTTGAAAGATTACCATTAATAAGTGGCTGTGTATTGAATTCTGTCTGCTCAGATATTCTGTCTATTTCCTGATTAACATTATCAATCTCCTGCTGGATAGCTTCACGCTCATCATCAGAGTTAACATCGTTAGCCGCCTGAACTGTAAGTTCCTTAAGACGTGTAAGCATAGACTGTATCTCTACTATAGCACCTTCTGCTGTATTGATAACAGAGATACCATCTGTTGTATTATTCTTAGCCTGATCAAGACCTCTTATCTGAACTCTCATCTTCTCTGAAATAGCACAGCCTGCCGGGTCGTCAGCTGAACTGTTAATCTTATATCCTGATGAAAGTCTTTGTATAGAGCTTGAAAGTGCATCCTGTGCCTTCTGTAACGCATTGTTAGATACAATGGCTGATACGTTAGTATTAATTCTCATACTTTTATTCTCCTGATTTTATATTCCCGCCACATTTACTGGCGTTATCCTTTGAATTCGTCAAATCATACATTTTATATATCGGACATATCCTGTAATTCTTTAACCGCTCTTATGCCCCAAAGAATACTCCTGTTATTGCTGAAGCGATCTTATAAAGACGATCTGATGGAATCTTGGCCCCTGAGTCCTCGTATGTAGTATATTTAACATCTGGAACTCTTACACAATTAATTCTTACATTGTCATAACCGAACTGTTCTTTAAGATCTCCCTCAATCTGCTGGAAATACTTATAAATGCTTCTGTCTTCGGAAAGCACAATTCTTGAATCCTGCTTTACATACATACTTACGTCTGACTGTGTAACCTTTGCCTCTACTGACAATTCACCCCACGAAGCTGTATTCATCTTAATAGATATCTTTCCCTTGTCATTATCATCTGCAACAAATGTAAGATTGATAAGACCTGCCTGTCCATTTTTAACATAAGGGACACGGTAATCATTTCTTCTTGCAAGATTGCTTATATATCTAATCTGTCTGTTGCTTATTCTTAATTCTTCAAATGTATCATAATCAACAGGGTCTTCAGCAGTTCCTGTAAGTGAGCTTTCTATAGCTTCTTCAAGTTCATCACCAGCAGCTTCTTCAAGGTTAGTATACATAGCCTCAAGCTTATCCCTGCTGTCTAACACTTCCTTAAGCTTGTCATTGCTATCAATTATGTTCTCTCCATATATTGACTTACTGCCCTGGTTTCCGTGCTTTCTTGTGTAAGCCATAAGCTGTCCTGTAGCCATAAGTTCATTAACCGCATTAATGTTACCAATGTTCTCATTAATTCCAGCTCTTCTTAACTCCCTTACAACCTCAGCATCAGCCTGTTCTGCTTTCTTAGTTACTTCTTCTATGTAACTGCTGTCAAGTTCATTTTCCACAGCTTCATCATAATGTTCAGCAAGTCCGTTAGCAAATGCTTCAACATTCTGATGTTCAATTGGTGACTCATTGTCCGAATTCTTCAATGTATTAGGAGTGATAAACTTCTGTGACTTTGCAAATAATGACTCAAAGTAACTGATAGTTTCCTTATCTCCAAGACCTACTGAATCATCAATAGTTACATCTATTCCAGAGTGCTTGCGGCTTGTGTAGGCACTGATAAGATTACCCATAGTAATCTCTTTGCCCTGCTTCATAAGAGCACCCGCACACACACCAGCATCTCTTGTAAATATATTCATCATCTGGTATATACCGATGAACTGCTTTTTCTTAGTTTCGTTAATTCCACCTGTCTTGTCAAGCTTGTAGAGGAACTTTGAATATTTCTCCTCATTATCCTTAGTAGCACCCTGATTCATACTGCTAAGATAATCATTAACTGTCCATATATCAGTATTCATTGGGTTGATTCCGTCATCTATCATCTTAACAACAGTTTCCGGCTTCATATTATCAACAAGATTATTAAGGGTTGTATATATTCTTCTTGCCCTCTCAACATTTTCCTTATTGATATCTATGTTATTAGAAGCAAGAAGCTTAATAACATCTCTGTTCTCCTGAGTATTCTCAAGATTGAGTTCGTCCATTATACCCTCTGCACTGTTATTAACAGCCTTAATAATAGAGTCATCTAAGTCTTCTCTTACCTTAGTGCCTGTTGTTTCATATGTATCTATCGCCTTGGCATAACGGCTTGTCATTCCACTCGCAATGCCTGATACCATAGAAATACTCAACTTATATGGGTCACTCTTCATAAGCTTTTCATACATCTGTGCTGGTGCAGTCTCAATATCGTAAAGTGCCTTTCTTACATCAAGGACATCATTATACATCTGTGTATTGCCAGCATATAATGTTCCATTAGCTTCAAGAGCTTTAATCTGCTCGTTAATCTGTTCAAGAGGCGTGTAGAGAAGTGATGTATTACTCTTTTCAAGAATTACACCTGTACCTGCTGTAAGTAAAAGCCTTGCCTCAACAAGTGTGTTATAAGCTTTCTGTGCATTGTAACCATATGGCTGCTGGTATGCATAATTACCGCCCATCTGATTATTATATACACCCTGATTATAGCCCGTATCCTGCACATAACCATACTGGTTATTAACATTGCCCTGCCAGCCGCCTGACATCTGACTGTTTACATTACCCTGCCAGTCACCTGACATCTGACTGTTTACATTACCCTGCCAGTCACCTGACATCTGGTTATTAACAGTCATCTGATTGTTAACAGCCTGCCGGCTTTCTGCTGTTTCACTCCAGCCTACCTGCATTACGACCTTCAGACTTGCTATTGTAAATGCTTTTCCAGATGAAACAACATTTACAATATCATCATAGCTTGCATTAGCCAGTGTTACTATTGCGTTCTTTACATTATCCCATATAGATGGATCGTTTGTAAGTGGAGTATCTTTAGGGTCTTCACCAATAGCAAGCTGGTCAGCAATCTTTGATAATACACTATCCTGTCCATCCTGTGTATCAAGACCATTTAAATTAAGTCCGTCAAGAACAGCTTTATATTTTAAAGTCTTTTCTGTGACTGGTATATTATTATTAATCAAATCCTGTGCATTATTAAGGTTTCTTAAGTTCACTTCAAGCCCGGCTTTATTCATAAGCGACTCAATCTGTGGACGCATAGCATTAAATTCCTTAAATGAAATCTCATATCCGCTGTTAGCCGGTCTTGTACTGACAGCATTTTCTGCCTTATATATTCCGTCAATAGTTGGTGCAATATCATTGGCAATCATATAATACTTAGCACTCTCTGAAAGCTCTGTTATTGAAGCCGCCTCATCAAGTGCTGATTGTACCTGCTGCACAGTATCGTCATCAACGCTTATTCCAGCACCGCTTAATCTCTGCTTTAATTCATTAGCTGCACCTGCCCCTGCAACACTCTCAATTGCATCAGAGCTTACGCCAGTTCCATATGCAACATAGCTGTCTGAGTGCATTGCAAGCTCAATTCTAATCTTATCAATAATTGATACCATATCATCCTTAGAGGCATCTGTTATATTAAATCCATCACCTGCTATATCGACTGCTTCCATACCAGAAAGCTTTTTAACAAGTGCCTTGAAGCTTATCTGTGCTGTACTTGCAGAATTCATAATCTGCTGTTTTACATCATCAGCTTCCTTTAATAACGACTCATATGTGTTATCTGCCAGCCTGCTGTTATCCTGTCCCTCTGACATAACAACACCATTAAATATCCCATTGATACCATTAGTCCTGTTGCTTACATTTTCCTTATAATTAATAGATGTTTCTTTAACATTATTATCCTTGTTAAAATTACCTGCGTATATTGATACAGACATATTTATCCTCCATACATTATCTGCGGCTAATCTACAGCCGGTTATTCCATTTCCTAATAACAGCCTATATATCCTGCTTAGATAATTCTATCGCCTGATTATAAAATAACCTGTATTATATTTCGGTTACTTTCACCAAAAAAATAAGCAAAATGAAGCAGATTACAGCATAAATGTAATCAACCACATTAATAATTACATCAATACCATATACCTGCTTCACTTAAATCCTTCCAACCTGATATCTAACTTATATATCAGACTGCTATTTAAACTGCTCTTATATTATTATTATATTATTGTAGGCTTGTGTGCTTCCACATCACCATTGAACTCATACACAGCTATTCCATACCTATGTAAATCCACAAGAAGTGACTCACCATAGCCATCACACTCACCCTTCTTACTTGCAATTATCTCCTGCTGGTTCTTCATATCATCACCTAATACAAGCTTATATTTGCCCTTAATTGGCACTCCAATTCTATGACTTGGTCTTTCAACAGGTGTGAAATTAAGAACGAATAACAAATGCTTCTTCTTATCCGGACTTATTCTTATAAATGAGAATACACTGTTGTCCTTGTCATTGGCATTAATCCATCTAAAGCCTTCTGAATTATAATCAGTTTCATATAAACATCTGTAATTCTTATTAAGATTAAGGCACGCACTTGTAAAATCCTTTAATTCCTTGTGGCTCTCATCCTCAAGAAGATACCAGTCAAGAGAACGCTTCTCACTCCACTCATTCCACTGTCCGAATTCCTGTCCCATAAATAAAAGCTTCTTGCCCGGATGTCCACACATATAAGCATATGCAAGCTTAAGATTAGCGAACTTGTCCTCTCTGTCACCAGGCATCTTGCCTAACATAGAACATTTCAGATGGACAACTTCATCGTGTGATAATACAAGTATAAAATTCTCGCTGTAAGCATACATAAGAGAAAATGTCATCTTACCATGATTAAACTTTCTAAAATAAGGGTCAAGCTTCATATATTCAAGAAAATCGTGCATCCAGCCCATATTCCACTTGAATGTAAATCCAAGACATTCTCCGTTATCAGGGTCACCACTTACCATTGGCCACGCTGTAGACTCTTCTGCAATTGTAACAGCCTGTGGAAATCTCTTTCTCATCATACTGTTAAAATGCTTAAGGAAACTCATAGCTTCAAGATTACCATTACCGCCATACTGGTTAGGAACCCAGTTGCCTTCTGTCCTTCCGTAGTCAAGATAAAGCATAGAAGCAACTGCATCTACTCTTAAGCCATCAATATGGAACTTATCAACCCAGAACATTCCATTGGCAATAAGGAAATTCGATACCTCATTCTTGCTGTAATCAAATACCTTAGTTCCCCAATCAGGGTGTTCGCCCTTTCTTGGATCTGCATATTCATATACACAGCTTCCGTCAAAGTTCGCAAGCCCATGTGCATCTTTTGGAAAATGTGCTGGTACCCAGTCAAGTATTACACCAATATTCTTGCTGTGCATATAATCCACAAAATACATAAAATCCTTAGGACTTCCGTATCTTGCTGTTGGTGCATAATATCCTGTAACCTGATAACCCCACGATCCGTCATATGGATACTCTGCAATTCCCATAAGCTCTATATGTGTATATCCCATATCTGATACATACTTGGCAAGGTCTGGTGCTATATCACGGTAATTCATATAACCGTCCTCTGTACCATCTTCCTGCTTCTTCCACGAACCAAGATGACATTCATATATAGACATTGCTGACTTTAAATGGTTCTCTTTCTTCTTACGTTCAACCCATACGCTGTCTGTCCACTTAAATCCATTAAGGTCAGTAATAATTGATGCTGTCTCTGGCCTTAACTGTGCCGCATTGGCATATGGGTCAGCCTTGTAAATAGCCTCACCACTCTGTGAAATAATAAGGTACTTATACATCTGTCCAGCCTTGGCACCCTCTATAAATAACTCATATATTCCACCATCTGAAATCTTCTTCATATCATAGCCATAGGCTTTCCAGTCATTAAATTCACCTATGACGTACACGTCCTTCGCCGCTGGTGCCCATACCGCAAAATATACTCCGGGCTTTCCATCTTTCTTCGCTATATGTGCACCCATTTTATTATATATCTCGTAGTGTGTTCCCTGTCCAAAAAGATATGCATCCAGTTCTGTGATTGCCAGCTG
>ENA-ORSY01002167-ORSY01002167.1-human-gut-metagenome-genome-assembly--contig:-NODE-2167-length-11723-cov-2.793881_pt1 | contig 11723 bp, 11 predicted proteins | sample MGYA00242193_ERZ509160 | MGnify/ENA primary metagenome ERZ509160 (study PRJEB26280, sample SAMEA2338670) | human gut metagenome | biome: human gut; feature: human-associated habitat; material: faeces...
AACAAGAAAAGCAGCAAGGAACAAACTTATAATAATCATATTTCGGGTGATGTGCTGCATATCCGAATAAATAAGTGCACTTTGTCTGTTTTCATTATAAAGCAGCTGCAGCATCTTATTTTGAATATTTGTGGTGACTAATTGCACGCCATTTTCCCACAAATCCCGATTTTCATCATATTTCCCTTCTTCACCTGTTCCTCCGTCAAACAAACCTCTCGCTGGAAATCCTCGAATGACTTCTCCGGGTGTTTCACTTTCCAATCCTTATAATTATCTTCCAGTTTCCGGTTACACAAACCACAAACCACCAAGTACTCGGACTTCACCTCGTTCAGGTGATTACAATGTTTACATTTCAAATAATACATCTCTCACTCGTTATGATTAAACCTTTCCAATATCTGAGCCGAAGCCTTGATCGAACGCTTGTACCAAGCAAATAACACTTCGTAACGTTCCTCCTCCGGTAAATGCCAGTCTATATCTGTTTGCCGCAAACGCTGTACCACGCTATACATCAGTAAAGCGGCACACACGCTCACGTTATAACTCTCCGTAAAACCATACATGGGTACTTTCACAAATTCGTCGGCCCTCGACAACACGTCATTCGACAATCCTGTCAGCTCCGTTCCCATGAAAAAAGCCATCTTTCCCTTGTAAAGATCAATATCATCAATAAAAGTATCTCGTTCATGCGGGGTTGTCGCCACGATCCGGTACCCCTGTGATTTCAACATCTCGATCGTCTCCACCGTGTTATTCTCTCTCTTCCGATGCCGATGAACGGTCAACCAATCGGCGGCTCCCATAGAAATCTCGGAATTATCCGTGAAAGAATTCATATTTTCAATCACATGAACGTTCTGAATCCCGAAACAATCGCACGAACGCAACACGGCACTACAATTATGTTGCTGGTAAAAATCCTCAAGTACCATCGTGACATAACTCGTTCGTTCCGCGATTAACCGACGAAACAAATCATTCTTGTAATCCGTCACAAACTCACTCAGATATTCAACCTGCTCTCTTACAGTATGCATAATGCTATTTTAAGGTGACTTCGTCACGTTAAAAGTTACAAGTTCACAAGTTGCAGGTTACAAGTTCATTTCGCTCCGGTTTTCACAACTTGCAACCGGGAAACCTGTAACTTGCAACTTGTTCATCACCAAATCAATTTGATGATGAACAAAAAAAGGGTGTCTCAAAACACCCCCCTTTAAATCTCTTAAATGGTAATTATAGTTGGCCTTCTAACTCAGCACCAGCTTTAAATCTCACCACCTTCTTAGCCGGAATTTGGATTGTTTTCCCGGTTTGCGGATTTCTACCTGCTCTTGCACTTCTTTCAGATACAGAGAAAGATCCGAAACCAACCAATGCTACTTTTTCATCTTTTTTCAAAGATTCTCCGATCGTAGCTACAAAAGCCTCTAATGCTTTCTTAGAATCAGCTTTTGATAATCCAGCTTTTTCAGCAATTGCGTCAATTAATTGAGCTTTATTCATAATAGACAGTTTTAGGATTAGAACTAATAAATTCTTTATACATTCGCAAATGTAGATATTTTATTGATGAATGCAAATTTTTTACCAAAAAAACGAAGTCACTTTAACACATTCGGTTATAACCAGTCCCTCCCCTTCTTGTTTCTTAACAAATAGCCTCTGCACAGCCTTCTCCATCCATCGCAGCCGAGACAATTCCCCCGGCATATCCGGCTCCTTCTCCACAAGGATACAGCCCGACAATTTCCGGATGCATCATCTTTTCTGTTTCTCTCGGAATCCTCAATGGAGAAGAAGTACGACTCTCCACACCCAACAGAAGGGCATCCTCCGTGATAAACCCCCGGGCCTTTTTCCCGAACTGCTCCAATCCGGCACAAAGACGCTGGTAAACGACTTCGGGTAACCATTCCTGAAAAGAAGTTGCCCGTATCCCCGGTTTATAAGAACTTTTTGGTAAATTTTCACTTAAATGTCCTCTCAGAAAATGAGTTAATCGTTGAGCCGGAGCATTCAAGTTCTTCCCTCCCTGCTGCCAAGACGCCCGCTCCAAATCCTCTTGAAATTCCAACCCGGCAAATAAACCCTTGTACTTCATTCCATTCAATTCATTCTCCCCAATTGAGGTTACCATAGCCGAATTTGCCCATGCCGTGTTTCTACCGGATGCAGACATACCATTCACCACTTGTTGTTCCGGTCCCGTGCAAGCCGGAACGACCACTCCCCCCGGACACATACAAAATGAATATACTCCTCGCCCATCCACATTCGTCACGAAACTATACTCGGCTGCCGGGAGAAAATCTCCCCGTCCTTCCGGGTTATGGTACTGAATCCGGTCGATTAACTCTTGCGGATGTTCCAATCGAAGCCCCACGGCAAAATCCTTTGGCAGCATCAACACGGACCGGGCCTGTAACATCCGGTACACGTCACGGGCCGAATGCCCCGTGGCAAGAATAACGTGTTCTGCCCGAATCTCCTGATCACCCGTCACCACTCCTTTCACCCGGTTCTGCTCAATAATAATATCCTTCACCCGACTATCAAAACGTACTTCGCCACCATACTTCTCGATGGTCTTGCGCATATTCACAATCACTTGGGGTAATTTATCCGTACCGATATGCGGGTGAGCATCAATCAATATATTAGAATTCGCCCCGTGATAAACCAAGATTTCCAAAATACGATCTACGTTCCCCCGTTTCTTCGAGCGAGTAAACAATTTACCATCCGAGAACGTCCCAGCGCCTCCTTCCCCGAAACCGTAATTCGAATCTTCATTCGCCACCCCGGTTTTGTACAAACGATTCAGATCCTGTTTCCGCTCTTCCACGCATTTCCCTCTCTCCAAAACTATCGGTCTTTTCCCCAACTCGATCAAGCGTAAAGCCGCGAACAAACCGGCCGGCCCGGCACCCACCACGACAACCGTCCCGGCAGACGAAACATCCCGGTATTGGGGAGTAAATACCCGTTCCTTCTGTTCCACCCGATCCAGATGAACACCAACTTTCAGTTGAATAACAACCCTGCGTTGACGGGCATCTATTGATTTTCGCAAAATTTCCACATGCACGATCCTCTCCTGCCCCACGTGCAACATCCTTGCCAACAGTTCATTGACAATCTCCCGATCATGTGCCTCTTCCGGCGTAATCCTCAATTCTATTTCTTTATACATAAATATGGTGGCTTCGCCACGTTACAGGTTATAAGTTACAAGTTCAAAATTATTTGTTCGGTAATTAACCTGCAACTTGTAACCTGTAACTTGCAACTATTATTTCGTGCGAAAATAAGAAAAAAATCATACCTTCGCACGACAGATTTAAACAATAATTACTATGAACAAGATAGCGTTAATCACAGGAGCCACTTCCGGTATCGGAAAGGCAACAGCGACCAAATTGGCCGAAATCGGGTATAACCTCATTATCACCGGACGCCGGGGCGATCGTCTGACCGCACTGGAAGACGAATTAAAGGCAAAAGGCATCAAAGTACTGGCTCTTCAATTCGATGTTCGTAACCAACAGGAAGTTCACAACGCAATCAGCAACCTACCGGCAGAATGGCAAAATATAGATATTTTAGTCAACAATGCAGGCCTTGCCGTGGGAACTTCTCCTATCCAAGATGGGATTTTGGATGATTGGGAACGCATGATCGACACCAACGTGAAAGGCCTTCTTTACATCACCCACGAAGTAGCCCCCTTGATGATCAAAAATGAAAAAGGACATATCGTCAACATCGCCTCCGTGGCAGGTAAGGAAGTTTACCCCGGCGGGAACGTGTATTGTGCCACCAAACACGCCGTGGACGCCCTTTCCAAAGCCATGCGTATTGATATGTTGAAACACAACATCAAGGTAACCAACATCGCTCCGGGAATGGTTGAAACCGAATTCTCCGTAGTGCGCTACAAAGGTGACCAACAAGCCGCAGACAACGTGTACAAAGGTGTTACCCCCCTCACGGGAGAAGACATCGCCGACACGATCGTGTTTGCCGTGACCCGTCCGGCTCACATCTGTTTGAACGATATTCAGATTATGCCTACCGCTCAAGCTAGTTCCAGAGACGTGAACAGGAAATAATAGGAGTATTCAAAAGGGAAAATCGATTGGTAATCAGCTCTCCCCCTGTGTAAGGGGGAGCTGGAGGGGGTAGTTTTACTGGATAAGACTTTTTAAACAGTTCCGTTGAGATCCAAACAAAAAGAAAATGCACTCTCACAGTGCAAAATTTAGATAAAAATGCACTCTTGCAGTGCATTTTTTATTATCTTTGTGGAAAAGGAACGTGATATGGAAAAATTATTGGAACATTTTAACAAGCTACTTCAAGAAACAAAGACCGACTTCCACCGATACATTTATTCCAAAATAAATTGGAACAGCCGAATGATCGGTATAACCGGACCAAGAGGTGTTGGTAAAACCACCCTGATACTCCAATATATCAAAGAGAATTTGAATCCCAATACGGCATTGTACGTCACTGCTGAAGATTTCTACTTTGCAGACCATAAACTCCTAGACTTGGCCGATTCATACACGAAAGTAGGCGGTAAACACCTGTTTATCGATGAAATTCACAAGTATAAAAATTGGTCGAAAGAATTAAAACTAATCTATGATTACCACCCGGAATTAAAAATCATATTTACCGGGTCCTCGATACTAGACATCAATAAAGGAGTTTCCGATCTGAGTCGAAGAGCCATCATGTACCAAATGCAGGGACTTTCTTTCCGAGAATACTTGCAACTATTCCATCAAATCTCAACCGACATCTACGGTTTACAGGACATCATCACCCACAAGGTGGAAATTCCGGAATCAATACATCCCCTGCCCCTTTTTCAGGATTACCTGAAACGAGGTTACTATCCATTTGCCTTAGAAGACACATACGATCAGCGTTTACGACAGATCATCAACCAAACGCTGGAATCCGATATTCCCCTGTACGCAGATATGAATGTATCCACGGGCCGAAAGCTAAAACAATTATTAGCGATCATAGCGAAAAGTGTCCCGTTTAAACCCAACCTAAGTAGCATTGCGGAAATGTTGGGAGCCAGTCGTAATAATATAGCCGATTATTGCCTGTACATTGAAGAAGCCGGACTTATTTCACAACTACGTGATGCCACCGGCGGTGTTCGAGGATTAGGAAAAGTAAACAAAATTTATTTGGATAACACGAATTTAATTTACAATCTAGCACACGAGAATTCGAATATCGGCAATATCCGGGAAACATTCTTTTTTAATCAAACCAGAGTCATTGCTGACGTTATTGCATCCCCCGCATCCGACTTCCTGATCAATGACATCACGTTTGAAGTCGGGGGAAAGAACAAAAAGCAAAAACAGATTCAAAATATTGAAAACAGCTTTGTTGTAAAAGATGATATTGAATTCGGGTACATGAACATCATTCCACTCTGGCATTTTGGAATGACGTACTAAAATTTTACTATATTTGCTGCATTATAATCAATTATGTATGAATACAAATTTGCTGACTACCATTACCCTATTTATATGTCTAGTAATAGGCTCTAGTTGCAATGACAACAAAGATGACGGCTCAAGAGGTTTCATGTGTGTTGCCACGATTATCGGGGACACGACAAATGGTTTCTATTGCTATCTGGATGGCGGGGGACTGGTAATCTCATACGACCAAAATCTCGCTGATGCGGAAAGAGGCTATTTCGGCTTTTATTATAACGAGGAAGACTGGGAAACCTCCGCAAACGATGAAAAGTTTATCAACAATGCCCATGTCGTCACATGGTCAAAATACGAGATAATTCACCCAATTAGCAAAGAGGAGGCCAATAATACTAACATAGCCGAGAATTGTCAATTACCATCATTATTAGGTGTAGGCTATGGGTATCGCGGTTATTTCGATCTACATGCAAGTTTCGCCACGGTAAACTCGGTAACCGGAGAGAAAATTCAAGGTAAAATCAATTTAGTATATGACCCTCAAGAACAAACCCAAGATTCACTGAAATTACAACTTTACTACAATCCGAATATTCCCGATGATTGGTCAAAAACTCAGACCGACTACGGAACCGTATCATGTGATATTTCATCACTTGTAAACCTTCAGCAATGGAAAGATTCGGTAACTATTGTCGTAAAATCCGGTGACAAAGAAAAACATCGCACCAAGCTCAGCAAAAATGACTTTCTAAAACCCGACAAACATTAATTCATTTATAATCCTTTTCCCCATCCACGACAACAAAACTCTGCCGTAGTGAATTTCCCTTCGCATCCACGAGATAAAGTGTATGTCGTCCGGGGGCCACATTTACCTCTAACTGGTGATGATAACGGGTAGTTCCCAAGAATTGATCATCGATATGCCAGTACACCAACGTGGAAGGCTCCCGATGAGCCATTTCAAATACAACACCACGTACCACTCCCCCTAAATCTTTGGGTATAAACACCCGCAATCCCCGCTGCGGGTAAATCATTTCCATCACATCATCCTGTCCCCGCTGGCAATCGGCACGATAAGGTGGTAATTTCTTGTAATCCGAATGTGTGCGGGCATAATACCACTCCTGCACGGGAGACAGCACGAACCAAGGTTCAATCCTCATGCGTGACACGGACTCACATTCCGAATCCACCCGGAATTTACCCGTCCGATCAAGATTCACCAATCGATGGTAAGGACAAACCTCTGTTTTCTCCCCGGCACGGGCAACATAAACGGTATCTATTTCCGGGCATATTGAAGATGCCCGATACCCACTCTTACGACAAACAGCAACCGCGGACAACTCCTCCTTCGGCATATAGAAACGAGCATCTGTCCTCACCAGAGAGGCCACCTCAAACAAAATCGGTGCCGCAGCCCGTACCCCGATCAGCCCGGGACGTCCCTCACCATCCGCATTACCAACCCACACGCCAATCACGTACTCCGGATTCACCCCCACCGCCCAAGCATCCCGGAAACCGAAACTCGTTCCCGTCTTCCAAGAAAGATTCATCGAAGAGGCAAAATTCTTCCATCCCGACTCCAAATCCGGTCGTTCCACATCTTGCAAAGCCTTGAGTGTAAGCCATACCGCCGCGGCATTGACCACGTTATTCTGCACCTCGACACAATCCACCTGTTCATCTGCCCAAAGTCGTAAACGTCGAAACTCGTGGTTAAAACTCGTCCCGTCACACTCGTTATAGTGCCTCAAAATGGAAGCCATCCCCCCGTACATATTACACAAATCCCACAACTTACACTCGGCTCCTCCCAAAATCAAGCTTAACCCGTAATTCTCCGCCTTCCGATTTAACGTCGTAATCCCCATCTTTTTCAAATCATCATAGAAATGCTCCACCCCATACTCCCGCAACAAACGCACGAAAGGAATATTCAAAGACATTGACAACGCCCTGTCGGCAGGGACAATCCCTTGGAAATCCTTGTTAAAATTCGAGGGAACATATCCCCCGAAACGGGACGGCACGTCCGACACGATCGTCTCCGGCAAGATATACCCGGATTGCTGCATCAGTGCGTACAACGCCGGTTTCAAAATACTCCCCGAACTACGGTTCGACGTGATAATATCCACTTGATTTCCCCCGTCATCACGCACCTTAGACCCGTTTCCCACGTAAGCCCGTACCTGTCCGGTCGGGATATGTGCAACCAACACGGCAGCATTATAGATATGATTGTGTTTTAACACATCAATATGCCGCCTTACAATCCCGTTCACCTGTTCTTGCAATCGGGAATCAATAAACGTCTGGCTGATCTTCCCCCGACGCTGCCCGTAAGCTCTTGCCAGCAAATGAGGTGCGATACACTCCGGACTATACACCTGTTCCGGTAAAGGTTCCGCCATCGCCATTTCCAGATCCCCTTGCTCAAAATATCCCTGTTCATAAAGTTCACGCAACAATGCATCCCGCTTTCCTTTCAAACCGGGCATATTCTTTCCCGGGTACATCAAAGCCGGGGCATTCGGCAACACGGCAAGCAATGCCGCCTCGGCCCAGCTCAGTTCATCCGGCTGACGATTAAAATATTTCAACGAAGCCGCCTGTATTCCCACGATATTCCCACCAAAAGGGGCGTGGTCCACGTACATATTCAGAATCTCCCATTTCGTGTAACTCTGTTCCAGACGAATCGCCAGCAACATTTCCAATATCTTCTCCGGAATCGTCCGGGGTGGGTTGTCACGTGACAGCCGAATCACCTGCATCGTCAACGTACTCCCGCCACTCACCACCGAACCACTCCGCACGTTCAACCACAACGCCCGTCCCACCGCTAGCGGGTCCACCCCGGAGTGAGTCAAAAATCGCTTATCCTCGAAACACATCAAAGCAGCCATGTACTTCATGGAAAGGCGCCCCCTGCCCGACACCCGGTACTGCCCGTCACTCGCCACCGTCATACCCATAATCTCCCCCTCCTTATCCAAAATCACGGTAGAATAAGGCACTGTAAACAACGGGGTTGGTAGAAAATACCACCACCCTATCACCAAGGCAAGCAACACACTCCCCCCGATCCCTAACCTAAGGATCGGCCTTCGCATAGTTTCTCGCCCGACACGCATAATAACTTGATTACAGAGAGTAATCCTCTATATGAAATCCCCGCAGGAACTCTTCCGTCTTCATCCGCTTTTTCCCGGACAACTGCAACTCTTTTATCCGAATGACTCCCCCCTTTACCAACACGTCCAAGTAAGTTTTATTATCCGTTGACAGACCCACTTCTTTCCCATGATCTTTCACGATTCGCTCCGTCTCGAAAATCTTCAATGACACAATTTCCCCGTTCTTCTTGTTTCGGAACTCGGTCCACGCCGTCGGAAAAGGTGAAAGTCCTCGTATATGATTAAAAATAGCGTCCAAACCTAGTGTCCAATCCACCTTCATATCCTCCTTGAATATTTTAGGTGCGTGTTTCGGTTCACGCCCGGCCAGCAACCCGACCTGATCCTGCAACGGGTAATCTCCGACAGCCATAGCCTCTACCGTTTTCACCAGCAAATCGGCACCCGTGTACATCAATTGATCGTGCAACTCTCCGGCCGTCATGTTCGGTCCGATCTCCACCCGTTCTTGGAAAATCAAATTCCCGGTATCAATCTCGTGTTTCAAAAGAAAAGTCGTCACCCCGCTACAAGTCTCCCCGTTCATCACCGCCCAGTTGATCGGGGCTGCACCCCGGTAATCCGGCAACAGTGATGCGTGTAAATTTACCGTTCCCAACGGGGGCATATTCCAAACCACCTCCGGCAACATCTTGAATGCCACCACGAGCTGCAAATCCGCTTGAAAAGCCCTCAACTCCTCCAAAAACCGTTCATCCCGGAAACGCTCCGGCTGCAACACGGGAATCCTCTTCTCCATGGCAAACTTCTTCACAGGAGACTCTTGAATCTTTTGTCCCCTCCCTGCCGGTTTATCCGGATTGGTCACGACAGCCACGACCTTGTGTCCGGCCTCCAGCAACTTCTGTAACGGATACACCGCAAAATCCGGTGTTCCCATGTACACGATTCTCAATTCACGCATTTTTATCTTTCTTTTTAAAGAAACCGATGATCTTCTTAATGAAATTAGTATACGATTCACTACTCATGACAGCCGAATCCGTCATGGCCGTGTAAGTCAAGACAGCCCCCAACGGCAACAGAATTACGGAAGAAATCCACATTCCTTGCCAAGGTTCCAGCACCCCTTCCCGGGCCGCTCGTTCCCCCATCATCCAGATAATATAATACACGATAAACAGGAAAATCGAAACAACTACTGGCGCTCCCAATCCTCCCTTACGGATGATCCCCCCCAACGGGGCCCCGATAAAGAAGAAAATAAAACAAGCAAATGACAAAGTAAACTTCCTGTGCCATTCGATATTATATTTACGAACGGCCTCTTCGTCCCGTTTATTGATAGATAAATCATTCATGTGACTCGTTTGAGCCCCCCGGGCAAGCTGCACGGCTTGGTCAATCGTGTTTTTCCGTTCCTCCACGTCAAAAGTCCGGTAAAGACTATCCAGATTCCTGACAACCCCTCTCGTCTCTTCACGAATCACGCTATCCCGCTTGGGGTTTCTCTCCTGTTTCTTCACGTAATTCTCCCGGAGCATATCGTGCGCTTTTCTTTGTTTCCGGCCATCCAATCGTAGGGACAGGGCCGAAACCGTACTATCCAGCTGGGCTATATTCAACATCCCGTAGCTATTCTTGAACAAGTCTTCATCCGTACGCTGCAAATCCTTATCACCCAACGGGATAATAAAATACTGTTTGTCAAACTGCACGCGCCGGAAAGGATAGGTTTTATTATTATTCGACTTCAACCCCTCGTCCGTGTACGTGTAACCGTGATACAACTCCACCTCCATGAACCGCCCTGTCGGGTCTGCCTCCAATCGTCATCTCGTAATTACCCCTCCGATCCGTGTGATTGTAAATCAACATATTGTACATCATACCCGACTTCTTGTCAATCTTATCCACCTTGATACTATACCCCTCTATATCATTGATAAACACTCCCTCCTTCAAGGATAATTCCGGTTTCTGTCGTTTTATATCGTACAATAAGCTACTCGCCTTCAAGTTAGCGTAAGGAAGAACATTGTTGGAAAAAAAGAATGCCGCAATCGTGAAAATAACGATCAGCACGATCAACGGTTTCATAATCCGGTACAGGGAAATACCCGCCGCTTTCAACGCCGTTAACTCGTAATTCTCCCCCAGACTACCGAATGTCATGATGGAAGCCAACAACACGGCCAACGGCAATCCCATCGGCACCAGTGTCAAAGACACGTAAAAAAGTAATTCTGAAATAACATGGCCTTCCAGTCCTTTTCCCACCAGATCATCAATATATCGCCACAAAAACTGCATGATCAAGACGAACATACTGATAAAAAAAGTGGCCACGAAAGGACCGACAAAGCTTTTAAGCATAAACAGGTGGAGCTTCTTCATCTTTAGCACCTTATATTGGTTTTCTTATTTTTCTACTTTACTCGTGATAAACGAATTCACAAAGATAGAAAAAAACTTTATCCACCAACCGTGCGATGTAACATTTCGACCTGTTTATTCCACAATTCAATGGCATCCCCCTCTTCATCAGCATCCACAAAATCCGTGATGATCAAAGCGACCTCCTCCGTCAAAGGCTCTACGTGGAGCGAAAATTCAAAAAATTCTTCCTCATCGTCCGCATCCAGCCACTTGAAGCGCACGTAAGAATTTTTCTTCATATCCACTAACTCCGCTTCTTCACCAATACCATCCCACACAAACGTGAAGATATTTCCATCATGTTTCACATCATCGGAAAACCACTCCGCCAAACCGGGAGCAGAACTTAGACGGGAGAACAATATTGTTACCGACGATGAGAAAATGTACTCTAAATCGATTCTTTTCCTCATACTTCATTTCAATTTGCCCGACAATATATAAAAGTTTTACCGGATATACAAGAAAAAACGAGACTTTAAGATGAACACATTCCTATTATTGCTGAACCTCAGAATCCTCAATCAACCGATCGCCGGCAAAACCGGACAACACGGTTTCCTTGAATTGTTTTTTCCAGACTTCATCCCGGCTTTCATCTACTCGGGAAAAACGAATGATAATATCTCCCACC
>ENA-ORSY01002173-ORSY01002173.1-human-gut-metagenome-genome-assembly--contig:-NODE-2173-length-11697-cov-2.256227_pt1 | contig 11697 bp, 9 predicted proteins | sample MGYA00242193_ERZ509160 | MGnify/ENA primary metagenome ERZ509160 (study PRJEB26280, sample SAMEA2338670) | human gut metagenome | biome: human gut; feature: human-associated habitat; material: faeces...
GACTGCGGAGCAGGCGCTTTTATGAATACATGCGGCGGTGAACTGTTAAGCGTTACAGGAAGCGCGCCCTGTTGGTTCGTGGTGAGGTCGGGGAAAGGAGAAAATTACAGATTTGAGAATTGATTCCGCAAGCATAGGAATGGATTCCGCCAGAAGCTATCACGCTTCTAAGACAAGCGTCAGACGATTTGAGATAACGGATTATCAGGCAGGTCTGACAGATGTATCCACTAAGGGACAGAAGACACCGAATGGTGAGGATACCACACAGAACACGGAGGAACAGGAGAACACTGCAGAGAACACCACGATGACAGCCAAAGACTGGCAGAGTCGTTTGCTGGTATCTTCTGCCAGATGGGATATGCGAAGCAGTGCCAGTGAACAGACATTGTCTACCATCCGGGAATATACGGTGCGTTATATTTTTGATTTATTATTCCCGTCCAGGAACAGCACTTTGCGGGACTGGATGCAGGAAAACGGATGGAGCAGCGGTAATCAGACCGGAAACAGCTGGAATACAGCGAAACCAGCAAGCATAATACATACTCCGTAAATAATACTCAGCTTAATTGCTTTCGTAATACGTTTCGGTTTTCTGGCACCATAGTTGTAATCTGGTCACGTCCCGTGTGAAAATATTGAACTATGTGAGCGAGACCTGGAACATAGAACAGGAGGATACCAGTTTTTCCACCGTGGGAAGCGTACGGACCAAGGATGGCAGAGAGATCAATTTTAATGTAAATGTAAATATGAGCCGCAGATGCGAGGAATACTACAAAGAGCAACTCAATGTAGCAGAATTCACGCTCCATGATCCGCTGGTGATCAACCTGGATACTGATGTGGCAGAAGTGTCGGATCAGACCTTTTATTTTGATCTGGATGCCGATGGCAAGGAAGAAGAGATCTCCGTGCTGAATGGCAGCGGCTATCTGGCACTGGACAAGAACGGTGACGGCACTATCAACGACGGCAGTGAGCTGTTCGGCACCCGGAATGGGGATGGCTTTGCAGATCTGGCGCAGTATGATGAGGATGGCAATGGCTGGATCGATGAGAACGATTCCATCTGGTCAAAATTAAAAATCTGGTGCAAGGATGAAAACGGCAACGACGTACTGTACAAACTTTCTGACAAGGGTGTCGGTGCTATCTGTCTGCAAAACGCTTCTACGGATTTTACCCTGCAGGGAGACCGTAAGGCTCAGGACGGCACTACCAATGCCAATGCGACCAATGCTGTGGTCCGCAAGACCGGTATTTTCTTATACGAAAACGGAAATGTGGGTACGGTACAGCACGTGGATATGGCTGCCTATGCCGCACAGGCATAGAATAAATATAACTATTCAGTTACTTCGCCCTATAAATAGTTAACTACGAATGCAAACATTCGACGCTATTTACATGGCTCTGAATAGTTCCAAATAAATGCAAATTTCATATCGAAGACATTCTGAATAAAACCCATGAATCGGGCAAGACTATAGGATAAACCAGGGAAAGTGGTTGAAACGATTGTATAGCAGGCAGTTGACTCAGGGAACAGGAAGGATGCGGATAGGATATGAGAAGAAATAAAAAGAGCGGTATTAACAAAGAACGTATTATAATGTTAGCCTCTTCAGCCTTTGTACTGGCAGCATTGACCATGACAGGGGTCTATATGAAGGGGCAGAATGTGGAGTCCAGGGATGATGGTTATACCTTGGACTTCACTGCGCTTCCCAACAATGCGGATGACAAATTACAGGAGATCACGGAGAATAACGACGAACATCTTCTGAAGGAGGACGAGAACATCCCCGGACTGACGGCAAATAATACAGCGGGAAATGAGATCGCGGGAACTCCTGTCACCGAGGATGATCTGGACTATATGCCCCAGGAGGTAGGCTCCGGCAACGTAGAGATTCCGGGGCTGACGGATCAGGAGACCCTGCTGGAGGCCGCACAGAAAGAGCAGCAGAATTCCGATGCCGACCGGCAAAAGGAAGAGACCGGGGGAAAGCAGACAGCAGGCGGGGATGTGGTCGTTGAGAAGACACTGCACTTTGCAGAAAGCGACGGATTACAGCAACCGGTGCAGAGTGATATTCTGATGCATTACTCTATGGACAAGAGCACTTATTTTGCTACACTGGATCAGTATAAATACAATCCCGCCACCATTTTTTCCGCGGAAGAAGGTACGGCAGTGACCGCCTGTGCGCAGGGAAAAGTGACTTCGATCTTCGAAAATGAGGAGATCGGCAAGGCGGTGACCCTGGATCTGGGTGACGGCTATGAGGCCACTTATGGACAGCTGACGGAGATCACAGTGAAAGAGAACTCCTATGTGAATCCCGGCGACACCATCGGCAGTGTGGCAGCGCCCACGAAATACTACAGCGCCGAAGGAAGCAACGTATACTTTGCTCTGACCCACAACGGGGAACCGGTGAACGGGGAGGCATTGTTCCGCTGATGTATATTGTAGGAGGCAGGATCCTGACCATGGCGGGCAGAGAGATCCCCGAAGGGATCCTGCAGATAAGAAACGGGAAAATTGCACAGGTAGGTGCCAGAGGTGAGGTGAAGTTACAGCCGGAAGAAGGAGAGCAGGTAGTGATCGCGAAAAATGCGCTGATCATGCCGGGCATCATTGAGGCACACTGCCATATGGGTATCATGGAAGAAAAAAAGAGCACGGAAGGGGATGACTGTAATGAGACAGTGGATCCCCTGACACCGTCTCTGCGGGCTATCGATGGTATTAATCCCATGGATGCAGCCTTTGATGATGCGGTGCGGGCCGGAATTACTGCAGCCATGATCGGACCCGGAAGCTCTAATGTGGTGGGCGGCCAGTTTGCCATGGTAAAGACTAAGGGGCGCCGGATCGACGACCTGATCCTGAAATCACCGGCGGCCATGAAGGTGGCCTTTGGAGAGAACCCCAAGGTCAATTATTCCGGGCAGAACAAAAGTCCTGTCACCCGCATGGCCATCGCCGCCATGCTGCGCAGGGAACTCTGGGAGAGCAGAGAATATCTGCGGCAAAAGCAGGAAGCGGCGGAGAAGGGAGCGTATTTTGCACCGGATTTTGAAAAAGAGTGCTATCTTCCGGTACTGCGGGGAGACATCCCGTTAAAAGCCCATGTCCACCGGGTGGACGATATTTTCACAGCAATCCGCATTGCAAAAGAATTCGGTATAAAAATGACGATGGATCATTGCTCGGAAGGTCATCTGGTGGCGGAAGAACTGGCGAAGGAAGGATTTCCGGCCATTGTGGGACCGGATCTTACCAGCCGGAACAAGATCGAGGTGCAGAACATGTCTTTTAAGACCGCCGGAGTGCTGAACCGGGCCGGTGTGATGGTCGCCATCACCACGGATCATCCGGTGTCACAGATCCAGACACTGCCGTTGTGTGCCGGACTTGCGGTAAAAGCGGGACTTCCCATGGAGGAAGGTTTCCGGGCCATCACCATTTATCCTGCGAAAATCTGTGGCGTGGCAGACCGCATTGGCAGCCTGGAAGTGGGGAAAGATGCAGACATTGCCATTTTCGACGGAAATCCTATGGAAATTTTCACCCGAACCCTTTATACTATTATCAACGGGGAGATCGTGTACTGCAATGTCCCCAGGGAATGACCGGAGGAATATTTTGAGATACAGCAGGAAAAGTGCAGGGATCCTGTCCCTGCTATTACTATTTAACAGTATAGGTATGAACGCCTGCGGGCAGGCAACGGCAGAGACAGGGCATGTAAGCATAAGTATGACCGGCATGGAAAACACACCGGTCATCAACTATACAGTGCCTACGCTGACACCCAATGTGCTGGTGGATCAGCAGGGGTATGCCGCGGTCGGTGAAAAACAGGCAGTGGTGAAGGGCAGACAGCCGGTAGAGACTTTCCGTCTGGTGGACCGGGAGACCGGAGAGACGGTCTATGAAGGCACGGTAAAGCAGACAGATTACAACGGGGAGCTGTCTCTGTACATCGGAACAGCGGATTTCACGGACTATACCGGGGAAGGTGAGTTCTATCTGGAGTGTGACAATGTGGGAAGATCCCTGACATTTTCTCTGAAAGAAGACCACTATCAGGAACTGTTGGAAGCGTTGTGCACGGATGTTCATGACAGGTGTCAGGATCGCAGTATTACCGAGGATGAGATCATCACTTTGCTGGAGGCCTGTGAGTGGTATCCGCAGGTGCTTGCGGATGATAATGGCAATGATATCCCGGATCTGCTGGAATCTATTGCCGACTGGCTGGAAAAAACGGCCAACGACACAGAAAAGCCGGAACCGGAGAACATGTGTTACGTGGCGGTGATGGCAAAATTCAGTTATCTGTACCAGAAATATGATGTGCAATATGCCACACAATGTCTGCAGCATGCGTCGTCGGTGTACACCAAGCTGATGTCGACATCCGGCAGAGATGCGGAGAAATTCATGGCGCTGACGGAGCTTTACCGGGCGGCGGGACTCTACACTTACCGCAATCAGATCCTGGAGTATAAGGACTTTTTCGAGGACAATACCAGTTATCTGGAAGAAACGGCCTATCTGTATGGCTCCATGACGTATCTGGCCACCAGACAGCCGGTGGATGTGGACCTGTGCACTGTATTCATGGAAAGCATCCGGAATCGGGGCGAGGAGCTGGCCAAACGTTCCCATAACATGATCGATGCCGTAATGAATGTCAACAATGGAACCGAGGATCTGCTGAAGCGGGCAGAAGAATTGTCCTGTGCTAATTATGTGTTATATAGTTATCAGTACACGGAGATTTTAGAGGATTTTCTGCATTACCTGATGGGACGGAACCGGGATTCGGTGAGTTATTATCCCGAAGAGGGAGACGCTGCGGATTATCTGTTACTGATAGCCCAGCAGGTCTCCCTCGCGGATAGACATTAGAAAGATCAGATCAGTTCTTTGTTTTTGAAATAAGTTTCGGAGATAATATTCTGTACATAGGTGCCCATGCTCTTGCGGGTCTCCTTGTCCAGTTCCTTCGGATAAATAGGCTTACCGTATTCAATGACTACGGTGGCCTTTTTTATTTTCGGGAAATGATCTTCAAATACCGCAGCGGAATTCACAATAGTCATGGGGATAATGGGAACATTTGCTTTCTCTGCGATCTTGAAACTGCCCTCGTGGAAGGGAAGGAAGGTATCCTGGGTCTTGTTGCGGGTGCCCTCCGGGAAGATGCAGATGGAAATCCCGTTTTTGGCTTTCTCAATGGCCTGCAGAATGGTTTTCAGTCCTGCCTTGATGTCCTGGCGATCCAGAAAGAGACAGTGAAGATTTTTCATCCAGATGTTAAGCAGGGGCCATTTTAACATTTCTTTTTTCGCAATATAACCGGTAGGTCTGGGAACACGGACATAGGTCAGCACCACATCGAAAAAGCTGCGATGATTGCCGACGTACAGCACAGCAGTGTCGGTGGGAATGTTCTCTTCCCCGATGGCAATGACTTTCGTGCCGGAAAGACGGATGACCCAGCGGAAGGCCCAGTTTACAATGGCCAGGGAACTGCGGTCCTTAAGACCGGGGTTAAATTTGCCGATGATCCATTCCACCAGCATTAACGGCGTGGACAGGATCAGGAATAATACTACAAATAATACGACGAATATAAAACGGATCATAATAATACCAATGCCTTTCAGTAACCTGCAAACTTTCAGGTGCCTTGGCACCTTGTGCAGGCACAAATTTGCGTGTGAAAAATTAATTTTTCACACGAAACTCCTTCGGATTTTTTATTTAGCAATGAAAAGTACGCCTAACGTGCCGGGACCACAATGGCTGGAGACTACACCGCCTGCTCTGGTTTCCAGAATCTCGTCAAAGATTCCCAGACTTTCCAGATAGGAACGAACCGCTTCCACAATCTCCCGGTCGCAGCCGGAGTGGGTGATGAAGACTCTGTCGGGAACGGCATTCTTCAGATCCTCTTCCATATCCTTTGTGTAGGAGAGGATGACGGAACCCAGTTTTCCACGGTATTTTTTGGAGGCATCCATGGCACCATCCACCACGACGATCCGGGGATGAAGCTTTAACATACCACCGGCCAGAGCCGCTACCGCGCTGCATCTGCCACCGCGGTGAAGGTAGGTCAGGGTATCTACGACGAAGCTGGCCCGGACTTTGGGACGGATGGCTTCGATGGCAGTAGTGATCTCTGCGGCTGTTTTCCCTTCAGAAGCCAGAATGGCAGCCTGTATTACCTGCAGACCGATGCCGGTGGACAGGTTTGCGGAGTTGATGACGGTGACTTTGTCGGAAGCTTCCAGTTCTTCTGCAGCAAGCCGCATAACGTTGCCGGAGGTGGACATGCTGTCGGAGATGGAGAAACAGATGATCTCCCGGCCTTCTTCCACAAAAGGCTGCATGACTTCCATGGCCTCGGTCAGAGAAGGAGCAGAGGTCTTGGGCGTGGTCTTGTTTTCATCGGACCACCGGAAAATTTCTTCCGGCGTAATATCCACGCCATCGCGGTATTCATCCTCGCCCAGCAGAATGTGCAGAGGCAGGATGGTAATGTCATACTTTTCCACTAATTCCTTTGACAGATCACAGGTACTGTCAGAGATGAGCTTAACTGTCTGTGCCATAGAATCTACCTTCCTTTTTATTAGTAATTATTCCCCTTTGGCGATCTGCCTTGCGACATAGACACCGCTGGCGGATGCATGGGACAGGGAATGAGTCACACCGCTGCCGTCACCGATGATGTACAGGCCCTTGTGACAGCTTTCCAGATGTTCGTCCAGTTCCACTTCCATATTATAGAATTTGACTTCCACACCGTAGAGCAGGGTATCGTCATTGGCGGTACCGGGTGCGATCTTGTCCAGTGCGTAGATCATTTCGATGATACCGTCTAAGATACGCTTGGGCAGTACCAGGCTTAAATCACCGGGAGTTGCGGACAGGGTAGGCTCTACCATGCCCTCGGCAATACGCTTCGCATTACTGCGGCGTCCTCTCACCAGATCGCCGAAACGCTGTACGATAACACCGCCGCCCAGCATGTTGGAGAGACGGGCGATACTTTCACCGTAGCCGTTGCTGTCCTTGAAGGGCTCGGAGAAATGCTTCGCTACCAGCAGGGCAAAGTTGGTGTTCTCTGTCTGCTTGTCGGCTCCTTCGTAGCTGTGGCCGTTTACGGTGACGATGCCGTTGGTGTTCTCATTTACGACGATACCGTGGGGATTCATACAGAAGGTACGCACGGAATCCTCGAATTTTTCAGTGCGGTATACGATCTTGCTCTCATAGAGTTCATCGGTCAGATGAGAGAAGATGACTGCGGGCAGTTCCACCCGGACGCCGATATCCACGCGGTTGGACTTGGTGTTGATGTCCAGATCTTTACAGATCTGCTCCATCCATTTGCTGCCGCTGCGGCCTACGGAAATAATGCACTTGTCGCAGTCGTAAGAAGCGTTTTCGCAGCAGATACGGTAACCGTCACCAACGGTCTCCACCGTTTTCACCGGGGTATCGAAATAGAAAGTCACTTTATCCTTCAGTTCTGCGTACAGATTTTCCAGCACGATGAAGTTGATATCTGTACCCAGGTGACGTACGGAAGCGTCTAACAGGTTCAGCTTGTTCTGCATGCAGATTTTTTTGAAAGAGGTGCCAGCAGTGGAATACAGCTTCGTGCCTTCACCGCCGAACTTCATGTTGATGTCATCCACATATTTCATCAGGTCGATGGCCTGACTCTTGCCGATATACTCGTAGAGAGTGCCACCGAAAGCGTTGGTGATATTGTATTTTCCATCGGAAAAAGCACCGGCACCACCGAAACCGCTCATGATGGAACAGCTCTTACAGTTGATGCAACTCTTGATCTTGTCACCGTCGATAGGACAGTGGCGCTTCTCCAGAGGGTGACCGGATTCGAAAACGGCAATTTTCAGGTCGGGATTCTGTTGCACCAGTTCATAAGCGGAGAAGATACCGCCGGGACCGGCACCGATAATGATTACGTCATATTTCATAGGGATAAGTTTCCTTTCTCTTTGTTCTCTTGTAAGGATTTGTGGGATGTATACTCATTTTGAACCCCCAAAAACATTCAAAATATAGTATATCATATTTTCAGCTAAAATGGGGAATAGAAATATAGCAAAATATGTGATAAAATCATAAGTTATAGCGGTTCTTCTGCAGATGCGGATGAGCGGTGCGGGAAAATAACGGGATTTGGAAGAGAATTGCAGGAAATGAAATTATGGAAGCAACACAGAAGAAAAACAAATATGAAATAGATATGTGCAACGGCACGATTATGGACAAGCTGATCTCCTTTGCACTGCCCCTGATGGTGTCCAGCATTTTGCAGCTGCTGTTCAATGCAGTGGATATCATTGTGGTGGGACGGTTCACCGGAAGTCAGGCGCTGGCGGCTGTAGGTTCCACCACGGCATTGATCAATATGTTCGTCAATCTGTTTATCGGCGTTTCTCTGGGAGCCAATGTATTGTCCGCCAGATTCTATGCTGCCGGGAAAGAGCGGGAGATGAGCGAGACAGTACATACAGCTATGACCTTTGCATTGATCAGCGGTATTGTCATGGTATTCGTAGGGCTGTTCTGCACCCGGGGGGCGTTGGAATTGATGGATACCCCGGCGGATGTTATTGATCAGGCGGCATTATATATGAAAATTTATTTCTGCAGCATGCCCTTTTTCATGCTGTACAATTACGGAGCTGCAGTTCTGCGGGCAGTGGGAGACACGAAGCGTCCGCTGTTGTTCCTGATCATATCCGGAGCCATCAATGCGGTATTGAACCTGTTTCTGGTCATTGCTTTTTCCATGGGTGTGGCGGGGGTAGCCATTGCTACAGTGATCTCTCAGGTGATCTCCTGTGTGCTGGTATTATGGTGCCTGTTTACTACGGACAGCTGTTACCGGCTGCAGATTTCAAAGCTGGGAATAAAAGGGGAGTACCTGCTGCAGATCTTTCAGGTGGGGGTTCCGGCGGGGATCCAGAGCGTAGTCATCAATTTCTCCAATGTTCTGCTGCAGTCCTCGGTGAATTCCTTTGGCTCCATCGCCATGGCAGGCTATACGGCGGCCAATAATATCTTTGGATTCCTGTTCGTGTCGGTGAATTCCATTACCCAGGCGTGTATGAGCTTCACCAGTCAGAACTACGGTGCCGGGAAGAAAAAACGTATGGACAGGGTACTGATCGATTGTATGATCCTGTCGGTGATCGTAGCGGTAACGCTGGGCGGAAGCGCCAATCTCTTCGGTCCGCAGCTGCTTCACATTTACACAACGGATGCGGACGTTATTGCCTGTGGAACGGAGATTCTGCTGTATACGACGTTGACTTACTTTTTATGCGGCATCATGGATCTGATTCCGGGAGCCTTGCGGGGCATGGGACATTCGGCGGTACCTATGATATTGTCCATTATCGGTACGGTGGGAACGAGAATCTTCTGGATCTACGGAGTATTCCCAATGCACCGGTCGTTGATGGTACTGTTTTTATCTTATCCGGCCTCCTGGCTGGCAACGATCCTGCTGCAGGCGGTATGTTTCTATTTTGTCAGAAAGAAAGTACACAGCACCATGCCGCAGGAAGAACCGTTATAAGCGGTCGGTTTTCGGGAGTGAAAGTCCCGGGATGATCGAGCGTAGGTAGGGATTATTTAGAAAATTGAGGGAAATTATGTTAGCAAAATTTAAGAAAAAATATATTGGAGACTGGGATTTTTACCAGAAGTATCTTTTACTGGCTATTCCCATGATCCTGCAGAATGCCATTACCAATCTGGTAAGCTTTCTGGATAACATCATGGTGGGACAGCTGGGAACGGAGCAGATGTCCGGCGTTGCCATTGTGAATCAGCTGATCTTTGTATACAATCTGGCAATTTTCGGAGCTGTGTCAGCTGCCAGCATCTTCGGTGCCCAGTATTTCGGAAAGGGCAATCATAAGGGACATATGTATTCCTTTCGGTTTAAGCTGTATGCCACGCTGTTGGTGACAGGCGGAGCGATCCTTCTGTTCCTGACGAAAGGTTCCGCACTGATCTCCCTGTATCTGACGGATACGGTGGGGCTGAATGCAGGTATTGTAGGAACTCTGATGATGTTCTCAAAATTTGCAGACGGCGTGACGGTGGGGAACGGGGCCACGGACTTGGCACTGCAGTACGGACTGGAATATCTGGCCATCATGATGGTGGGACTGATCCCTTTTGCGGTGAACCAGTCCTACGCGACAAATATAAAAGAGACCGGGCAGACCTTTATCCCGATGCTGGCCAGCTTTGTGGCGGTGGGTACTAATGCGATTCTGGACTATCTGATGATCTTCGGCATCGGTCCTTTCCCGGAGCTGGGAGTGCAGGGGGCGGCGCTGGCTACCGTTATTGCCCGTTACATTGAGGCACTGATCGTGGTGATCTGGGCACACATCCATCGGGGAAAAAACCGCTATCTGGAGGGAGCTTACACCAGCTTTGGTATTCCGCTTGCGGAATTGAAGGCGATCCTGATCAAGGGATTTCCGCTGATGATGAACGAGGTGCTGTGGGCAGCGGGCATGACAACGGTGACCCAGTGCTATTCTGTCAGAGGTCTGGACGTGGTGGCGGGACTGAACATTGCCTCCACCATCACGAATCTGTTCAATATTGTCTATCTTCAGCTGGGTTCCTGTATCAGTATTGTGGTGGGACAGTATCTGGGTGCAGGTAAATTGGAGGATGCCAAAGATGCGGACAATAAGATGATCGTATTCAGTGTCTTCTGCTGTGTGATCATGGCAGTGTTAATGTTCGTGGTAGGAGGATTTTTCCCCGGCATTTACAATACCACGGAGGAGATCAGGGAACTGGCTACCAGTTTTATTGCGGTATCGGCCATCATCATGCCCTTCTGCGCCTTCAGCCATGCGTCGTATTTTACCCTGCGTTCCGGTGGTAAGACGGTGGTGACTTTCCTGTTTGATTCCGTATTTACCTGGGTGATCGTGGTGCCGGCGGCATATCTGCTGGCGCATTTCACCGGCCTGGGGATCGTGAGCATCTATTTTCTGGTGCAGGGTACGGAACTGATCAAGGTGATCATTGGTTACCTCATGGTGAAGAGTAATGTCTGGGTGGTCCAGATGGTATAAATTACTATTTGTGCCGCCAGCCGAAGGCTGCTGGATGGAGATTGGCATGAAAAATAGGAGAAGGGCGGGAAACTGACATGAAAATGAACATGGCTCAGAAAATTTTACTGATCATAGGAGGCGCATTTGCGGGGATCGGCGCAGTGCTGACAATGATATTCGGAAGCATCGGCATGGTGTTCCGGCCCATGAGGGCATTTCTGGCATTGCCGCTGTTTTTCCTGATACTGGGCATTTGTTTTATCGCAGCAGTATTATTCGGGCAGCATAAAAAGTCACTCATCGTAAAAAACGGAATCAGATATGCCGCCAAGATCTACGGTTACGTGGAGAATACGGCGTATATGGTAAACGGCAGATTCCCGGTGAATGTGATCGTGCATTATTTTGACAAGAATCAGATCGAGCGGGAGGCAGTGATTCCCACCGCGTTTGAAAAGGGCGCTTCGACCTATCCCATCGGTATGACCATGGATATCTACGAATATCAGGGAAAATACGGCTGGG
>ENA-ORSY01002176-ORSY01002176.1-human-gut-metagenome-genome-assembly--contig:-NODE-2176-length-11691-cov-3.222155_pt1 | contig 11691 bp, 9 predicted proteins | sample MGYA00242193_ERZ509160 | MGnify/ENA primary metagenome ERZ509160 (study PRJEB26280, sample SAMEA2338670) | human gut metagenome | biome: human gut; feature: human-associated habitat; material: faeces...
TCATTCTGGCTCTTTCGAAATATAAACGGCAGAAGTAGGGCAATGTACCCTCACTTCTCCAGAAAAAAAGAACTCATGCTCTTGTGTTATTCATCACATTTTACTGTGAAAATCAACATAAGCATGAGTTCTTTCTTTTATCCTTTTTTTCAAGTCGAACAGTCAGCTCTGTCAGAAGAAGATTCCAACCTGTTCCAGGAACTGTTCCGGTGCTTCTACATGTGGAAAATGTTTTGTTTCTTTAATCGTAACAGCTTCTACCGATGGATTGACATTCTGATATGCTTCTATGATTGCTTCCCCATTGTTCTCAGCTTCACCTTCAACAATATAAAGACTGTTATCGATTTCTTTCAGTCCACGGGTAATATCAATATTCATATATTTAGATGCTTTATTTGCATAAACATTCTTTGCATAACAGCCGCCTCTGTGCGCTGCCTCATAATATGCATCCTGCAGGTCTCTGTCCGGATGGAACGGATCAAATGCATAATTCTCAATGAATTCGTTATTAACAGCATCTCTTGATACGACCATGTGATAAACCAATGTTCCAAACACCGGAATTTCCAGACATCTGCGGAGAAGTTTTTCTTTCTTTCCAGGCATCTGTTTCAGACTTGAAAGACTGACCGGATTTACCATCATAATCTTGTTGAACAGATCTTTTTCATTGTGACATGCCATCACAACAAAAGATACTGCATATCCGTTCACGATAACATCTGTCTTCTCTCCGATCACATTTTTAATAAAATCGCAGATAGCCTGTACATAAACAAAGTTTGTATAAGTTATTCCTGACTTCTCAGAACGTCCGCATCCCGGAAGATCCAGGTTATAGACCGTATGTTCCAGTGCAAGATCATCCTCGATCTTACTCCACTCATATCCGGAACCACCCGGAAGCATATCATGGATCAAAAGGATCGGGCTTCCTTTGCCCTTTTTTGTATAATAAATATCACCAAAGCGCCAATGATAATAGTTTCTTACATCCGTGTCCAGCATTTCCTTCAGACAGGCGGATGCTGCAATCACTTTATTTATAATATGAATAGTGGCAGTTGTTGTCATAACCAGTGCTGCTGCAGTCAGCAGACGTTTGCTGTGTTTCTTCATGTTATACCTCCCTTTTTCCATCATCTGAATATCTATATTATACGATAAAAAAGGTCTTTTTACAATCTATAACAGAGAAAGAAGTTTCTCTACATCTTCCATTCTGGTTGCCCAGCTGGTTGCAAATCGGACTATAGTATGTGTATCGTCAGCCTTCTCCCAGAAGCTGAACTGGACATCTTTTTTTAATTCTTCCATCTTACGGTTCTCCAGAACAACAAACTGCTGATTAGTAGGTGAATCTATGTAAAATGTATATCCTTTTTCTTTCAGGCCCTCTTTAAGAACGGTAGCTGTTTCGATAGCATTTTTACCAATTTTGAGATAAAGATCATCTGTAAAAAGTGCATCAAACTGTACCCCCGTAAGTCTGCCTTTTGCAAGCAGGGCTCCATGTTGTTTGACTCTTGTAAGAAAATGCTTTGGCATACTGTTTCCAGTAAACACAACTGCTTCTCCACATAAAGCACCTGCCTTGGTTCCTCCGATATAAAATACATCACAGAGTTTCGCAATGTCCTGTAAAGTCACATCTGTTTCTTTACTTACAAGACTATAGATCAGTCTGGCTCCGTCCATAAAAAGAGGAATTTTATATTCCCTGCATACTGCAGAAAGCTCCGTCAGTTCTTTTTTTGTATACAGTGTTCCATATTCTGTCGGATGAGAAATATAGACCATTCCCGGAAATACCATATGCTCATGATTTTCATCACCATAAAATGTCTCAACCAAATTCTTAAGATCCGCCGCACAGATCTTGCCATTCTTTTCCGGAAGCGTCAGGACTTTATGACCGGTAAATTCAATCGCACCGGCTTCATGTGTACTGACATGTCCCGTCTGAGCCGCTACAACGCCCTCATACGGCTGTAACATCGTATCAATGACAATCTGATTGGTCTGCGTGCCGCCTGTCAGTAAAAAGACTTCTGCGTCCTCACAGCCACATGCCTTCTTGATCTTTTCTTTTGCTTCTTCACAGTAATGGTCGGTTCCATATCCAGGAAGCTGCTCCATATTGGTATCGATCAGGTGCTGAAGGACTTTTTCATGTGCACCTTCTGAATAATCATTTAAAAAATATAACATCTCTGATTCCTCGCTTATTATAAAATCGACTCTATTTTATCACCAGGAAGATTTTTTTACCACTGGCAAACAAAAAAATACCCCGCGAGCAACTCGCGGGGCAGGTTCGTATAAATTTAATTCTCTTCTGTAGCTGTATCGGATGTACTTTCTTCGGCATCTTCCGTATCCGGATTCACCATCTTCTGATAAGCTTCATCCAGATCTTTTACATTCATCTTGTTCACCAGATAAACTTTATCCTCAACTACTGCCGCATAGAAGTTTGTATCATATTCATAATACTTCACCGTAGTTTCTTTTCCGTCTGTATCTTTAAAGATAAAGGTATATGTCGGATCTCCTTCTGGAGTATACTCCTCAGTAAGACGTTCCTGTGCGGTCATGTTGATGAGTTTATTGTAGAAAGTCGTGAATGTGGATTCATCGAGGTCTTCGCCATCTAACTTGTAAGTTGTTGTAGTAGTCTCTTCCTCATCATCAGAAGAACTTTCATCAGAGGAGTCTGTATCTGTGGAACTCTCATCCGATGTTTCTGTACTGCTTTCATCTGTAGTATCAGAATCTGTATCGTCTGTGGTATCTTCATCTTCTGCCTTTACGGTTTCCGTTACAACGTTTATTGTATGATCTCCATCTGCACTCTGTACCTCCAGGGAATCCAGATCATTAACCGATACATAGCTTACAGACAGGTTGTAGAAATCAGACATTGTACTGTCGAGGATATCTGTCAGAGAATCTTTCGTAATCGTGTAAACTTCTTTGCTGTCATCTACTTTCACATAACGGTCATCGCCGGTCTCATCTCCCACATAAATGGTAAGCGTCTTCTCTACCGTCTGTGTTTCCTGTTCTTCCTCGGTATACTTCACAGTGATAACTGCATACGGATCGTCAAATCCATACTTGGAATCGTCGGTGCAGTTATAATCTACAAATTTATCGTATGCCAGAGATCCTATCGCTGAAGTTACAGTTCCTGCTTTTGTAGTATCTGCCTTCTCTGTAGTTTTACCATCAGACACATTCCAGAACAGATTGTCTGCATCCTGTGTAAGCTCATAACTATTCTCTTTATCTACTTTAACATCTGTGATCGTAGCAGATGTTACGGATGGAAATGTGCCACTCTCCGCAAAATCATACAAAGTTCCCATAAAAGGCTCTATTGAGCTGCTGGATACCAGATAAACATTTTTATCATCATCCTCTTTTTTCACATAGTACTGATTATTTGAAGATTCCATTCCAATCTGAAGACTTGTATCACCATCAGCTGTTGTCAGCGTAATGATATTCTGCGGATTATCCAGATCATACTGACTCATATCTTCCACATCGGAAATCTCCTGGTCAGCAGTCAGGGATGCAACTCCCTTGACTGCACTGTCAACCGTGTCCTGATTCACCGGAAAATTCGCATCAGATTTTTCTGTCCAGCTATCATCTTTTTTATCAAATTCTACTTCATTCTGGTCTGCGGTAAATGAAACTGCTGTTATATCATCTGCCTCCAGACTTACCAAATCTACGCTTGTGTCATTCTCTTCAGTTTCTTTTTCTTCCTGTGAGGTAACATAAAAGTTTACGCCTTCATACGCTGCACACAGCACTCCCAATACGACTACTGCCGAAACCAGTTTGACTGTTTTTTTCTTCATTTATGCCTTTCTCCTTTTCAGCCATACCATAAATCCCATTACCAGGAAGACTACCGGGATGATTCCCATTACCATGATCTTCCAGAAACTTACATCATAAGCAGTCAGTGTCAGATAGGAAATCTGCAGGTTTTTAGATGGAACAGAAATTGTTGATGTCTCATCCGAGCTGCACATCCAGCTCAGAGAACTCATGATCATCTGCTCATTTCCACCGGATACCATCTGGTTGATCTGGCTGTCCATCAGATTTGAAGAAGTATAATAAACGATCTGTGTCTCTTTGTCATCATCCAATGTTTCTGTAATACTTACACCAAGATCAAACGGACCATCAATATCATCATCGGTTTTTTCAATCGCTCCACTATTGACATCCACTTTGGAATAAGCACTGTCAGAAGTTGTCAGAAGACTGTTGATCGTAACGGTATCTCTGACATCATCTGTCTTCTTGATTCCCTGTGCATAAGGCATCAGAACATAATAACCTTTGGATGCAAAATCAGAGACTGCATCGGTGCTGTTGACTGTCGGTACCAGATAATAAGGCATCTGCGCATAATGCTGTGAATCGCCTTCAATTACAATACCCTCTGTTCTCTCTACTCCATAGTTCTTGAGAACCGCATCAAAATTATCCATGGATTCTTCTGTATAATCAGAGAAGATCATAGCTTTTCCGCCATTTTCAAGATAATCAATGATCGCATCTTTCTCAGATTCGGAAATATCGGAAGTTGGTGCGTTGATTAGCAGGCACGCAGCATCATCCGGGACACTTTCTTCTGTGATCAGGTTCAGAGATTTAATATCAATATTTGCTTTCTGGATATCTTCCTGAAGAGTAGAATCCAGGTCTTTTTCACCATGTCCATCCAGTGTATAAAGAACCGGAAGGTCTTCGGAAGTTACATAGGAAATAGCACTGTCGATCTGTCCTTCTCCATCGAATCCTGTCGTTGTGGACTGATACGTATTATAATCAATCGAAGATTCATAAATACTGCTGTAATTTACAACTTTGCTTCTGTCACCACATACCACGATCAGGCTGTTTGCAGCAACATCATCACTGGTATATTCTGACGTAAATTTCGGATTTACAACAGGATCTTTCTGTTCTACTTTAATATGATCTGATCCTTCTTCATATTTCTCAAGTAACTTTTTAATCGTTTCATCTTCAGAGCCGCTCTGTACGACCTGATAAATCGTTACATCTTTATCCAGTTTTTTCAGGAAGTTCTTTGTATCATCAGTGATACTGTAAAGTTTCTGAGCACTGACATCCACTTCTGTATATTTGGATGGAAGGGAACCAACGATCATATTGACTACAAGAACGATTACGATAAATACTGCACTGATCACAACGCTGTAAGAACCGTTCTTGATGTATTTTTTATTCATGGAATCCTTTATTTTCTGTTTTAAAGGTTTCTTTTCTTTTTTGGCTGTCTCTTTTGCCGGATTTTCAATCTTATCTGCTTTCTTTGCTTTCAGTTTTTCCGTAAATTTCATTGTCTCCCACCTCCTTAATTCCAACGTCTCTTGGCAATCGACTGTACAGTCAGAAACAGGCAGACTGCAATCACAGACAGGAAATACAAAATGCCTTTGACATCAAAGATTGCATTTGCAAAATTGTCAAAATGGCTGCTCAGGTTGAAGATATCCAGAATTTTCTGGATTCCACCTGAGAAAAAGCTGGAATTTACAACATAAACAATGACAAGTGCGATCTCCCCAACTACACAGATGACTGCTGAGATCAGGAAGTTTTTGATCATTGTATAGATTATGATCGCTGCTGCCAGAATCAGAAGTCCAAATGTAACACAGGTAGAAATTGCTCCTTCTGAGAAGAAAGAGGAAATTCCATTCATCATATAAAAAGCAAACAGAATAACAAATGTCAGTACTGCCGCAATTACCTGACTTTCTGTCAATGAGGAAATAAACACACCAATTGCAAGATTTGCACATCCCAGAAGGAAAAATCCAAGGATCGCAGTGTATGCTGCTCCCAGAGATACTGTTCCGAATTTTGTCATGAGCAGTGGATACAGACACATAATCAGCATCGGAATCGCAAAGATCGTAACCAGTGCAAAATATTTACCAAAAACAATTTTTTCAATAGACACCGGTGCTGTAAGAAGCAGCTGATCTGTTTTCTGTTTACGTTCTTCTGCAAGAACTCGCATTGTAAGGATCGGCACACTGATCAGAAATACAAAGGTCAGTGCACTTAATGTGTACTCAAAACGAGGATATGCTGCACCAAGCTGATATGCCGAAAAATAAATACCTGTCAGAAACAGGATAAAAAATATGAACAGGTAACCGATCATAGAAGTAAGGTAACTTCTCAGCTCCCTTTTATATACTGCGATCATTTATTTTCCCCCTCCTTTTTGTCTGTCTCTTTTTCGTTCTTTTTCTTCTTATCATCTTCAGTCAGTTCAAGGAAGATTTCCTCCAGAGATACTTTCTTCGACTGCATTTCCAGAATTGGACAGTGTGCATCTGCCATTTTGAAGAACACCTCTTCACGGATATCCATATCCTCTTTTGTAGAAAGCATTACATTCCATGCATGTTCTTCCTTTGCATCCTCTATCTTAATATCTTTGATATCACTGATCTGTCCAAGTGCAATGCGAATATGATCTTTATCACCTTTCACAAGCAGATTTAAGGTATTGGAACCTTCTGCAAGTTTTCCAAGATTCTCAGGTGTATCACTGGCAACCAGTTTTCCATGAGAAATGATCAATACATAATCGCAGACAGCACTGACTTCTGACAGAATATGCGAACTTAAAATAACCGTATGTTTCTTCTTAAGGCTCTTGATCAGATCACGGATCTCAATGATCTGTTTCGGGTCAAGACCTACGGTTGGCTCATCCAGAATAATCACTTCCGGATAACCAAGAATTGCCTGTGCAAGTCCAACTCTCTGTCTGTAACCTTTGGACAGATTCTTGATCAGACGGTTTTTCATATCAGTAATCTTTAGCATTTCCATGACTTCTTCTACCATGGATTTTTTTTGATCTTTTGGGATTTTTTTGAGATCAGCAACGAAATTCATATATTCGCCTACTGTCATGTCGAAATAAAGAGGCGGCATCTCCGGCAGATAGCCGATGCATTTTTTTGCCTGCTCCGGTTCATCCAGTATGTCATGACCATCAATGGTTACCGTTCCCTCCGTAGATGCTATATAACCAGTAATCATATTCATAGTCGTAGATTTACCAGCTCCGTTTGGCCCCAGAAAGCCGTAGATTTTGCCTTTCTCAATTTTAAAAGAAAGGTGGTCAACCGCCGTATGGTCTCCATAGCGTTTGACCAGATTGTTTACTTCAATCACAAGTCTCTCCTCCTTTTTCTTTAAACAGAATATTGTATTCTGCAAATATTTACAAAATAAAAGATGCCTCCAGGTGAAACAGAGATAGGGGGTACCTGGAAGCATCTTCCATCATGAGCCGGCTTTAACGTCTGCTCTGAAAATATTCTATGAGGAAGTTGTGATAAAAATTGGATAAATCTGTGATGATTTTGTGAAAATAAAACGTATTTTTGAAATAGTTTTTCTAAAAACAGTTTCTGTTTATGAAAGAGGCTCTTTCAGTGGTGTTCCTGCCTTACGCGGATAGCGGCCCGGTGTTGGTTTCATTTTCTCGATCACAACGAGAGAACGCTGGATTTCAGAATCCGGAAGATTAAAATAAACCACATCCTGAATCTTGCCGCCGAGGATCTTAACTGCTTTTTCTGCCTGCTGCAGTTCTTCCTGAACCGTGCCAGACTTGTAAGAAATAAAATTTCCGCCCACTTTTACATATGGAAGACAGTACTCAGACAACGTAGCCAGATTGGAAACCGCGCGGGATACGCACAGATCATACTGCTCACGGTATGCTTTATTTTTGGCAAATTCTTCTGCCCTGCCATGAATTGCAGTAATATTTTCCAGTTTCAGAAGAGCAAAGGTTTCTTCGAGAAAATTAACTCTCTTCTTCAATGAGTCAAGAAGACAGGCTTCCAGATGCGGAAACGCAATCTTAAGTGGTACTCCCGGAAATCCGGCTCCTGTTCCGATATCCATAATTTTGCTGACTTTTGTCATATCCACTGCTTTTACGCAGGCAAGGCTGTCCAGGAAGTGCTTTACCAGCACTTCCTGAAACTCGGTAATACCAGTCAGGTTCATGACCTTGTTTTTTTCTGCCAGATATTCATAAAAAGCAATAAACTGCTGTTTCTGTGTATCATTCAGAGCAATTCCGAGTTCTTCACACCCTTGCTCCAGTACTTTCAGATCATAAGACAATATTATATCCTCCTATTCTCAGGAATTTGAATTTCTTCTGTATTGTTCAAGATAAACCAGCAGTACAGAGATATCCGCAGGAGATACGCCTGAAATACGAGATGCCTGTCCGATAGAGATTGGACGGTATTCTTCCAGTTTCTGCCTTGCTTCGATACGAAGACTGCCAACCTTTTCATAATCCAGGTCTTCCGGAATTTTCTTTGCTTCCAGTTTTTTGAACTGCTCTACCTGCTTCAGCTGTCTCTTGATATATCCTTCATATTTCAGATTGATCTCTACCTGCTGCTTCACATCCCATGGAAGCTCCGGTCTTTCTTTGTCAATTGGTGCCAGATCTTCATAGTTCAGTTCCGGTCTGCGGATCAGTTCTGCAATCGTTGTTCCGGATTTCAGAAGTGTACTTCCTTTTTCTTCCAGCAATTTCTGGACCTCCGGTGTTCCGCCGATCGTTGCATGTTCGGTACGCTCGATTTCTTTCTGAATTGCCTCTTCTTTTCGAAGAACTGCCTGATATGTTTCTTCATCGATCAGACCAACCTGATATCCTTTTTTACGGAGACGAAGATCTGCATTATCCTGTCTCAGCAGAAGACGATATTCTGCACGGCTTGTCATCATTCGATACGGTTCATGGTTTTCTTTTGTAACCAGGTCATCGATCAGTACTCCAATATAAGCTTCGGAACGGTCCAGAACCAGCTGTTCCCGGCCTTTTACCTCCATGGCTGCATTGATTCCGGCAATCAGCCCCTGTGCTGCTGCTTCTTCATATCCGGAGCTTCCGTTAAACTGTCCGCCACTGAACAGGCCTTTGATCTTTTTGAATTCCAGCGTCGGATACAGCTGCCGTGGATTGATGCAGTCATACTCAATTGCATAGGCGTTCTTAACAATCTTTGCATGTTCCAGTCCCGGAACAGAATGGTACATTTCATCCTGTACATCTTCCGGAAGAGAACTGGACATACCTCCAATATACATTTCATTCGTATAAAGTCCTTCTGGTTCAATAAATACCTGATGACGTTTTTTATCCGCAAAACGAACGACCTTGTCCTCGATAGATGGACAGTATCTCGGTCCGGTACCTTCAATCATACCGGAATACAATGGCGAACGGTCCAGATTATTACGGATGATCTCATGCGTTTTTTCGTTTGTATAAGTCAGCCAGCAGGACTTCTGCTGGATCTGTACAGACTCCGGATCCGTTGAGAATGAGAATGGAACTACTCTTTCATCGCCAAACTGCTCTTCCATTTTGGAATAATCGATCGTATTTCCGGCAATTCGTGCCGGTGTTCCTGTCTTGAAGCGGAACATCTCGATTCCAAGCTCTTTGAGTGAATCTGTCAGATAATTGGCCGCCTGCAGTCCATTTGGTCCGGTATAATTGCTGACATCACCGTAGATACATCTTGCTTTCAGGTACGTTCCTGTACAGAGTACAACTGCCTGGCAGTGATAAACTGCACCTGAATAAAGCTGCACTCCTGTAATTTTGCCTTCTTCCACGAGAAGCTTTGTGACTTCTCCCTGTTTAATGGTCAGATTTTCCTGATTTTCCAGAGTCTTTCTCATCTCTGTGCTGTAGGCCTGTTTGTCTGCCTGTGCTCTCAGTGAATGAACTGCCGGTCCCTTGGAACTGTTCAGCATCTTTGACTGAATAAAAGTTTTGTCGATATTTTTTCCCATCTCTCCGCCAAGCGCATCCAGTTCTTTTACCAGATGTCCCTTGGAGCTGCCGCCGACATTCGGGTTACATGGCATTAAGGCAATACTGTCTACGCTTACCGTAAACATTACTGTATCCAGCCCCAGACGTGCACAGGCAAGTGATGCTTCACAGCCTGCATGTCCCGCTCCTACTACAACAATATCACAGGTTTTTTCCAGTGTTTTTGTCTCCATTATTTATCTTCCCTTCTTATTTACCAACGCAGAATTTGCTGAAAATCTCATTTACAAGGTCTTCTCCCACAGATTCACCCACGATGCGTCCAAGACTCTCGTACGCATTCATCAGGTCAATGGAAAAGAAATCCTCAGACATTCCCATAGCAATACTGTCCATTACAAGCTTCAGGCTTTCCTTTGATTCTTCAAGTGCGGCCTTATGACGGGCATTTGTAATATATACCTCATCGTTAAAGGAAAGCTCTCCATGGAAAAACATCCTCTTGATCTCATCCTCCAGCTGACTGATTCCGGTTTCTTCCACAACAGATACCGGAATGACCGGGCTTCCTGTTTTTTCCTTTAATTCTTCAATATCAACAGCCGCCTCAAGATCTGTTTTATTGTAAATTACGATACTCTTCCGTCCGGAAAGTAATTCCATGATCTCGCGGTCATTATCATCCAGCGGCAGTGAAGAATCCACAACATAAAGGATCAGATCTGCGTTTTCCGCCATTTGTTTTGCCTTACCGACTCCGATCTTTTCGACAACATCTTCCGTTTCACGGATTCCAGCGGTATCGATCACGCGAAGCGTGATCCCGTTCAGAGAAATATATTCCTCCAGAATATCTCTTGTCGTTCCGGCAATTTCTGTAACGATTGCCCGGTCTTCTCCAACCAGAAAATTCAGAAGAGATGACTTTCCTGCATTTGGTTTTCCAAGGATAACCGTCTTGATTCCTTCCTGTATCATTCTTCCATCGTCCGCTGTTTTCAACAGTTCACTGATATTTTCACTCTCTTTTTCCACAATTTTCTGCAGTTCCTGTGGATAGTCTGTGAGGTCAAAATGTTCCGGATCATCCAGTGCCGTTTCTATATATGCAATCTGGTGAAGCAGTCTTGCACGAATTTCTTTAACAGCCCGCTGTACAGAACCCTTTAACTGTTCGACAGAACTTTTGAGTGCCATGGAATTCTTTGCCTGAATGACATCCATAACTGCCTCTGCCTGAGACAGGTCCAGCCTTCCGTTCAGAAATGCTCTTTTTGTAAACTCTCCCGGTTCTGCGATCACCGCACCATTTTTTAGAACAGTTTCCAGAACGCGTTTCATGGCATATACACCGCCATGACAATCTATTTCTACGGTGTCCTCACCCGTATATGTGTGAGGTCCTCTCATGATCATAACCAGTACTTCATCTACAACTTCTTCTCCATCATAGATAAATCCATAATGAATGGTATGGCTGACGACTGTACGAATATCTTTTTTTCCGTTTTTGGAACGATAGATCTTCGCGATCACATCCATAGCATTTTCGCCACTGATACGGACAATACCAATACCTGAAGCACTCATTGCTGTAGAAATTGCTGCAATTGTTGCGTCCATATTTCCTCCTAAGGATATATCTGCTGGCGCAGATATTATTCTAATATTTAGAATACCTACGGATTGTTCCGTGCTACGCAAGCTCATGTGGATTTAGAACTTTTCACCCTGGTATTCTATCTAAAAAAAGATGTTACCCCAGGTAAGCACACACG
>ENA-ORSY01002177-ORSY01002177.1-human-gut-metagenome-genome-assembly--contig:-NODE-2177-length-11690-cov-5.057327_pt1 | contig 11690 bp, 11 predicted proteins | sample MGYA00242193_ERZ509160 | MGnify/ENA primary metagenome ERZ509160 (study PRJEB26280, sample SAMEA2338670) | human gut metagenome | biome: human gut; feature: human-associated habitat; material: faeces...
GGGCGGCGGCGGTGGCGGTGGCGGCGGCGCCCGCCGTGGTGCCGGTGAAACGAAGCTCGAGCTTGACCGCCGCCACGTCCACGCCCGCATCGACGCACTGGCTGAGAAACTGGCCGAGATGGAAAAGCGCCGGGGCGAGAGCCGGAAAGCCCGCGCCAAGACCGGAATGCCGGTGGTCAGCCTCGTGGGCTACACCAACGTGGGCAAATCCAGCCTGATGAACGCCCTCTGCGGCCCCAGCGTCGCCGAGGCCGATATGCTCTTTGCCACCCTCGACCCCACCAGCCGGAAGCTCGTCCTGCCCAGCGGCATGGCCGTGCTGCTGGTGGACACCGTCGGCTTCGTCTCCCGTCTGCCCCACAATCTGGTGGAAGCATTCAAATCCACGCTGGAAGAGGCTGCATGGTCGGACGTCATCGTCCGGGTGGCCGACGCCGGCGATGAGCAGCGGGAGGAGCAGCTGGCCGTCACCGACGAAGTGTTGGACGGCCTCGACTGCGCCGACATCCCCCGCCTGACCGTCTACAACAAGTGCGACAAGCCCGGCGTGCTGAGCTTCGACCCCGACATCCTGCTCACCAGCGCCAAGACCGGCTACGGCCTCGACAAGCTGCTGGCCAAGCTGGACGAGACCCTCAGCGACCGCGTCCACACCATCCGCATTCTCCTGCCCTACGATAAGCTGGGCCTCGCCGCCCCCATGCGGGAGCGCGGCAGCGTCCAGCTCGAGGAGTACCGTGAAGACGGCCTCTACCTCGAAGGCATCGTCAAGACCGAAGACCTCCACTGCTTCGAGGGCTATCTGGTCTGAGGACCCGCATGCGAAAAGAACCGGACTCCGCAGAGTCCGGTTCTTTTGCATTTCAAGGCATCAGCCTGCGGCAGAGGGCGCTTCCTCTTCGCCCATCAGCTGGTCGTACCGGCCGGTGAACACCCGTTCCGGCAGGGCCGCCGTCAGGGCGAGGGCGGCGGTGAACCGCTCCTCATCGGTCAGCTCTTCCTCCACCGGCGGGAAATGTGCAAGCACCTCATCCAGCTGATGTTTTACTTCCCGGGCCACGAAGATGCCCCGGTCGGTGAGGTAGATCTTGCCGTAATACTCCTTGACGATCATCCCCCGCTCCATCAGCAGGTTCAGCACCCGCACCACCGAGGGTTTGGTCACGCCCAGCTTCTCGGCGATGCTGCGGGAGCTGATGTCAAGATGGGTCTGCGAGACCTCATAGATCGCGAGCAGGTACCGCAGGTGTGCTGGCGTCAGTTCCATCTCGTATCACTCTCTTTTCGTTATATCACACAAACTCTTGGTTCACAAAAGGGGCGCGGGCCAAAGCCTTGACCCGCGCCCCCTTCTCCTACGCGATCGCTCAGTGGCAGCCACCGCCGCAGCTGCTGCAGTTTCCACTGCAGCCGCCGTCACAGCCGCCGCTGCATCCACTGCAGCCACCATGCTTATGAGAGTGCCAGGTGATCCAGCCTACACCGCCAAACACGATGGCTCCGACGATGATCGTCGGCAGATTGAAATTCGCAGCCAGGAACTCCATCATAACAATGCACTCCTTTCAGCGCGTTTTGAGAAGTTTTTTACTTGATCTTGGAAACGTCGATCTTGACTTCGTTGTCGTTCACATACTTGTTGGGACGTACCATCAGGTAGATGAAGGCCACCAGGATGACAGCAGCCACGATGGTGAAGAAGTTGAAGCCGACCTCACCGGTGATGAGGCCGCCCAGCTGGTACACGACCAGAGCGGAGCAGTAGGCCAGTGCGCACATATAGCCGATAGCGAATGCCGTCCACTTGCCGTTGTTCATCTCACGCTTGATCGCACCCATAGCAGCGAAGCAGGGAGCGCACAGCAGGTTGAAGATCATGAATGCGTAAGCGCTCAGAGCGGTGTAATCAGCAGCAACGAGGCTCCAGATCTCGTCGCCGTTCTCAGACAGCTCCTCGCCGCCGAAGTGATACAGGACGCCGAAGGTGCCGACGACGTTCTCCTTTGCGATCAGGCCGGAGACAGAAGCGACGGTAGCCTTCCAGTTGCCGAAGCCCAGAGGCGCGAAGATCCAAGCGACTTTGGTTGCGATAGCAGCCAGGACGGAGTTGTCCTGATCCTCGACCATGCCGAAGGCGCCGTTCTCGAAGCCGAAGCCCTGCAGGAACCACAGGACGACGGTAGCAGCCAGAATGACGGAGCCGGCACGCTTGATGAAGGACCAGCCGCGCTCCCAGGTAGCACGGAAGACATTGCCCCAGGCGGGGATGTGGTATGCGGGCAGCTCCATGACAAAGGGAGCAGGGTCGCCTGCAAAGGCCTTGGTCTTCTTCAGGATGATGCCGGAGCAGATGATGGCAGCCATGCCGATGAAGTAAGCAGAGACAGCCACCAGAGAAGAACCGCCGAACAGAGCACCTGCGATGAGGCCGATGATGGGCATCTTTGCGCCGCAGGGGATGAAGCAGGTAGTCATGATGGTCATGCGGCGGTCGCGCTCATTCTCGATGGTACGAGAAGCCATGACGCCCGGGACGCCGCAGCCCGTGCCGACCAGCACGGGAATGAAGCTCTTGCCGGACAGGCCGAACTTACGGAAGATACGGTCCATGATGAAGGCGACACGGGACATATAGCCGATGTCCTCCAGGATGGACAGCAGGAAGAACAGGACCAGCATCTGGGGAACGAAGCCCAGGACCGCGCCGACACCGGCGACGATGCCGTCCATGATCAGGCCGTACAGCCAGCCAGCAACGCCGATGGATTCCAGCAGGCCGCCCAGGGCATTGGGGACGATCTCGCCGAACAGAACATCGTTCGTCCAGTCGGTGGCAAAGGTGCCGATGCCGATGCCGCCGTCCGCAACGGAGGTGCCCATCGCGATGGCGTACATCAGCCACATGATGAGCGCGAAGATCGGCAGAGCCAGGATACGGTTCGTGACGAACTGGTCGACCTTATCGGAGACAGTCAGGTTCTCGGTGCGGGGCTTCTTCTTGACGGCCTTGTCAACAACGCCGTTGATGTAAGCGTAGCGCTGGTTGGTGATGATGCTCTCGGCATCATCGTCCATTTCCTTCTCGCAGTCGGTGATGTGGGCGTCGATGTGGTCGAGCAGCTCTTTGTTCAGGTTCAGCTCAGCCTGGACCTTGTCGTCGCGCTCAAACAGCTTGACAGCGTACCAGCGCAGGAAGCGGCCATCGACCTTGCCCTGAATGGACTCCTCAATGTGGGCGATGGCATGCTCGACGCTGCCGGTAAAGACGTGAGGCAGCTCGCCTGCCTTGCCCTTCTTGGCAGCGGCGACGGCCAGCTCGGCGGCCTTCTCACTGCCCTCGTTCTTCAGGGCGGAGATCTCGACGGCCTCGCAGCCCAGCTCGTTGGACAGCTTCTTCAGGTCGATCTTGTCGCCGTTCTTGCGGACGAGGTCGATCATGTTGACAGCCATGACCACGGGGATGCCCAGCTCGATGAGCTGAGTGGTCAGGTACAGGTTGCGCTCGATGTTGGTGCCATCAATGATGTTCAGGATGGCATCGGGCTTCTCCTTGACCAGATAAGTACGGGAGACGACTTCTTCCAGAGTGTACGGAGACAGGGAGTAGATACCGGGCAGGTCCTGGATGATGACATCCTTCTCGCCCTTCAGCTTGCCTTCCTTCTTCTCGACGGTAACGCCGGGCCAGTTGCCGACATACTGGTTAGAACCGGTCAGGCTGTTGAACAGGGTGGTTTTACCGCAGTTCGGGTTGCCTGCCAGAGCAATTTTAATTGCCATTTGGTTAAACCCCTTTCTTTACTTTTTCAGAACTCACTCAACTTCGATCATTTCGGCGTCAGCCTTGCGGACGCTGAGCTCGTAGTTGCGGACGGTCAGCTCCATCGGGTCACCCAGAGGTGCGACCTTGCGGACGTAAACCTTGGTGCCCTTGGTCAGGCCCATGTCCATGATGCGGCGCTTGACAGGGCCCTCGCCGTGCAGCTTGGCAACGGTGACGGTCTCGCCGACCTGTACATCTTTCAGAGTCTTCATACTTCGTTCCTCCTCTTGGTACAATCAATCAAACAGCCGAGGGCTGTGATTCCAAATTTTTTACGCAACGATAATGCGCATGGCCAGGGTCTTATCCAGCGCGATGCGCGCTTCCTTGACCTGAAGGATGAGGTTGCCGCTAATCTCATTGACCACGGTAACGGTCTCCCCCACGACAAAGCCAAGCTCGGCCAGATGCTGGCGGACCTCATCCTTGCCGGTGATCTTTCGGATGGTAACGGTATCGCCTGCTTTAGTCATCGTTAAAGGCATTCCACACACTCCCTTTTTGCGATTTTGCAATATATTAGCCTATGCTAACGCTTGGAGCAAAAGCATGCGGTTAGAACGCTCTAACCGCTTACGATGGTAGTTTACCACCACTAACTCCCGATGTCAATACGGAAGTTAGGCTAACCAAACAGGTTTGTGAAAAGTAGATAGTTATTACTAACTTAAATTGTGCAGCTTTGAACAAATTGTGAAGGAAAGGAGGAACGGCAGATGATTGGATAACCACCCGCTTTCGGGCCGGTCTGTAGGGGCGGGGCATGCCCCGCCCGCGGCTATACGTGGGCGCTCGTTTGCGGGGAAGGTGCCGGGCCGGGCGTGCCCGGCCCCTACAGACAGAAAAAAAGCCGGAGGGACCTCTCTCCCCTTCCGGCATATTCAATATCTTATTGCCCCTTTTTCTGCTTCCGCGTCTCTGCCAGATGCCGCACCGCCAAAACGGGATGGTGGAACAGCATCCGCGGACCGCTCCAGCGCATGACCTGGCGGATGCGCTCCCGCATCTCGGGCTTGTAGCAGTGCGTTTGGCAGACGCTGCAGAACGTTTTGGTCGCTATATGCGGGCAGTGGTCCACCCGCGCGTCGGCGTAGTCCCGCAGGACCGCGCAGTCGGGGCAGAGCCGGCCCTTGGGCGTGCCGTGATGGCCGCGGCAGTATAGCTCAATCATCAGGCCGACAGTGGCCTTTTCCTGTTGGCGCTTCTTCTCCGGGGCGTCGGGGACGCCGCCCCCTACAGTGTTCGTAACGGCCATCAGCTCATCCTCCCGTTTTCCACAGAGTACGTCGTGTCAGCAATTCGCATCGTCGAGGCGCGGTGGGATACAAGCACCACGGTCTTGCTGGCCCGCTCCTCGGCCAAACTGCGCAAGATGACGGCCTCGTTCAGGCTGTCGAGGTTGCTCGTCGGTTCGTCCAGTAGAATGAACGGTGCATCGTGTAGAAATGCCCGCGCCACACCGAGCCGCTGCCGCTCGCCGCCCGAGAGGGTATCGCCCAGCTCCCCGACGGGCGTGTCGTAGCCCTGCGGCAGCGTCATGATAAAGTCGTGGATGGACGCCTTCCTGCAGGCTGCCATGACCTGCTCATGGGTCGCGTTCCGATTGGCAATTTTGACATTTTCTTCAATACTGTCATGGAACAGCACGGTGTCCTGCTCGACGAAGCTCTCCGCTGCGCGCAGCGACGCCGTGTTGATGCCCTTGATGTTCTCGCCGGAGATCTCGACCTGTCCTAAATCCGTGTCCCAGAACCGCATGAGCAGCTTGAGCAGCGTGGATTTGCCGCTGCCGCTGCGGCCCGTGATGCCTACGATGCCGTGCTCCGGGATGTGCAGGCTGACCTCCTTCAAAATCTCGCTGTCGCGGTAGCCGAAGGTCACGCGGCGGGCGTCGGCACCGCGGAACACAATGTCCCTGCCGTCGGTGACCTCGCGCACAGCGGGCTGCTCATCGAGAATATCCAGAACGCGGTTGCCCGCGGCGAAGGTGCTTTGCAGCCCGGTGCCGAGATTCGCCAGCGCGATGACTGGGCCGAAGCTGCTCATGAGTGCCGCAACGCCGACAAGCGCACCGTCAAACCCGATGGCACCTGCCATGAACAGGCTGCCCGCCAGCGCCAGCATACCGGCGTCCAACAGCAGGATGATAGCCCCGGTCACGGCCTGTGCCGTGCCGCCGGCCTCCTTTAGGCGGCGCTCCTGCCCGGCCAGCGCGTCGGTGCGCTGGTTGATTTGCGCCAGCCGATGCGCGCCGTCGTTGTATTGCAGGCTCTCCCGCACGCCGCGCAGGCTGTCCAGCACAAAGCCGTTCAGCGCGCCGAACTCCGCGCGGAAGCTCTCGCCCGATTTGCGCGCACCTCTGGCGGCTGCCACGGGCACGCCGATGCCGATGACCGCATAGGCCAGCGCCGCGTACAGCCCCAGCGCGGGTGCATAGCTGCCCATAAAGCACGCCATAACGACGCTTACGATGACGGCAATGCAGACGGGCGAGATCGTGTGCGCGTAAAAAACCTCCAGCAGCTCAATGTCAGCGGTCAGCACGGCGATCAGGTCGCCCTTGTCGCGGCCCTCCAGCTTGGCGGGGGCCAGCTGGCGCAGCACGCCAAAGACCTTGTCCCGGATGAGCGCCAGCAGCTTGAATGCAATAAAATGGTTGCAGCCCTGCTCCGCGTAGTGCAGCACGCCGCGGGACACGGCCAGAATCGGCAGCAAAATGCAGGCGGTTTTGAGCACAACGGGCACAGAAAAATGCAGGCTGTCCAGCAGCGCATACACACCCAGAACCGGGATGAAGATGGCGCAGAGAAAGCCCGCTACGCCCAGCAGAACGGCGCAGACCATGACCGGGGCGAGAGGGCGTACCAGCCCTACAAGGCGGCACATTACGTTGAAATTGCCGCGGGTACGTTTGTTTTCCATCACTGTGCCTCCTTCCCGTAGTTTTCCAGTGCCTGCTGGCGGTTCCACAGGTCGGCGTACAGCCCGCCCTGCGCCAGCAGTGCCTCGTGCGTACCCTGCCCCGCCGGATGGCCGTGATCCAGCACGTAAATATTGTCCGCCTTTGTCACGTTGGCAAGGCGGTGGGAAATCAGGATGACCGTTTTGCGCCCGGCCAGCCGGTGGATGCCCGCCATGATGTCGTTCTCGCTCTCTACGTCGATGTTGGACGTTGCCTCGTCAAAAATGTAGACGGGACTGTCATGCAGCAGTGCGCGGGCCAGTGCCAGCCGCTGCCGCTGGCCGCCGGACAGGTTGCCGCCGCCCTCGGTCAGCGGGGTGTCCAGTCCGTCCATCGAGCGCAGGAAGTCCGCCAGATTCACCTGCTCCAGCGCGCCCCACAGCGCACCGTCGTCTGCGCCGGGCGCGGCCATCCGCAGGTTGTCGGCCACCGTACCTTTAAAGAGGTGGCTGCCCAGGCTGACGAGCGTTACATTTTTGAGCAGGCTGGCCTCGCTGACGGCGGAAAGCTCCTGCCCGCCGATGGTCACATGCCCCGTGTAGCCGGACACGCGCCCGGTCAGCACGGCGGCAATCGTGGACTTGCCGCAGCCGCTCTCGCCCACCAGCGCGGTGAAGCTGCCCTGCGGAAAGTCGAAATTTAAGCCATGCAGCGTTTCTTTTTCAGGCGTGTAGCCAAAGTGCAGGTCACGGCAGGCAATCGCGCAGTCCGCGCCGAGCTGGGCGGTCCTGGCGCTGCCCTCGGGCAGGTCCAGCAGCTTGAAAATTTTGTCGCTGGCGGCCATGCCGTTCATGGCAACGTGGAAGTACGACCCCAGCGCGCGCATCGGCAGAAAGAAATCCGCCGACAGCAGAATGATGCAGAGCGCGCCCGGCAATGTTACGCGGTTTGCATTGAACTCATGCGCGGCCACGATGATGCCCAGCGCCGCGCCGCCGTAGGCGATGACGTCCATGACGATGATCGAGTTGAGCTGCATCGTCAGCACCTTCATCGTCACCTTGCGGAAGTGCTCGGCCTCACGGTTCATGGCCGCGTGGCGGGCCCCGTCGGCCTGATAAATCTTGAGCGTGGTCAGCCCTTGCAGGTTCTCCAAAAAGCTGTCGCCCAGCGCAGCGTATCGGCCCCAGTACTTGCCCAGCAGCTTTTTAGCAAATTTCTGCACAGCCACGATGGAAACCGGGATGAGCGGCACGCAGATCATCAGGATGACCGCCGCGTGCAGACTGACTGGGGCCAGCGCAATAAACAGCGTGACCGGTGCGATCATGGCATAGAAAAACTGCGGCAGATACGCACCGAAGTAGGTCTCGAGCTGCTCGACGCCCTCGCCTGCCAGCTGCAAAACCTCCGCGGTGGGCACGGCCTGGGTGTAGCTGCCGCCCAGGCGGAGCAGCTTTTCATAAATGGCGGCGCGCAGCGTTTTTTTGACGGTGCAGCTGGTGTTGTAGCTGGCTGACGCCGCGCCGCGCGTGCAGAAAAAGCGCACGATCAGCGCGCCGAGAATGTACAAAAGTGCGGTGGGCAGGTCCGGCTCTCTGCGCACAAGTCCCGTTAGAAAGAGGGACACGGCGAAGATCATCACGATGTTGGCCAGCAGCGCAAGGAATTGCAGCACAACATTCCACGCAATGTACCGTTTGGAGTCGCCCATCATCGAAATCAGGCGTTTGTTGATCATCATAAGCGGTTGTTCCTTTTTTACATAGTGCGGTAGAGGCCGGGACATACCCGAAAAATCATACCTTTTCCTTCGTGCGCAGCGGCAGGTAGCCTGCGTCGCGGATGGCCTTGCGGATGACCTCCTCGTCGGCGTCGGCCTTCGTCCAGACCGTCACGTTCTGGGCACTCAGGTTCACCTCGGCCAGTGTGTCGGGCAGGGTGTTCAATGCGTTTTCCACATGGCGCTGGCAGTTCTGGCAGCTGGTGTGAATCTTTACCGGAATCAGCAGGGGAAAAAAGGAGTTCCGGAAGATTATCGTGCGACTTCCGCTTCGGTGGTGCAGATAACGCCGGTGATAACGGAAGGAACAGCTGCCCGGGAAACTCAAACCCCGACGCCTTCTGTGAAAGCAGAAAGCAGGGAGAGAATCACAGTAACCCCGGCCGCAGATCCTAAAAAGAAAGAAACGGACAGTCCGGAAAATAATGTTGTGGAAACAACAGTAACAGAAATTCCACCCGGATCAGCAGATACAGAACAGGCAAAAAAACAGAAAAAAAAGGAAAGCTCTGAAGAAAAGAATGCGCTGGCAGATTCAACAGAAAAAAAATCAACAGAAGAAACTTCTGCAACTGCCGAAAATGTGCAGAAGACATATGTAATACGTCCGGGAGATACTTTGTATCAGATAAGCCTGAACCGCTATGGGACGGTGGAGGCTATGGAACAGATCTGTGCACTGAATGGAATTTCAGCCAATGAGATCATTTATCCGGGGCAGGTGATTGTTTTACCCTGATAAGCTGTGCTATAATAACTGGAAAATAAACAGATAAGGCAAGGAATACAATCGTGAATATCATAAAAAAAATACAAAAAAAACAAAAGCGTAAAAAGCTTATGAAACAAAAAGCCAAACTGGCACAGGAACAGGCTGTACAGGAAGGGACTCATCACGGAAAGAAGAGTTCTCATCGTCGGAAAATTTCCCGAGGCGGAAAAAAGGTGATCGTGGTTGCGGCAGTTGCTGCGGCTGTCTGCCTGGCTTTTGTTTTTGTGGAAAAGAGAAGTTATCATAGCTATAAAGTATTGAATACAAGTGAGCAGGAAGATGTTGTTTCTACACAGTATGTGGAAATGGACGGGGATATTTTAAGATACAGCCCGGATGGAGTTTCGGTGGTAGATGCCAGTATGAACACGGTATGGAACGAGACTTATACCATGCAGAATCCAATTGCAGATGTAAATGGAAGCAGAGCAGTAGTCGCTGACAGTGAAGGAACATCTCTGTATATCTGTGACAAAAAAGGTGTTACCGGAACAGTTACTACTTCTTATTCTATCGTGAAGGTACGAATAGCGGCGAATGGAATGGTTGCGGCGATTCTTGATAATGATGAGAATACCTGGATTAATTTTTATAATCCGGATGGAAGTCTGGTAGCGGAAAACCTTACCAAGATTGATGATCCGGGATATCCGCTGGATGTGGCGGTATCGGATAATGGTGTAATGATGGTTACATTCCAGTATGTTGATGGAAGCAAAACAACCAGTTATGTGGCCTTTTATAATTACGGAGATGTAGGGCAGAATGAAGATGACCGGATCGTAAGTGGCTATACTTACGAAAATGTTGTGATTCCACAGGTGGAATGTATTAATGAGAGCCAGTATATTGCTCTGCGTGATGACGGATTTTCTACTTATCAGGGAAATCAGATCCCGAAAGAAAGCAAGACTGTCAATGTGAAGCAGGAGATTGTAAGCACATTTTTCGATGAAGACAGAATTGGTCTGGTATTTAAAAATAACAATAAGGACGACCTGTATACAATGGAAGTTTATAACATGAGTGGTCAGCTGAAGTTCCGTAAAAATTTCAATGTTCCATATACTACCATAAAAATGAGCGGCGGTAATATTGTTATGTATAACAGCTCTCAGATCTGTGTGATGAACAGTCGAGGGGTGCAGAAATATATGGGAAGCGTGGATGGCACGATCCGGGACTTTTTCAAGATCGGATGGAACAAATATCTTATGGTACTGGATACGGGAGTAAGTACCATAAAATTCAGTTAAGGAGGCGGACATGAGCTGGACATGGCTTGGACTGGCTGTTCTGGTCCTACTTGCCTTTTCTATGGTGGATGGATACCAAAAAGGTTTTGTGAAAGAAGTGGTATCCGCATTCCTTGTGCTGATCTCAGTTGTAATGGTATGGCTGATCAATCCTTATGTGAATCAGTTTATCCGTGAAAATACTGCCGTTTATGAAAAAATCCAGACATCCAGTGAATCATTTGTAAGTTCTCTGGTAGATGGAAGAGGAATCATGGATGAGGAAGGACAGAATGAACTGATAAGCAGTATGAATCTGCCGGAACTGCTTCAGAAAGGAATTGCTGAGAATAATACAGCATCTGTATATCAGCAGCTGGCGGCAAATACATTTGCGGAATATATATCCGGTTATCTGGCGAATGTGGCAGTGAACTGTCTGTCCTTTCTGGTATCGTATATATTATCGTCCATATTGATACATGTACTGGCTTATGCCCTGGATCTTCTGACAAAACTTCCAGTCATATGTGGCGTAAATAAACTGGCAGGAGCAGCAATTGGAGGAGGAAAATGTATTATTTTCGTATGGGTAGGAATGCTGGTCCTGACAGTTTTGTGCAATACAGAAATCGGTCAGAAGGGGCTGGGTCTGATCCGGGAAGATACAGTGTTGAATTTTCTCTACGGTAAAAACATCTTTATTCGTATTTTTACAGGAATATTCTATCAAAGTTAAATAAAACCGCATTTTGCACACAGAAGGATACCAAAATTCAGGTATTGCTCAGTTCGCAGAATGCGGTTTTTTACGCAAAAACGTGTTTTTTGAAAAAAATGTAAAATTATGTAAAAAACATGTTGACAGAGAAAAGAAAAGATGCTATTCTATCAGAGTTGTTGGGAACAAATTGTTTTTATGAAACTGATAAAGAAATCATGTTTCAGAAAAAATAAAAAAGTAGTTGACAAAAGACAGAAGATATGATAAAGTATTCAAGTCGTCGACAAAACGACAACAAAATCTTAACTCAAAAATGTTTGAAAAAACTTGAAAAAAGTACTTGACAAACAAAAAGAGATGAGATAAAATAAACGAGCTGTCTGAGAGACAGAACGAAAAAACCTTGATAACTAAACAGTGAAACACATACGATTCTCGAAAATTTCTTTAC
>ENA-ORSY01002182-ORSY01002182.1-human-gut-metagenome-genome-assembly--contig:-NODE-2182-length-11670-cov-4.897288_pt1 | contig 11670 bp, 9 predicted proteins | sample MGYA00242193_ERZ509160 | MGnify/ENA primary metagenome ERZ509160 (study PRJEB26280, sample SAMEA2338670) | human gut metagenome | biome: human gut; feature: human-associated habitat; material: faeces...
ATGTTTGTCGCGTTCAGCTCTCCTAAGAAAGAGTATTGGGTGCACAAATACCTTAATCAAATAGGAATTCCTTTCGTGATGGGCGTTGGCGGCAGTTTCGACGTGGTGGCTGGGGTGACCGATCGCGCGCCAAAGTGGATGCAGGATCACGGCTTGGAATGGTTCTACCGGTTTATACAGGAGCCTGGCAGGCTTTGGAAGCGCTACATCGTGGGTAACGCAAAGTTTGTTGCCCTTACATACCGATATAAGTTCTCAGGGAAAGGCAAATAAAGAATGGTTAACGTTATCGGTCTCGGTTATATCGGACTGCCCACCGCGCTCATGATGGCCACGCACGGCGTGGAGGTCGTGGGAACTGACTACAACGAGGAACTTGTGGCAACTCTGAATGCCGGGCATACCACCTTCAAGGAGGAGGGGCTTGACGAGCTGTTCGTCGACGCGTTGGAATCTGGCATCAAATTCACGACCGAGTATCAGGTGTGCGATACCTACATCGTGAGCGTGCCGACGCCCTACGACAAGTTGGACAAGAAGATCGACCCCTGCTATGTGGTGGCCGCCTGCAAGACCGTTCTCGAGGTCGCCCCGAAGGGTGCCGTGCTTGTAATTGAGTCGACTATTTCGCCCAACACGGTGGATCGCTTCGTGCGCCCGCTGCTCATTGAGGCCGAGCGCGAGGACATCAAGCTCGTGCACGCTCCGGAGCGCATCATTCCCGGAAACATGGTTTACGAGCTGCTACACAACAACCGTACGGTTGGCGCGGACGACCCCGAGGTGGGCGAGGAAGTTGCTAAGATTTACGCAACCTTCTGTCAGGGCGAAATCAGTGTGACCGACATCCGTACTGCCGAGATGACCAAGGTCGTTGAGAACACCTTCGGCCCCGATGACCGTGAGACCCCTGCCGTCAAGATCAACGACGGTGTGGACTATGTTGTCCTGCCGGAATGGAAGCTCTTTATGATCCAGCTTCTGAACATTGCCGGCCTTGGCCCGATCTTCGGCGCGCTTCAGGGCGCTCTGTGGGGCCCCATCGTTTTCCTGTGGATCACCTTCGGCACCATCTTCGCCGGTGCGGTCCACGACTATTTCTCCGGTATGATGAGCGAGCGTAACGAAGGCGCGTCCATCTCCGAGATCGCCGGCATTTACCTCGGCGGCGCGATGAAGAATGTCATGCGCGTGTTCAGCGTCGTTCTTCTGGTCATGGTCGGCACCGTGTTTGCCGTCGGCCCCGCCGGCCTGATCGTGACGCTGTTCAAGCAGGGCGGCCATACGGGCATCGTTGCCACGACGCTGTTCTGGCTGATCATCGTTCTGCTCTACTATTTCATCGCGACGTTCCTTTCCATTGATAAGATCATCGGCAAGATCTATCCCCTGTTCGGCATCTGCCTGATCGTCATGGCAGTCGGCGTGGCCATCGGCATTTTTGTCAACCCCGCCTACACCATTCCCGAGATCTGGAGCCACTTCGGTTCCATGCATCCCTCCGGCACACCGATCTGGAGCTTCATGTTCATCACCGTCGCCTGCGGCGCGATCTCCGGCTTCCATGCCACGCAGAGCCCCCTGATGGCACGCTGCATGAAGAGCGAGAAGCAGGGCCACTTCGTCTTCTATGGCGCGATGGTCTCCGAGGGCATCATTGCCCTGATCTGGGCCGCTGCCGGCTGCTCCCTGTATGAGGTCACCGGCGGTCTGAACACCGGTCTTGCTGCGGCGCTTGCCAACGGTCAGTCCGCTGCCATCTATGACGTCTGCCTCAAGACCATGGGCGGCATCGGTACTGCGCTCGCCATGCTCGGCGTCATCGCCTGCCCCATCACCTCCGGCGACACCGCGTTCCGTTCCGCGCGTCTGGTGCTGGCCGACTGGCTCAAGCTTGATCAGAAGAGCATGAAGAACCGTCTGATCCTCTGCATCCCCGTGCTGGGCGTCGGCGCCTTCCTCGGCATCGGCAATGCCCTCGGCAAGATCGACTACACCATTATCTGGCGTTACTTCAGCTGGACCAACCAGACCCTCGCTATGATCGTTCTGTGGGCTGCCTCCATGTACCTCTTCTATGAAAAGAAGAACTACTGGATCACCGCCGTCCCCGCTACCTTCATGAGCGCGGTCTCCGCCACCTATTTCCTGCTGGGCAACGAGTGCCTCGGCAAGCTGATCAACACCAAGACCGCGGAGGGTGCTACTGTTTACAACACAGCGGTCGCCTATCCCATCGGTATCCTGGTCGCGGCTCTGTTCCTCGGCATCTTCCTGTATACCATCAAGAAGCGCCACACCCAGCCGCACTACGAGACCCTGCACAAGTAAACCCTATTCCGCAAAGCGGCGAGAGCGTCCCTCCCGCCGCTTTGCTCACTCTGGAGGAGCGATTATGAGCTTTGCACCTGTACGCCTTGGAAACACCGTTCTGGAAGCGGAGACCGCGTCCGCAGACCGAAAGTCCTGCCGCCGCTTCGGCCCCTGCGGTGTGGGAGAAAAGGCACTATATCTCAATGATCTTCTCATCGACCGGCACTTTTACGTCGGCTTCGGCTCCGTGCGGCGCGTTTTCAAGCGCGTGGCGATGAGCCAGGGCGGCTTCAGCGGCAAGGGTGCGTTTGGCTCCATCCCCTACCTCGTCGTGCAGTACGACGACGGACAGGAGAAGCAATGCACCTTCAAGCGTGAGGAGGACGTGGACGAGCTGCTTGCCTATCTGGGGCAGGTCCATCCCGAGATTCCGCGCCTGAGCGTCGGCGGCGAGCAGCGGCTGGCGAAAAAGGCGCAGCAGGAGGCATCCCGCTACCTCAAGGAGCTCACACCGCAGGCGCAGAGCGTGCGCGAGGAGCTGGAGCGCGCGCGCAAATTCCTCTCCGGCTATCCCGAGCTGACCGCTCAGCTTGCCGCAGCCGCCAAGGCCAAGCGCATCAACGAGCATACGAATCCCGCCTACCGTTGGGTCGCGCTGGCGATCGTCCTCGCGGGTGCGGCGGCATTGGTGTACGGCATCATCTCGTGGCGCGGCGGCAGTGATTTCGGCGTCTACTTCGCGCTCTTCGGCTTTGCCGCCGTGTTTTTCTTCTCGGGAGCACACGTTCTGCCCACGGCAAAGAATAACCGCAGGGCGGTCGAGCGTGCCTGGGACAAGGCGCAGGCCGCCATGGCGAATGTTCTGCCCGAGGACTTTCCCCTCCCCGCCCGCTACGCGCATCCGATCGTGCTCGACCGCATGATCCGCATTCTGCGCGAGGGCCGCGCGCAGAGCAAGGAGGAAGCGCTCGACGTGCTCAAAGCCGACCTCAGGGCGCTCACCGCCGACGTGCAGGTCGAGCAGGAGGAGCACGACGAGGTCGTAGTTATCAAGCCTCTGTTCCTTGTGAGCGACTATCAATAAGCCGAAAACAGCGAAGGACTCTGTACCGATTGCACAGAGTCCTTCCTTTTTTTGCCTTCGAAACTGTCAGCGTTCAAAATACTAAACTTTTTGTTTATTTTATGCTTGCAATCCTTTTCTCTTTGTGTATAATAAGTTTGGTTTTATAAAAATAAACTGAAAGTTTAGCAAATCGAACGCTTAGGAATCGGGAGGTCATTGTATGGACATTGGAAATAAGATCCGAGAGCTGCGAACGCGCAAGGGACTGACTCTGGAGGAGCTCGCCAGCCGAAGCGAGCTGACAAAGGGGTTTTTGTCCCAGTTAGAGCGCGACCTTACCTCCCCGTCCATCGACTCTCTGAGCGACATTCTGGAGGCGCTCGGCACGAATCTTGCCGAGTTCTTTCAGGAGGATAAAAACGACCAGTTCATCTTCCACGCCGACGATTTCTTCGTTGACGAGCGCGAGGACTGCACGGTCAACTGGATCGTTCCCAACACGCAGAAGAATCAGATGGAGCCGATATTGCTCGAGCTGCCCGAGGGCGGCGAGAGCTTCACGGTCGAGCCGCATGATGGCGAGGAATTCGGCTATGTCGTCGAAGGCAGCGTCGTGCTGGTCTGCGACGGCGAGGAGCATCCCCTGCGCCGCGGAGAGACCTTCTACCTCCACGGACGCAGCTTCCATCTGCTCAAAAACGTGCGCAAGACAACTGCGCGCGTGCTGTGGGTCTCGACCCCTCCCCTGTTCTGACTTCTATCGATATAAGGAAAGGATATTGGAACCATGCCTGAACAGAAAAAACTGATCCAGTTCAAGAATATCGTCAAGAGCTTTGAGGACGGGCAGGTCGTCCTCAAGGGCGTCAGCCTGGATATTTACGAAAACGAGTTCGTCACGCTGCTCGGTCCCTCCGGCTGCGGCAAGACGACGCTGCTGCGCATCCTCGGCGGCTTCCTGCAGCCCACCGAGGGCAAGGTCCTCTTCGACGGCGAGGATATCGTGAACGTCCCGCCCTACAAGCGCGAGATCAACACCGTGTTCCAGAAATACGCGCTCTTCCCGCACATGAACGTCTACGACAACATCGCCTTCGGCCTGACCATTAAGAAGGAGCCGAAGGACGTTATCGCCCAGAAGGTCATGCGTATGCTGCGTCTGGTGAGTCTCGAGGACTACGCCGACCGCAACGTGACCGAGCTCTCTGGCGGTCAGCAGCAACGCATCGCCATCGCCCGCGCGCTCGTCAACGAGCCGAGCGTGCTGCTGCTCGACGAGCCGCTCGGCGCGCTCGACCTGAAGCTGCGCAAGGAGATGCAGCAGGAGCTCAAGTACATTCAGCAGGAGGTCGGCATCACCTTCATCTTCGTCACCCACGACCAGGAGGAGGCGCTGACCATGTCCGATAAGATCGTGGTCATGAACGCGGGCGAGATCCAGCAGATCGGTACGCCGACCGAGATCTACCGCTACCCCGTCAACGAGTTCGTCGCCAACTTCATCGGCGAGACGAACATCATCGACGGCGTGATGCAGGGCGACGACCTCGTGGTCTTTGAGGACAAGAAGTTCCCCTGCCGTGCCCACGGCTTCAACAAAAATGAAAAGGTGGACGTCGTCATCCGTCCCGAGCATCTTGACATTGTTCCCCGCGCCGAGGGTATGCTCAAGGGCGTTGTGAAGTCTCAGCTTTTCAAGGGGATGCACTACGATACCGTGGTCGAGACCCGCGTCGGCACGACCATCACCGTCAAGATGCAGGTCTCGCAGGACCGTCCCGTGCTCAATGCCGACGCCGGTGAGAAGATCAGCGCCAGCGCCTTCCTCATCGACGTCGAGGACGTCGGCGAGCTGGACGACGCCAAGGTCGTCGCCCTCGCCTCTGCCGAGGCGTGGGACGTGGAGACCGAGGAGCCCATCTCCATCAAGAACGTCGAATACGACATCAAGCCCGAGGTCGGCAGCTACTCTGTCACCTTCACCACCGCCGCCGGAACGTCCATCACGGTCAAGGCCGCGGTCATGGCGGAGAACCGCGTGGAGAGCAAGGTCTATCAGGAAGAGATCTACGCGATGAACTTCTTCAAGAAGGTCGAGGACATTCAGGAGAGCATCGCGCTCGACACCGATCTGGAAACCTGGGCGAGCGCGTCCGCGTGGTCCCTCGAGGACGGCGAGCAGGTCGAGATCACCGATGTCAAGTACGATTTCGACCCCGAGACCATCGAGCCGGGCGTCTACGACGTGACCTTCTCCACCGAGGGCTATGAGTACAAGGTCTCCACCACGCGCGCCTGCGAGGAGGGTGCGGAGGTCGGCCTCATCTTCCGCCCCGAGGACATTCACGTCATGAAGAAGGAGGGGCAGTGGTGAAGCAGTTCCGTTCCATGACGTACCCCTACGTCGCCTGGATCAGCGTGATGATCGCGCTGCCGATGCTGCTCATCGTGCTCTACGCCTTCACCGTTTCCGGCAACGAGGTGCTGACCTTTCAGTTCACCTTTGATAACTTCAAGCGCTTTGTCACCGACACCGTGTTCATGGAGGTGCTTGGCCGCTCGCTCTACATTGCCGTGCTCACCTGCATCGCGCTCGGCTACCCCATCGCCTATGCCATCGCGCAGATGAACAGCCGCTCGAACACTATCATGATCCTGCTCATCACGATGCCGACATGGGTCAATATGCTCGTGCGCACCTATGCGTGGATGGGCATTTTGCAGGACGAGGGTATCCTCAACACCATTCTCGGCTTTTTCGGCATTGGGCCGGTCTCAATGATCCACACGAGCTTCGCCGTCATTCTCGGCATGGTGTATAACTTCATTCCCTTTATGATCCTGCAGATCCACACCTCGCTCGCCAAGATGGACAAGAGCCTGCTGGAGGCCGCCAACGACCTCGGCGCCACACCCGTGCAGGCGTTTCTGCGCGTGACGCTGCCGCTCTCCCTCCCCGGCGTCATTTCCGGCATCACGCTCGTGTTCCTGCCCGCCGTTTCCAGCTTCTTCATTCCGAAGCTCCTCGGCGGCGGTCAATTCGTGCTCGTCGGCAACATCATCGAATCGCAGTTCCTCACCTCCGGCGACTGGAACTTCGGCAGCGCCATTTCCCTCATCATGGCGATTATCATCATGCTTTCGATGTGGCTCACGCGCAAGGTCGACGTGCAGCCCGCCAGCCGCGGAAAGGAGTGACGGACGATGAAAAAGAAAACCTCTGCCGCCTCCAAGGTCATCCTTACGCTGACGCTGCTGTTCTTCTACCTCCCCATTCTCTACATCATCGTCTTTTCGTTCAACGATTCCCGCTCGCTCACGAAGTTCGGCGGCTTTTCCCTGCGCTGGTATGAAAAGATGTTCGCGGACTCCACGATGATGGAGGCCGTGCTCTATACGGTCGTCATCGCCCTTCTTGCTACCGTCGTCTCCACCATCGTCGGCACCGTCACCGCCATCGGACTGTCAAAGTCGAAGAAGGTCCTTCAGGCGATGGTCGAGCGCGTGAACGACCTGCCCGTGATGAATCCCGATATTGTCACCGGCATCAGCCTGCTGATGTTCTTCAGCGTGCTGGCGGTGAAGAAGGGCTTTCTGACGCTGCTGCTCGCGCACATCATGTTCTGCATCCCCTACGTCATGCTCTCCGTCACACCGAAGCTGCGCTCGCTCGACCCGAACCTCATCGACGCGGCGATGGACCTCGGCGCTACGCCGTTCCAGGCGCTCACCCGCGTCATCGTGCCGCAGATCCGTCCGGGCATCGTCTCCGGCGCGCTCATCGCGTTCACCATGAGCTTTGACGACTTCGTGATCTCCTACTTCACCACGGGCAACGGCGTGAATAACATTTCCATTCTGGTCTACACCATGTCCAAGCGCGTCAATCCCTCCATCAACGCACTCTCCACGCTCGTCATTGTCGCCATCACGCTGGTGCTCGGCATCGTCAACCTTGTCCCGATCCTGCACGAAAAGCGTGAAAAAGAAGGAAGTGAAAAAGGAAAATCCTTTGCACAAAGCCGCAAGCTGATGGCCGCTGTCGCCGGCGTGCTGGTGCTCGCCATTCTCGGCGGAACGGTCGGCGTCAGCCTTTCTCAGCAGCACAAGAACGCTGCCGCCGTCGAAAAGTACGGCAGCAACGTCCTCAAGCTCTACCTCCCCGGCGAGTACCTCGGTGAGAACGTCATCGGCGACTTTGAAAAGCAGTTCGGCGTGCGCGTCATCGTGGAGAATTTCGACTCCAATGAAATGATGTACACCAAGCTCATGGCGGGCGACAAGTACGACGTGGTCATTCCCTCGGACTACATGATCGAGCGCTTGATGAAGGAGAATTATCTCCAGCCGCTCGATCACAGCCTGCTTCCAAACCTTGAGAATATGGACGACGCGGTGCGCGGCATGAGCTATGACCCCGATAACGAGTGGTCCGTTCCCTACTTCTGGGGCAGCGTCGGCATCGTCTACAACCACGAGAACGTCGATCCCGCCGTGGTGGAGGAACAGGGCTGGGAGGTGCTGCGCAACACCGACTACGCCGGCCATCTCTACATCTACGACTCCGAGCGCGACTCGTTCATGATGGCGTTCAAGGCGCTCGGCTACTCGATGAACACCTCCGACCCCGACGAGATCAACGCCGCCTACGAATGGCTGCTGCAAATGAACGACACCATGTCGCCCGTCTACGTCACCGACGAGGTCATCGACGGCATGATGAACGGCTACAAGGATCTCGCGGTCGTCTACTCCGGCGACGCCACCGTCATTCTCGACGAGAACGAGGACATGAGCTTCTATATGCCGGAGCAGGGCACGAACATCTGGTGCGACGCGATGGTCATTCCCGCGAACGCGGAAAATCCCCTGCTCGCCCACGAGTTCATCAACTATATGCTCACCTATGAGGCCGCATTTGACAATACGGAGACGGTGGGGTATACTTCTCCCAACGCAGAGGTCTTTGAGGAGATGACCTCCTCCGAGGACCTTTACGCCGAGAACGCCGCCTACCTTCCCCGCTCCGGCTACGAGAAGGACGAGATGTTCCACGACAACCAGACGCTCATGCGCGAGCTGAGCAAGCTCTGGATCAAGGTCAAGGCAGCCAAGTAAAAACATCGCACGAAAGAAAGGAATCAAACCCATGCAGATCGGAGACACTTACGAATACAAAAATGTCGTCACCAAGGAGATCACCGCCGGCGCGCTCGGCTCGGGCGGACTGGACATCTTCGCCACGCCCTTCCTCATTTGCTGGATGGAGGCCGCGGCCTACTACTACATGAAGGAGCAGCTTCCCGAGGGCAAGAGCAGCGTCGGCACGATGGTCAACGTCCGCCACGTTTCCCCCTCCCCCATCGGCGCGGAGATCACCGCCAAGGCCGAGCTGATCGCCATTTCCGAGAACGGCAAGATGTATACCTTCAAGGTCGAGGCATACGATAACAAGGGCCTCATCGGCGAGGGCACGCACGAGCGCGCCATCATCGACTGCGAGCGCTTCATGAAGAAGTGCCTGGCCAAGCTGGAAGACTGAACAGGTAAGGAGGAAGCCCATGCACTATTACGGAGCCGTTTACCGTCCGCCGAGCGAGGCGTACAGCCTGATCGTGCAATGCACACTTGGGTGCAGCCACAACAAATGTGCGTTCTGCAATATGTACAAGGATAAGAAGTTCTCCATCCGTCCGGTGGAGGAGGTCCTGCGTGACCTCGCCGAGGCGCGCAGCTACGAGCGGCGCATCGAGCGCATCTTTCTCGCCGACGGCGACGCGCTGATCCTGCCGATGGACTATCTGCTGCAGGTGCTGGACTTCATCCGCGAATACTTCCCCGAGTGTACGCGCGTCGCCGCCTATGCCACCACCAAGGCCATCGAGCGCAAAACGGACGAGGAGCTGCGCAAGCTGCGTGAGCACGGGCTGGCGCTCGTCTACATCGGTCTGGAAAGCGGCAATGAGGAACTGCTCTTGAAATTCAACAAGGGCGTCACCGCGGCGGAGACCGTGAAAAACGCGCTGCGCTGCAAGGCGGCTGGCATCGCCATCTCCGTCACCGCCATCAACGGCATGGCTGGTCTCAACGGCGACTGGCAGGCCCACGCCATCGACACGGCAAAGGCCGTCAGCGCCATGAAGCCGGAGTTTATCGCTTTTCTGACGCTGCGCGTCTACTCCGGCACTCCCCTGCACGATTGGATCGAGGCGGGCGAGTTTCAGATGATGGGGCCCGCCGATCTGATGCGCGAGACGCGGCTCTTCCTGGAACACATCGACTCCGAGGGCAGCGTGTTCCGTTCGAACCACGCCTCAAACTACCTTCCCCTCGGCGGCACGCTCAACCGCGACCGCGAGGCGCTGATCCAGACCATCGACGCCGCGCTGGACGGCAAGGTGCGCCTGCGCCGCGCCGTAGAGCTGGGGCTGTAACCCATCTTTTGCATTGCTGCATGAAAAAACACAGGGCCTGCCAAGTGCAGGTCCTGCGTTTTACTATTGTGGAATTTCCTCCGGCTTCGGCTCTCTGACATAGCGGAGCATCGTGCGCGCACAGGCGCCGAAGCTGCGGTAATTTTCCTGCGCCGTGCGGAGTGAGATGCCGTGATTTTCGTCGCTCGGTTCATCGTCCGATGTAACAAACACATCGTTCTCCCAAAAGCAGACAGGGCAGATATAGGCAATCGCATCCTCCCGCGGCACCGGATAGGTCAAATATCCGCAGCATGGGCAGGGATACTTCTCCATCTTCCCCTCCCCCTATTTATCCGAACAGTGTGAGCTGGCTGGTGTCCGCCATGCCGGCAAACGCGCCGAGGGCGCGCAGCTGCTCGATGTGCGTCTTGGAGAGCTTATTGCAGCACATGGAGAACTCCTCGACCGAGATGAACTCCTTGCCCCTGCGCTTTTCCACCGTGTCCAGCGCCGCGGCCTCGCCGAGTCCGTGGACGGAGATGAACGGCGGCAGGAGGCCGCCTTCGGTGACGGTGAACTTTGTCGCGTCGGAGCGGTAGATGTCGATGGTGTCAAAGTGAAAGCCGCGGCGATAGAACTCGTAGCAGACCTCGAGCGTGGTCATCAGATCCTGCTCGACCGCCGACGCGTCCTTGTTGTTCTCGATCTCGCGGATCTTCCGCTTGACCGCGTCCAGTCCCGCGCAGCAGTATTCCGCGTCGAACGCCTTCGCGCGCACGGTGAAGAAGGTCGCGTAGAACGCCAGCGGCTCATGCACCTTGAACCACGCGATGCGGAACGCCATCATAACATATGCGACCGCGTGCGCCTTCGGAAACAGATAGCCGATCTTGGCGAGCGACTCGATGTACCATTCCGGCACATCGTGCTCCTGCATCGCCTCTACCCAGCCGTCCTGAAAGCCACCCTTTTTGACCTTGCCCTTCCGCACGGCCTCCATGATCTTGAAGCTCATCTTCGGGTCAAGCCCCATGGAAATGAGGTAGAGCATGATGTCGTCGCGGCAGCCGACCGTCTCCAGAACGCTCGCCGTGCCGCTGACGATCAGCTCGCGCGCGTTGCCGAGCCATACGTCCGTGCCGTGCGAGAAGCCGGAAAGACGCACGAGGGTGTTGAAGTCCTTCGGCTGCGTGTCAATGAGCATCTGGCGCGTGAAGCGCGTGTTGAACTCGGGAATGGCGACCGCGCCGGTCGGGCCGAGCAGGTCGTCGTTCTCAAAGCCCAGCACCTTCGACGAGGTGAAAATGCTCATCGTATCCGGATCGTCGAGCGGGATCGTGCGGGCGTTCACGCCGGTGAGATCCTCGAGCATACGGATCATCGTCGGGTCATCGTGGCCGAGCATATCGAGCTTGAGGAGGTTATCCTCCATGCAGTGATATTCAAAGTGCGTGGTGATGGTGTCGCTGTCCTCCGCGTCGGCCGGGTGCTGCACGGGGCAGAAATCCTCGATCTCCAGATCGTCCGGCACGACGACCAAGCCGCCGGGGTGCTGGCCCGTCGTGCGGCGCACGCCGACACAGCCCGCCGTCAGGCGGTCGATCTCCGCCGCGCCCGACTGGATGCCGTTTTCCTCCAGATATTTCTTGACAAAGCCGAAGGCGGTCTTTTCCGCCAGCGTGCCGATGGTGCCTGCGCGGAACACCTGCGTTTCGCCGAACATCTCGATGGCGTGGCGGTGCGCCCGCGCCTGATACTCACCCGAGAAGTTCAGGTCAATATCCGGCACCTTGCCGCCGCCGAAGCCGAGGAAGGTCTCAAACGGAATGTCAAATCCGGCTTTTTTCAGCGGCTTGCCGCAGTTCGGGCAGACGG
>ENA-ORSY01002190-ORSY01002190.1-human-gut-metagenome-genome-assembly--contig:-NODE-2190-length-11653-cov-2.351699_pt1 | contig 11653 bp, 8 predicted proteins | sample MGYA00242193_ERZ509160 | MGnify/ENA primary metagenome ERZ509160 (study PRJEB26280, sample SAMEA2338670) | human gut metagenome | biome: human gut; feature: human-associated habitat; material: faeces...
AAAACCTCTTCCACTCTCACCTGCTCTTGCAGCTTCAATACTTGCATTAAGAGAAAGCAAGTTAGTCTGTTCTGTGATCTCAGTAATAGCATCTGATATGAAATTAATCTTATTGATACTTTCAATCATCTCATTAACTACGTTCTTAGAAAATCTTGAATTATCCTTTGACTTTTCGCCCTTTTCAATAAGATCATCAACAATTGTAAGACCCTGATCACTAAGCTGCTTAGTTTCAACTGACATATCATTAATATCACTTACATAAGCCTTTGTTTCGTGAAGCTTAGAAGCAAGTAATTCAACCTCAGAAGTTGCCTTCTGTGTACTCTCTGCCTGTCCTGAAGCTCCGATTGATACGCTCTGGATAGCCTCTGATACCTGATTCACTGTCTCTGTTGTTGATTCACTTACATTTGAAATCTTCTGTGAAGCAGTTATAAGTACACCAGACTTTTCTTCAACACCCTTAATAAGTGATGATATCTGGTCTGCCATAACATTGTAGTTAGCCTCTGCCTGACCAAGCTCATTCTTGCTCTTTACATTAATTCTATATGTAAGCTTACCATTAGCCATCATATTCATAGCATTATTAAGTGTCTTAAGTTCCTTAGTAACTGCTCTTGTTATAATTAAAGCTATAACAATACCAATTATAAGTGCAATAATAGCAAGTTCAATTGTTGTCTGTGCAATCTTATTAACAACTGCCTGTGTCTCTGATTCACTGATAAATCCCATAAGTGTCCAGCCTGTAACAGCATCCTTTGAAGTTACAATATGTACTGACTCCCCATTAATCTTTTCATCAAAAGAAAATGTTGTGTCATACTGGTCTTCCGAAAGATTCTTAATTGTATTCCAGCACTCAAGCGATGTTACATTATCCTGGACATTAGTATTCTTATCATTATCTACAAGAATCTTTCCATCTTTATTAACAAGTATTACATATCCTGTATTAAGAAGTCCTATATTTTTTACATAATCCTCAACTTCTGCGAAATCAATATTAAGCCCTACGGCACCATAGTTAGCACCATCTGTATATTTAATTTCCTGTGAAACTGTGAATATAGTCTTTCCTGATGATGAATCTACATATGGATCTGAGAACTGTGAATATATAGTATTTCTTGCCTTAGAGCCTATACAGTTCTGATACCAGCTCTTGCTTGTATCGTTAACACCTCTTGTAAGACCTCCCTTATTAGCTGTCTTACCTGTCTCTGGGTTAATCTCTGCCCATCCATCAACTCTTAAACCTGTTTTAGTTGTAAAGAAAGCAAGTTCTGCTCCATTAGTTACCTTAACAGATGCAACTAATGAATCTTTTATTGCCTTAACATTATCATCAAGCTCCCCCTGATCTTCCAAATGCTTAATCTCATTCTTACGTGTAAGAAGGTCGACTGGCTGTGACAGAGTCTTTAAATATGTTGTAAATCCCTCTTGAACATTATCCAATGTCTGCTCACTTGTCACTTCTGTGTTTGCATTTATCGATGTCTTAGTTATCCTGATAGAACCAAGCGATACAAGAATTATTGCAACGCATACTGCAACGGCAAACGATAATACCAATTGAGAACCAATTCCCTTAAAAGCTTTCATATCTTTACCTCACCTTATTTTTTTATTATTTTATAAATGTTCACATTGTGTTCACATTTATACTTTGGACATAATAACATATACTCTTAATATTTTTCAACCACTTCAGCCCTATTTTTATAGATTGAACCCGATTTAATACAACCTCTGACACTTGAAAGCGGATATATATTACTATTCCTTCCAATTATAGTACCTGGATTAAGTACACTGCCACATCCTATCTCAACATTATCACCAAGAAATGCTCCTATTTTCTTAATTCCAGTGTCTATATTTCCATCTGGTCCTTTTATTGTAATAAGCTTCTTGTCAGACTTTACATTAGATGTAATTGAACCTGCACCCATATGTGCCTTATAGCCTAATATTGAATCTCCCACGTAATTATAATGAGGAACCTGCACATTATCGAACAATATGACATTTTTTAACTCTGTTGAATTACCAACGACTGCATTTTCTCCTACAACAGCCTTTCCTCTTATAAATGCACAATGCCTTACTTCTGCACCTTTGCATATAATAGCAGGACCTGCTATATACGCCGAGTCAAATACTGTTGCTTCCTTATGTATCCATATGTTATCACCTCTCTTATAATATTCCTTTTGTGGAAGTGAATTACCAAGTCCAACAATATAATCACCAATCTTTGATAATACCTCCCAAGGATACACAGCACCTTCAAATATTCCTGCGGCTATAGTCTTATCAAGACTAAACAACTCTTTGATTGTAATCTGTTCGTTCATAACTTTCCTCCTTATTTATAATTTTTTGCGGTCTCATTAAATAACGTAACAAGCTGTGCCTGATTACGCAGGTCTTTAACCGCTAATGTTCTTCTTCCAACAAAGCCTGACAGCTTCTGCATATATTCGTCGGCGGTTATACTTCCCTCAGCAACATATGTAAGCCCCTTTTCCCAGCTTGCTGTAAGTTCAGGATTTAACAACTGCTTAATAGAATTATCGACAACATCATATATTATTTCACCAAGCAGGGTAGGTGTTATTATCTGGGTCTTGGTATTAGTAAAAATGTATTGGTTGGAGTTAAGCTTTTTAAGTATCTCTGCTCTTGTTGCACTCGTACCAATTCCACTACCCTTTATCTGTGCCCTCAATTCTTCATCTTCTATTAACTGCCCTGCATTTTCCATAGCAAGAATAATTGAACCCGAATTGTAACGCTTAGGTGGCGATGTTTCACCTTCCTTTATATTAAATTCCTTAAATGATATCGGCGAACCCTTTTTTAAGCTTTTAAGACTTTCTATCAGTGATGTATCTGCATTTTCCTGCTCATCCTGATTTTTATCTGTATCTGCCATCTTATTCTTTCCGAATGAATTCTTCGCAACCTTAAGGTAGCCCTCGTCTACAAGCACTTTAAATGTAGCATAAAGCTGTTCATCTTTTACAACTGAGGTAATGCTCACCTTCTGGTATATAGCCGCTGGATAGAATATGCTCAGAAATCTTCTGACAATTATCTCATATGTCTTCTGTGCAGTTGATGATAATGATGATAAACTTCCAAATCCCTGTCCTGTAGGAATAATGGCATAATGGTCAGTTATTGCTTTATCATTGCAATATCTCGTCTTCTCTATTCCTTTGTACATATTACTATCTAATATCTGCTGTGCATACTCTCTGGCTGGTGCATAATTTCTTAGGCCTCCTATATTCTTGTATATTTCCTTACAGACAGCAGTTGATAGCACTCTCGCATCTGTTCTTGGATATGTAACAAGCTTTTTTTCATATAACTCCTGAATTATATTAAGTGTCTGGTCAGGACTTATCTTGAATAATTTACTACATTCGTTCTGTATTTCTGCAAGATTATACAATAACGGAGGATTTTTTGTTTCCTTTTTCCTTGAAGCTTCCTTTACAACGCCCTCTGCAGGGAGTGGTTCTGATAAAATATCCACAAGCTCCCTTGCTTTATCCTTATCCTTAAACCCATTATCCTTATATAGATATGGTGTATTATAATATCTGCTTGCCTCACACACTCTCCACTCGGCGTCAAATGTATGCTCATTAATATCCGCTGTTCCTATAACCCTGTAGAATGGTGTCTTGACAAAGCTTCTTATCTCTCTTTCCCTTCTTACAACCATTCCCAGAACACAGGTCATAACACGCCCAACAGACACAACTGCCCTGTCAAGATGAAGATAATTGGCAATATTTCTTCCATATTTTAATGTAAGAACCCTCGAAAAATTGATACCCATAAGATAATCTTCTTTTGCTCTTAAGTATGCAGCATCACTTAGATTATCATATTCTGATATATCTTTAGCGGTATTAATACCTTTAAGAATCTCTTCTTCTGTCTGGGAATCAATCCATACCCGCCTTTCCTGCTTGTCCTTTACCTTGGCTTCCTGCCTTACAAGCCTGTATATATATTCTCCCTCACGTCCCGAATCGGTACATACATATATTGTATCTACATCAGCTCTGTTTAAAATGCCTTTTACTATATCAAACTGCTTCTGAACAGCTGGAATAACTTCATATTTAAAAGTCTGTGGAATAAATGGAAGTGTATCAAAACTCCACCTTTTCAATTTCTCATCATAGGCATCCGGATAACTCATTGTAACAAGATGTCCAACACACCATGTAACTATATGATTATCCGCCTCAAGATAACCATCTTTTCTTTTAAAATCCGTATGCAGTGCCTTGGCAAATTCCTGCGCAACACTCGGTTTTTCCGCTATATATACGGATTTTCCCATATCATCACTCCATTCTTTATACTATTTTTCACTATCTGACAGATAGATTTTTGATATTAACGCTATCATTTATAAACCATAGCTATTTCGACTCATCTAAAGTCTTAAAAAATGCTGGTATATATTCTTTCATATAATAATCAGCTTCTTTTATCTTCATATCCCTAATAGAATTATATATTGTCTTTTCTGCCTCAAGAAAATCGCAATTCCCCATTTTCTTTTCCTCTATACACTTTATATAAGCTGAAATTCTGTCAGCTGCTTTAACATACTCCCATAATCCTGCTTCATTTTCTGTTTCTAAAAGAAGCCCTTCATATCTTGCCCTTAGAACTTCTGGAAGTCCTGATAACATCTGCTCATTAGCCACCTGCTCGACTTCTCTATACGCATTTCTTATATATGGACTGTAATACTTAACAGGCGTTGGCATATCCCCTGTAATTATCTCTGTCACGTCATGATACATTCCAAGTACCGCAAGACGTTCTGCATTAATATCCCCGCCGAACACTTCATTATTAATAACACCAAGTGCATGTGCAATAAACGCAACTTCAAGACTATGCTCGGACAAGTTCTCATTGCGTGTATTTCTCATAAGCCCCCATCTGTTGATATATTTCATTCTTGACAGCATTGCGTAAAAATAATTATTCTTCATATTCCATACATCTCCACGCTTCCATATATTTATAATATTATAAGATATATTGTAAGTTTTTGCAAATTCCGTATAATTTTACAAATAAATAAGGAAGATAATCAGGCTCAACGCCTTTTCATCTTCCTTATATATTTATTAATCTTAATAACTATTAATTGATGGCTCACACTAAACCGCCTGCCAATATTATAGCTATTATATACTAATTATTCTGATATCTTATTTAGCTGTAATGTAACCCTGAGCCTTAAGAAGTTCTGCGCATAATACAGCTCCACCTGCTGCTCCTCTTAATGTATTATGTGAAAGACCTACAAACTTGTAATCAAATACACTGTCTTCTCTTAATCTGCCGAGTGAAATTCCCATTCCATGCTCGTAATTAACATCAAGCTTAACCTGTGGACGGTCATCTTCTTCAAGATACTGGATAAACTGCTTTGGTGCTGATGGAAGATCAAGCTCCTGTGGTGCTCCCTTGAAGTTTCTCCATTTTTCGATAATCTGTTCCTTAGTAGGCTTCTTACCAAAGTTAACAAATACTGCCGCTGTATGTCCATCAAGAACTGGAACTCTTAAGCACTGGCAAGTAATAACTGGCTCAGCAGCAGGAACGATTTCACCATTCTCAACTGTACCAAGAATTCTAAGAGGTTCTTTTTCTGACTTTTCTTCTTCTCCACCGATATATGGAATTATATTTTCAACCATCTCTGGCCACTGTTCAAATGTCTTACCAGCTCCGGAAATAGCCTGATATGTAGTAGCTACAACAAGCTTTGGCTCGAATTCCTTAAGAGCTGCTAATGCTGGTGCATAACTCTGAATTGAGCAGTTAGGCTTTACAGCTATAAATCCTCTTGTAGTTCCAAGTCTCTTCTTCTGTGCCTCTATAACCTTAGTATGTTCTGGGTTAACCTCTGGAAGAATCATAGGAACATCTGGTGTCCAACGATTAGCACTATTGTTAGATACAACCGGAACTTCTGCCTTTGCATATCTTTCTTCTAATGCCTTAATCTCTGCTTTTGGCATATTAACTGCACAGAATACGAAATCAACCTTAGATACTATCTCATCAAAGTCTTTATCCATATCATATACAGGCATCTTCTTAACGAATTCTGGCATTGCTGTCTGCATCTTCCAGCGTCCCTCAACAGCATCTTCGTAAAGCTTTCCTGCTGAACGTCCACTTGCTGCAACTAACACTACATCAAACCAAGGATGATTTTCAAGTAATGTTATAAATCTCTGACCTACCATACCCGTACCACCAAGGATACCAACTCTTAACTTCTCGCTCATTATAGTCCTCCAATTATTATTATTCTAATTGCCTGAAAACAATTTGCGCGTTTTGTCTTTCTGTGACGTACATTTGTTTTTCATTGCTTTGACAATACTATCATAACTGTAATTATATTGCAAGGGCTTTTTAATGATAAATTGTATAAAAATCAATATTCAAATATATACCTGTCATATCCGTTAATTATAGTTGTGTTATTATACTGCTCCTCTCTTTGGAATTCCCTTGAATAATTCAAATGTACATGCCCGTGTATGAAATATTTGGGACTGTATTTGTCAAGTATATCAACAAATGCTTCAAACCCTTTATGTGGATTATCCTCACCATCACCAAGCCCTGCCGCCGGAGAATGTGTAAGCAGTATATCAATTCCTTTCTTTACCTTTATCTTAGGCCACATCATAGCAGCCCTTTTCTTCATCTGATTTTGTGTATACTGGTTAATACCCTTCTTGTATCTGATTGAACCGCCAAGTCCCATAATTCTTATTCCATTGAAATACCAGATGTAGAACATTCAGAGGGACGGAACCAGAGAATTCTTGATTTAACCTATGAAGCTGTTCAGGACTATATAATTGAGGAGATGAGTGAGGTGTTCTCATCAGCAGATATATCTTATGTAAAATGGGATATGAACAGAATATTCAGTGATTATTATTCTAAAAATCTGCCACCTGAAAGGCAGAAGGAAGTATCGCATAGATATGTGTGCGGCTTGTACAGATGTATGAAGGAGCTTACTAATAGATTTCCTGACATATTATTTGAGGGCTGTGCGGCAGGCGGCAACAGGTTTGATCTGGGAATGTTATGCTATTTTCCGCAGATATGGGCAAGTGATAATACAGATGCACTTTGCAGGGCACAGATTCAGTATAATTACAGCTATGGTTATCCGTTATCGTGTATTTCAGCCCATGTATCGGCAAGCCCTAATCATCAGACATTAAGAAATATGCCGTTAGAGAGCAGATTTGCAGTTGCTGCATTTGGGCTTCTTGGCTATGAATGTAATATGTGTGATATGAATAAAGAGGAATTAAATGCTGTGAAATGTCAGATTGAACTGTACAAGAAGTTAAGAAATGTATTCTTTACTGGTACATTTTACAGGACAGAAAGCTTTGAAGAAGAAAATGCAGGTAATGCCAGTGTGTTAAATAATGGTAAAGGCAATATGGCAGAATGGACAGTAGTATCAACGGATAAGAAGAAAGCCGTCGGATTAATTATGCAAAAACACGTTATACCTAACACACAGTATGCCTGTTACAGGGCTAAAGGACTTGATGAGACCAGAAAGTACCATTTTTATAACAGAAGACTTCAATATGATATTAAAGAATTCGGGGAGCTTGTTAATACAGTATCACCAATACATATCAAGCAGGGTTCTATGTTACAGGATATACTATCGAAGCTTAAGAAAATGGATGGTGAAACAGAAGATTACATAGCTTATGGAGATACACTTATGTATTCGGGTGTCAGGTTAAAGCAGGCATTCAGTGCAACAGGCTACAATGAGAATGTCCGATTTTTTCAAGATTTTGCAGCGAGATTATACTTTATGGAAGAGGTAGAAGATGATAAGCAGTGACATAATTAGTTCGGGCGGTATTGATAATATATTAAAGGATCTATATATTGATGAAAGCCAGCTTGAATACCAGAGAAAAAGATATATTAATGCTCTGAACCGCTTCACACAGTTATATGGTGAAGGAGATGTGCTTATATTCAGTGCACCGGGAAGAAGTGAGATTGGCGGTAACCACACAGACCACCAGAATGGAAAAGTTCTTGCAGCTTCTGTTAATCTGGATATTATCGCAGTGGTAAGACCAGTGAATTCCAAGGAGAGTGTGTCAGAGGAAGGCAGTTTATCTGGGCATAGTGGTGTTAATGCCGGAATTATAAGAATTGTGTCGGACGATTATCCAATGCTAGAAGTGTCATTATCAGATACGGATATTAATAAGGATGAATATTCAACCACTAAGGCACTTGTTAAAGGTGTGATTGCCGGCTTTAAGAAAAAAGGTTTCAAGACAGGAGCATTTGATGCGTTTATAACAAGTGATGTGCCTATGGGAGCAGGACTTTCATCATCTGCGGCATTTGAAACACTTATAGGAACAATACAGTCACATATATATAATGCTGGAAAAATATCAGCAGAAGATATTGCAGTTATCGGACAGATGGCAGAGAATGAGTATTTTGGCAAGCCTTGTGGACTTATGGATCAGATGGCATGTTCGGTTGGCAATATGGTCTATATCGATTTTAATAATAAGGAAAATCCAGTTGTTAATAAGCTTGATGTGGGTATTAAAAAATTCAGATACAGCCTGTGCATAACTGATACTAAAGGTTCACATAAGGATTTGACAGATGATTATGCAGATATCCGCCGTGAGATGAATGCAGTTGCAAGTTACTTCGGACAGGAGGTTCTTCGTGGCATTACATTAAAGGATATACTTGATAATTTTAAAGAGCTACAGGAGAAGTTCGGTGACAGGAGCATACTAAGAGCAGTTCATTTTATAGAGGAAAATGAGAGAGTAGAAAATGAAGTAAATGCTCTTATATCTGGAAATATTGATGAATTCTTAAGGCTGGTATCAAAGTCTGGTGATTCATCTTACAAATATCTTCAAAATATATATTCAACCAAAGATACTGCCAATCAGGGTGTTTCACTTGGACTTATGATGAGTGAAATATTCTTAGGTGATAATGGTGCATGCAGAGTTCACGGAGGTGGCTTCGCAGGTACAATACTTGCAATTGTCAAAGATACTGCTATAGATGAATACAGAAGAAATATGGATAAAATATTTGGTGATGGTGCAAGTATGATATTACAAATCAGACATTGCGGAGGTGTCAGAATAATATGAGAAATTTAGAAGATATGAAGAAATCAGACAATATAATGAGTAGTGATGCCAAGGAAGGTACGGAAAATATTCCAGATATAGACAAGATTATATCAGAGCTTGTCAATTATGCTTCAGAGAATGAACTGATAGAAGCTGATGATAAGATATTTATAGTAAACAGGTTGCTGGATATTTTTGAAAAAAACGGACTTGCAGAAGATAGTGAGATAATTAAGAATTCAGGTGTGCAGGAGCTGAATAACACAAGACCAATAGCAGATATCCTGTCGGACTGCCTTAAAATAGCAGTTGATAATGGACTTATAGAAGATACGCAGCTTAACAGGGATTTGTTTGATACAAAGGTAATGGGTGCTTTCACACCAATGCCTTCAGTTGTAAGAAAGCATTTTAAGGAGCTTTATAATAATAATCCAAAGCTTGCGACAGACTATTTCTATGAACTTAATAAAGCCTGCAATTATATAAGGTGTGACAGGATTGAGAAAGACCAGAAATGGAAGTACAATTCAGAATATGGAATTATAGATATAACGATTAATCTGTCAAAGCCAGAGAAAGACCCTAAGGATATAATAAAACAAGGAAAGTTTGCAGCAAGCGGATATCCTAAATGCCTTTTGTGTAAGGAAAATGAGGGATATGCGGGAAATCTATCACATCCTGCAAGGCAGAATCTAAGAGTTATACCGCTTGAATTAAGTGGTGAGAAATACTATATGCAATATTCACCCTATGTATATTATAACGAGCATTGCATAGTGTTTAATGATAAGCATATTCCTATGAAGATTAATAAAAGCACATTTAAAAAGCTTATTGAATTCACAGATATGTTTCCGCATTATACATTAGGTTCTAATGCGGATTTACCAATTGTAGGAGGTTCTATATTAAGTCACGACCATTTTCAGGGCGGTGCATATGAATTTCCTATGGCAAGAGCAGAATATGTGTATACATTCAAGCTGGATAGATTCAGTGATGTTAATGCAGGAATTCTTAACTGGCCTATGTCAGTAATAAGGCTTAGCAGTAATAATAAAGACAGTCTTGTTAATGCCTGTGATTATATATTAGATAAATGGAAGAATTACACTGATGAAAAAGCATTTATATATTGTAATACAGATGGTGAACAGCATAATACGATAACTCCGATATGCAGGCAGAAAGGTGATAATTATGAGATGGATCTGGTATTAAGAAACAATATTACTACAAATGAGTGTCCATGGGGAGTGTATCATCCATCAGCAAATCTTCATCATATAAAGAAAGAGAATATTGGTCTTATTGAGGTTATGGGAATGGCTATACTTCCAGCAAGACTTGATAAGGAAATGGGCATTTTAAAAAACGCTCTGTTAAATAATGAAGATGTCCGCTTAATCAGCGAAATTGAAAAGCACGCACAATGGGTTGATAGCTGGAAAGACAATTATAATATAACTAAAGATAATATTGATGAGATAATCAGATTGGAAATTGGCAAGGTATTTGTGCAGGTGCTTGAATGTGCCGGTGTATACAAGACAGACGATAATGGAAAAGAGGCATTTGTAAGATTTATAAAATATTGTCAATAATATTTACTTTCTTTGATTGATTAATGTAATGGGTAGATTTTAAAAATTCTGAATCAGAATTCATAGATAGTAAATTTATATTTTAATGATTTTATAAAAGTGGTGGTCAATAATAACCCGACCACCACAGATAATCAAAATTAACATAAGTTACCAGACAAATTCTAAAATGTTATGAATTATTCTTGATAGCATTAACAGCTTCTTCTTTAGAAAGTTTATAGTTTTTCATAAGCTTATAAATTGTATCTTCATCGGAAAGATTAACTTCTTTACATAATTTAATAAAAACTTTAATGCCATTGGAGCGTTCCTTGATTTTGCCCTCTGCAAGTCCTAACTGTCGTCCTTCTTCTTTGACTACTTCAAGATGACCTTCCTCATCATACTCATAAATACTCACAGTAATCACTTCCTCTCTGTGATTTCTAAAAAATTCCGACAATACATTCTCAGCGATACATTCATCTACAGCCTCTGTAACAGCAGTGCGGATATCAATCTTCTCAACATCGGTCTTAACACGCACTTTATTAACAAATATCATATAGTCCTTAAGCGTTTCGCATTTAGAAAGAAATTCAGAACTATATGTATGTATATTAGAATTGCTAACAGAATTATCATTAATATTAGAATTAAAAGTACGGGATTTATTACCCGCATTATTATCAGTGTTAATATTAATAACCATTACAATAAGCTCTAACTCCGGACAGTCAATTTCCTTCTCATACATATCAGATAATCGAAGAATACTCTCTGCTTCAAGCGGCTGTT
>ENA-ORSY01002194-ORSY01002194.1-human-gut-metagenome-genome-assembly--contig:-NODE-2194-length-11625-cov-3.064045_pt1 | contig 11625 bp, 10 predicted proteins | sample MGYA00242193_ERZ509160 | MGnify/ENA primary metagenome ERZ509160 (study PRJEB26280, sample SAMEA2338670) | human gut metagenome | biome: human gut; feature: human-associated habitat; material: faeces...
CCGCCGCAGGTAGTATTGCACGGCCCGCACGGCGGTGCCGCTGCTGCCCGCCCGCGTGGTGGTCGTGAACTGCCCGGGCGCGACGTTGGCGGCCACAATTTTGTTTGCCACGGCCAGCCCGACCTCCTTCAGCTTGTTCCACGTGCTGCGCCCGACGACGCCGTCCGACGTCAGCCCAAACAGCGTTTGAAATGCCTCCACCGCGCTGACTGTCGCCGCGCCGTAGCTGCCGTCCACGGTCACGGTGCGCAGTGCGCTGTAGTTGTCCGCCGCCAGCCGCAGCCAGAACTGCACAAGCCGCACCTCCATGCCGACGGCGCCCCGCCGCAGCGCCGTGCCCGGCCACGCTGTACCGCCCAGGTCGCTCTGCGCGTCGACCCACGTGGCGTACAGCGTGTTCCAGGTGCGCTGCCCGACCACGCCGTCCGCCGTCAGGCTTTGCTTCTGCTGGAACGCCCGCACGGCCCGCTCGGTTGCCGCACCGTAGCTGCCGTCCACCGTTACGCGCACCAGCGACGAATCAAACTGCGCCAAATCCGAAAGCCAGAACTGCACCTGCTCCACGCTGCTGCCCGTGCTGCCGCGCCGCAGAACAGTCCCCGGCCAGCCGCCCGTGCTCTGGGTGCCCTCGGCAGTCTCGCCCTCGCTCGTCAGCTCAGCCAGGTCCTTGACGCTGACATAAATAAAGCTCACCTTGTTCCACGTTGCCCTGCCGACCACGCCGTCCGCCGTCAGGCTGAACTGCTTCTGGAATTTCTTCACGCTGTTCTCGGTGGCCTCGTCGAAGGTGCCGGTCACGGCGGGCTTGCCGAAGGACGGGTAATCCCTGGCAATACGGGAAAGCTGCTTTTGCAGGATGCGCACATTCGTCCCGGTGCTGCCGCGCCGCAGCGGGCTGCCCGGATAACTGGACGGGATGGCGGCAATGTTGTCGGTTGTGACCAGCTGCACGCGGTTTCCGTAGTAGTACCGTAGGATTTGCAGCGCGTTCATGCCCTCCCGCGCGCGGTCCACCGTGCCCCACTGCTTCATGCCGGGGCAGGTCACGGTCTTGCCGTCGCAGTATTCGGTAAAGTACGGCTCGGCGTCGCCGCTGCGCTGGACAAAGGTGTTGAACAGTTCGGCGGTCAGCCGCTCCATGACCGCAAACACCGTGCGCCCGTTGACATAGGCCTGGTCGTACCCCGGCGACCCCGTGATGTTGAAGCTGTACCCGCGGCTGGGGTACCACTCGGTCCAGATGCGGTTCAGCGCCAGACTGACCTGCGCGATAATGTTGGCGCGCAGGGCCTCTTTCGGCCAGGAAAGCGCGCCCACCCCATTGCAAGCCGCCGCGAAAAATGGTATACTGATTTCATAATGGTTTAAGCACAGGAAAAGGGGAATGTAGATGAAGATCGGATTTGATAACGACAAATATCTTGCGATGCAGTCCGCCCATATCCGGGAGCGTATCGCCCAGTTTGACAATAAGCTCTATCTGGAATTTGGCGGCAAGCTGTTTGACGACTACCACGCTTCCCGCGTGCTGCCGGGCTTTCAGCCGGACTCCAAGCTGCAGATGCTGCTGCAATTGAAAGACCAGGCCGAGATCGTCGTCGTCATCAGCGCCGAGGATGCCCCGATGCTCACTTCCTCTCGCAAGTCGCTGGCGGCGTTTTCGTTCCTCTCTCAGACGCCGGCGCAGGCGGATATTTTGGTGCAGGACGGCGATACCGTCACCTTGGGCAACACGGTCTTTACCGTGCTGGCCACGCCCGGTCACACCCCCGGCGGTGTGTGTTACATTACAGAGCACTGTATTTTTAGCGGCGACACGCTGTTTTTCTGCTCTTGCGGGCGCACGGATTTTCCCGGCGGCAGCAGTAGAGAAATTATGGATAGCCTGCAAAAACTGGCAGCCCTGCCCGGGGACTACACCGTCTATCCCGGCCACGATCGCTTTTCCACCCTAAATTTTGAACGGCAACATAACCCGTATATGAAGAAATTATGATTTTACGCGTCATTAACCACCCTTATGAATTTGATATGAAGAACCTGTGCATCACCTTCTTCCCCCATGAGAAGATCCGTTTGGAGGGGGAGGAGGACCCGGTGGTGGTCACCACCCGTCGGGAGACGGACGGGTCCTTTTTCGTGTCTGCCAAGGTATACGATGTGTACCGGGAGACAACAGCCAAGCCGGAACCGGCAGACGAGGAGCACCTGGTGCTGTCCGTTACCCTTTATCGGCTGCTTAGCGGTATATTAGGCTTTGCGCCCCCTTGGGGCGTGCTGTACGGCGTGCGCCCGGCTAAATTGATGCACCGGCTGTGCGCCCAAATGGGGGACGATGCGGCGGTTGCACACTTCCAGACTGCCTTTTTGACCCAAAAAAGCAAGGCGGAGTTGGCCCATGAGGTGATGCTCCATGAAAATCGCTCCATTGCTCGTTCCGGGCCAAAGTCGTTCTCTCTGTATGTGTCTATTCCGTTTTGCCCCACTCGGTGCGCTTACTGCTCTTTTGTGTCTCATTCGATTGAAAAGACCCACAAGCTAATGACCCCTTATGTGGATCTGTTGCTGCGGGAGCTGGAGGAAACCTCCAAGTACGCCAAAGAATTGGGGTTGGAGCTGGCCACCGTGTATTTCGGCGGCGGTACGCCCACCACATTATCGGCGCAGGATTTAGGGCGTATTTTCAGCACCATTGAACAGAATTTTGACCTTTCGCACCTGATGGAATACACAGTGGAGGCCGGTCGACCGGATACGGTCACCCGGGAGCGGCTGGAGGTCATTCAAGCCGCCGGCGTGCAGCGGATCAGCATTAACCCCCAGAGCTTTAACGACAAGGTGCTGGAGGCCATTGGTCGCCGCCATACGGCGCAGCAAACGCTGGACGCCTTTGCATTGGCGCGGGATTGCGGCTTTGACCATATCAATATGGACTTTATCGCCGGGCTGCCGGAGGACGATCTGCCGTCTTTTCAGTGCAGTATTCAAACGGCGCTGGACATACAGGCAGAGTCCATCACCGTGCACACCTTGGCTCTGAAAACCTCTGCCTATATGGTTACAAGAGAACAGACCTTTGATTTGAAAGATCGGCTCACTGTGTCCAATATGGTGGACTATGCCGGGCAGACCCTTCACGGCGCCGGGTACTATCCCTACTACATGTACCGGCAGAGCAAATCTCTGGGCAATTTGGAGAATGTAGGCTGGTGCAAACCGGGTTATGATTGTCTCTATAATGTGTATATGATGGACGAGACCCACACGGTTTTGGCAGTTGGCGCCGGTGCGGTGACCAAGCTGCGAGGCCAAAACAGCGGCATGATCGAGCGGATTTATAATTATAAATACCCCTATGAGTACATTCGGGATTTTGACACCCTGTTGGAGCGCAAAAAACGCATACCCGGCTTTTATGCGGAATATGATTAAACAGATGGTAGAAATAGACATTGTCGGCGGATTGTATAGCGTAATTCTACAAAATCTTTGCAACTTGTATTGCAATTCTTTACCCTCTGTAATATAATAACAATACGGAGGGATATTATGGCTAAGAAATTCGGCGATCTTTTTGGCAATATGGACGATGTGTTCTCCGGTGCCAAGATTTCTAATTTTGATTTAGACGATATGTTGAGTCGTACCCGTACCTTTACGGAGGAAGTCAGCAAAAGAAGTGCGGAGGCTTTGGAGTTGTCCCGCAAAAAAGTGGAGTGTCTGGATATAAAGGCTAAGCTGAGTAAGGCGTATGAGAGATACGGCCGACTGGCGTATGAAGCGGTGCAGCAACCTCAGTTGCAGCAGACGGAGGCGTTGGAGAGCTGTGGGGGGGAGATCACCGCTCTGCGTACCAAGCTGGATCAGTTGACGGAGGAGCTTGAGGCCGCCAAGAATCCGACGGTCACCACTGTTAGTGATGACGATGTGAGCGTATCCTAACCCCCACGCAAATAGAGGAAGAAGAAAGCAGTGTATGGACCCTATGGTCTGTGCGCTGCTCTTTTTTCACACCGGGTGATGGAATGGAACGGACAACTAAACAAAAGTACCTGTCCGCTGCAGGGCTGCTGTTGGTAGCTACGGCTGCCGTTAAGGTCATTGGTGCGGTGTATAAAATCCCGCTGACCGGCCTGATCGGCGGCACCGGACGGGGCTACTTCTCTACGGCTTATACGCTGTTTATGCCGGTGCATGCCATCACATTGGGCGCCTTTCCCGTTGCGTTATCCGGGCTGGTGAGCAAGTACCGTGCTACCGGTGACAGTGCCCGGGTGGCGGCCTTGCAGCGCAGTGCCTGCGGGTTGTTTTTTTGGGTAGGTCTTGCCGGCATGGCACTGATGGTGCTGCTGGCCGGACCGTACACCCGGCTGGTGGCCGGTGCGCCAAATGCGGTTTATACGGTGCTGATCCTGGCGCCTACGGCGCTTTTTTCCGCCATGGCGGCAGCCCACCGTGCCTTTGCAGAAGGACACCTGAATATGGTGCCGACTTCTGTTTGCCAGGTACTGGAAGCACTGTTCAAGATGGTGTTCGGTCTGCTGTTTGCCAAGCTGTCTATGGGGCGGCTGTACCAAATTTACTTGGATACCGGCATGGTACTGGGCAATCGGGCAGAGAGCGAGACGGCGGCTCTGTCTATGATGTACCCGATAACAGCAGCCTGCGCCATGCTGGGGGTAACCCTGGGGGCGTTGGCGGCTTGGGTGTATGCGGCGCTGTACGATCGGTTTCGGTATCCACACCGTCTGCCGCGGCAGCAGTTGCCCGGTGGCGCGACCCGAGAGCTGGTACGGTTTGCCCTGCCGCTGGTGGTGGCAACGGTGATCCAGAGCCTGTCCGGCTTTGCAGATACTGCCAGTGTACAGATGTGTCTGGGGCTGTGCGGTACGGCGCAGTTGCAGCAAATCTTTGCAGTGCCGCTGTCGCTGACCAAGGTAGCGGAAAAAGATGTGGTTACTTATGTGTACGGTCTGTATTCCACCGTGCAGGATTTTGCCCACCTGGTGCCGTCCTTAACCATGGCGTTGGGGGTGGCGGCGGTTCCGGCGCTGTCCGGCGCTTATCAGGACCAGTCCGCGCGTTTTGGCAGTCTGTATGCGGGTATCCTGAAATATACGGTTATTTTAGGCGCCGCCGGCAGTGGGGGACTGGCGCTGTTCTCTTATGAGCTGCTGTCTTTGTTTTACGGTACTTCGTCGCCGGACCTGGTACTGGGGTGCCACCAACTGCTGTTTTGGTTTGCCTTTACTGCGTTGCCGGCAGCTCTATCCTCTACCTGTGTGTTTGCTTTACAGGCGCTGGGCTATGCCAAACGGCTGCTACTGCCCTTTTCTCTGACGGCGGTGCTGCGGGTGGGGCTGAACTTTCTTTTGATCCCCAACGGGCGGTTCCATCTTTACGGCTCGGCTGTCGCCACTGCCGTTTCATTTTTGTTTCTTTCCGTCTATTGTTTGGTGCTGATGCGTAGGATCACCAAGGTCAAATTCTCCCGGACAGAGGTGTTCGCAAAGCCGGTACTGGCGGTGATTTTTTCTTGTCTGACGGTGAAAGGCGTGGCCGGTGTGTTCTTTACCCAACTGCAAAATATCTGGAATTTTGTCTTATCTGCGGTTTTATTTTCGGCAGTTCTAACAATTTTGTTGCTGCTCTTTGGTACACTTTCCACAAAAGATCTGCATTTTGCCGGAGAAAGGTAAAAAAAACCGCTTGGCTACTTGAAATTTCCCGTTGTATCATATATAATTTCTTGGAACGAGTTGATCAAAAGAGGCGTCGGTATGGCATTGGATTTTATACGCAAAGAGCACTATAATACGGAGGATTTGATTCGCATTGTGGCGCTGCTCCGTGCCCCCGGCGGCTGTCCCTGGGATCAGGCGCAGACTCATGCTTCTATCAAGAAGAATTTTATTGAGGAGACCTATGAGGTCATTGAGGCCATCAACCGGCAGAGCACTGCGGGATTGCAGGAGGAGCTGGGCGATGTGTTGCTTCAGGTTGCGCTTCATGCCCAAATGGAGGCAGAAGCAGGTCGCTTTGATTTTAACGATGTAGCGGACGGGATTTGCAAAAAGCTGATTTTCCGTCACCCCCATGTGTTTGGCGATGTAAAGGCCGAGAATACGGACGACGCACTTGCCAGCTGGGACGCTGCCAAGTTAAAAGAAAAAGGAATGAAAAAAGTCAGCCAGTCCATGGTGAGTATTCCCCGGGAATTGCCGGCACTGATGCGCGCCCAAAAAGTGCAGCATAAGGCCGCGAAGCAAGGGTTTGACTGGCCGGATCGCTCCGGCGCAATGGACAAGCTGGATGAAGAGATTAACGAGCTCAAAATCGCTTTGGACCAAGGAGAGCCTAGCAGCATTGCGGACGAATTCGGCGATGTGCTGTTCTCCTGCGTAAATATTGCCCGCTTTATCGGCGTTGACAGTGAAGAGGCCTTGACCGCAGCCACGGACAAGTTTCTTTCCCGCTATGTGCTGGTGGAGCAGCTGGCAGCGGAGCGCGGCATGGAGATGAAATCGTCTTCCTTGCAGGCGCTGGACGCCCTTTGGGACGAAGCAAAACAAATATTATCCGATCAATCGGAAATGGAGGAAATGTAAATGAACAAAACTGAACTGGCAGCTGCCGCAGCTGCAAAGACCGAACTTTCTAAGAAAGACGCTGAAGCCGCAGTAAACGCTGTTCTGGCTTCCATCACCGACGCACTGGCTGAGGGCGACAAAGTGGCTCTGGTTGGCTTTGGTACTTTTGATGTGAAGACCCGTGCTGCCCGCACCGGCCTGAACCCCCGCACCAAGGAGACCATCCAGATTCCCGAGGCAAAGGTTCCGTCTTTCAAGGCCGGCTCCGCGCTTAAGGACGCTGTGAAATAAGTCTTGTTTTTATGTGCAGGCATCCGTATCTTGCGGGTGCCTGTCTTTTTTGGAGGTCAGTATGCGACTGGATAAGTACCTGAAAGTCAGTCGAATCATCAAGCGCCGCACGGTGGCCAACGAGGCCTGCGACGCCGGACGCGTCAGCGTGAACGGCAAGGTGCAGCGCGCGTCCTACGATGTAAAGGTTGGGGACAAGATTGAGGTGGCTCTGGGCCAAAACCGCCACACCTACTTGGTCAAGGCCGTGCAGGAGCACGCGCTGAAAGAGGACGCCGCCCTTATGTACGAACCCCTGGACTGACATAATCACCCGCCGGAGCGCATAGGCTCTATCGGGTGATTTTTTTATGGAACAGAAAAAGACGACCGCTCACAGCCTGACCCTGTGCGATCGGGAAAAGTTGACCCTTACCGGCGTGACGGATGTAGACGCTTTTAATGAAGAAGAAATCACGGTCATTACGGATTTTGGGGAATTGACAGTAAAGGGTGAGCTGCTGCATGTGGATGCGTTGGACCTGGAGTGCGGCAGTATGCAGATCACCGGCAAGGTCACGGCGCTGCTCTATACCCAGCACCGGGAGGGCGGCGGATTGTTTGGCCGTCTGTTCCATGGTTAAGGCGCTATGGGCCTTTTTCCTATTGGGAGTGGCGCTTTTCTTCTTCTATGATGTGCTGCGGTTTTGGCGTAGCGTGTGGGGGAGCAGGCGAGCGACATTTTTAGCGGATGTGCTATGGTGGTTGGTTGCCGCCTTTAGTTGCTATACGCTGTTTTTGGCCTACACCGACGGGGTGATCCGTGCCCTTTGTCTAGTGGTATGCGGCGGTGGTTTTGCCTGTGGATATTTTACGCTGGGCACGCTGACCGGGCACCTGTGGGCACGCCTGGGGAAGCGCTTGGCGGGCAAACGCAATAATCGGCGAAAAAAACGGAAAATCCTGCAAGAAAAAGCAAAAAAACTATTGCAATCCCCATATAGTATATTATATAATAAATTAAACGCACGAAAGCGAAAACGGAAAAGAAAAAGACATCTCGCAGCCACGGCTGCGCCGGAACAAAGAAGTGTTGAGTATGATTCAAAATTTGAAGAACTCCATGAAGCGGAGTAAGTACCTGCGCCTGCTTTTGGTGGTGCCTATGGTGGTGCTGTTTCTCTATTGCAGTGTGACTCTGGTGAATCAGTCTGCGGACATTAGCCGCATGCAAAAGCAAAAGCAGACCCTGACTGCCCAACTGGCTTCCGTCCAGCAGGAAAATGCCCGACTGGAAGAAGTGGTAGGCGCCGACAATAAGGATGACTACATTGAGCAAAAAGCCCGGGAGAAGGGCTATGTAAAAGGCGACGAGATCGTGTTTTACGACATTTCCGGTACGGAATAAACAGAACAAATACAAGGGGGCAGCAATCAGGTTAGTACTTTTTGCTGCGCCCTCTTTTTATTGCAAAAAGGTGGACAAGCGTATGAGAGAGATCAAAGCAGAAGTGGTCACCGCGGCGGTGCGGCAGCTGTGCATCCCAGCCAATAAAGTGCTGCCGGAGGATCTGGTACAGTGTATCGGTTGTGCTCGCCAGGCGGAGCCGAATTCCACGGCCAAGAGCATTCTTGGTGATTTAGAGAACAATTTGGCAGCAGCCAAAGAACTGGATCTGCCCATTTGTCAAGACACCGGTATGGCCGTTGTGTTTGCAGAAATTGGGCAGGATGTGCATATTGACGGCGACTTTGAGGCGGCGGTGCACGCCGGCGTATCTGCCGGCTATACGGACGGCCTGCTGCGCAAGAGCGGCGTGCGAGACCCGTTCTTTGACCGGGTAAATACCCCTGCCGTGATCCACACCCGCCTGGTGCCCGGGGATCGGGTACGGCTGACAGTAGCACCTAAGGGCTTTGGCAGCGAGAATATGAGCGATTTGCGTATGTTTACCCCTGCCGCCACACGGCAGGACCTGGTGGATTACATTGTGGGCGTTGTGCAAAAGGCCGGCTCCAATCCCTGCCCGCCGGTGGTGATCGGCGTAGGGATCGGCGGCGATTTTGAAAAGTGCGCCCTGCTGGCAAAGGAGGCGCTGTGTCGCCCGCTGTCCCGACGCAATCCAAATCCGGACTATGCGGCGCTGGAGCAGGAGCTGCTGGAGAAGATCAACGCACTGGACATTGGGCCTCAGGGATTTGGCGGCCAAACCACAGCGCTGGGTGTAAATATTGAGACCTACGCCACCCACATTGCCGGGCTGCCGGTGGCGGTGAATGTAGGCTGCCATGTGACCCGGCACGCAACAAAGGAACTTTAATTTTATGGAATTACAAATGACTGCTCCCTGTCTACTGGGCCTGGAGGGCTTGGTGGCAGAGGAATTAAGACAAATGGACGCCCGGGAGGTGACCGCCGAAAACGGCCGGGTGTTCTTTAATGGCGACCAGGCCATGCTGGCCCGTGCCAATATCAACAGCCGCTTTGCGGAGCGGATTCTGATTGTACTGGATCGCTTTACGGCGGTGACTTTTGAGGAGCTGTTCCAGGCGGTACGGCGATTGCCCTGGAGCGAGTTTATCGGCAGTACAGACACATTTCCTGTGAAAGGGTACTCTATTTCCTCCACCCTGCACAGTGTGCCGGACTGCCAAAAAATCATCAAAAAAGCTGTGGTAGAGAGCCTAAAAGAGGACTACCACATCAGCTGGTTTGACGAGACCGGCCCGGTGCACCAAATTCAGTTCTCTATACTGAAAGACCAGGTGACCATTATGCTGGACACCACCGGCACCGGCCTGCACAAGCGGGGCTACCGGCCGGAGAGCAATGCCGCGCCTATTCGGGAAACTTTGGCGGCGGCGTTGTGCAGCCTATCCCGCCTGCGGCATTACCACACTTTGTATGATCCTTTTTGCGGCAGCGGCACGATTCTGATTGAAGGTGCCATGCTGGCAGCCAATGTGGCGCCGGGGATCAACCGCAATTTTGCCTGCGATCGCTGGGGCTTCGTGCCGGAGGCGGCCTGGAAGCAGGAGCGCGCCCGTGCCCACGCGTGCATTAAGACAGACATTGATTTCCGGGCGTTCGGGTCTGATTTGGATCCTCACGCCATTGAACTGACCGCCATCAATGCCAAGCGGGCCAGGGTGGGGCAGTACCTGCACCTGGACACGGCGGATATTGCCGATTTTAACCCCCAAACGGAGCGGGGCACCTTGGTGACCAACCCGCCCTACGGCGAGCGTATGCTGGATATTCGAGAGGCGGAGCGGCTCTATCGCATAATGGGTGAGAAGTTCAGTCCTCGCAAGGGCTGGAGCTATGGCGTCATTTCGCCGGATGAACAGTTTGAAAAGTGCTTTGGCCGCAAGGCGGACAAGCGGCGCAAGCTGTATAACGGTATGATCAAATGCCAATTTTATATGTACTTCAAGTAAAGGGTGATAGGATGAATTACAAAGAGAAATACCGGCAGTGGCTTACCTTTGCCGACCCGGACACCAAGGCGGAACTGGAAAGCCTGACGGACGAAAAAGAGATCGAGGATCGGTTCTATAAGGATCTGGCCTTTGGCACCGGCGGCCTGCGGGGCATTATGGGCGCCGGGTCTAACCGGATGAACCGCTACACCGTAGGTAAGGCCACCCTGGGCCTTGCCAATTATTTGAAATCCACTGGCAAGGCGGACTTGAAAGTGGCTATCGCTTACGACTCCCGCAACAACTCGGCAGATTTTGCCAAGACGGCGGCGGGCATTTTTGCAAACTGCGGCTTGCAGGTGTATCTGTACGACCGGCTGGTGCCGGTGCCGGTGCTGTCTTTTACCACCCGGTATTTGCACTGTGACGCAGGGGTGATGATCACCGCCTCCCACAATCCCAAGGAATATAACGGCTACAAGGTGTATGACGCCAAGGGCTGCCAGCTGTGCACCGCAGACGCGGCGGCAGCACTGGATTACATTAACGCAGTAGACGATTACAATGCCATTCCCTTTTGCAACGACCATGCAAATATCCACCCGGTAGGGGACAGGGAACTGGACGCCTTTATCGCTGCTGTGGAACAACAGAGTCTATACACGCAGCCGTCGGATTTGAAGATCGTTTATACCCCGCTCCACGGCACCGGCAATGTGCCTGTGCGACGGGTGCTGCGGAATATGCATGTATCTGTGGTCAAGTCCCAGGAACTGCCGGACGGCAATTTTTCTACCGTGCGCAGTCCCAATCCGGAGGAAAAGGACGCCCTGACTTTGGCTATCGCGCAAGCAAAGGCAGAGGGAGCAGATTTGGTGCTGGGCACTGACCCGGACTGTGACCGTGTGGGCATTGCGGTGCGTGACGGCGACGATTATGTGCTGTTTACCGGTAACCAGACCGGCGCGCTGCTGGTGCAGTTTGTACTGACCATGAAGAAAGCGCAGCTGAACGACAAATCTACGCTGGTCAAGACAATTGTGACCAGTGATCTGGGCGCGAATATCGGTCGCAGTTTTGGCTTGCAGATTGAGGAGACCCTCACCGGGTTTAAGTATATCGGCGACAAGATCAATACTTACGAGCAGACCGGGGACAAGGAATTTGTCATCGGCTATGAGGAGAGCTACGGCTACCTGGTGGGTACCCACGCCCGGGATAAGGACGCGGTGGTGTCCGCTATGCTCATTTGCCAAATGGCCGCCTGGTATAAAAATCAGGGCAAGACTTTGGTGGACGCGCTGCATGCTGTTTATGAGAAATACGGCTACTATTTGGACGC
>ENA-ORSY01002200-ORSY01002200.1-human-gut-metagenome-genome-assembly--contig:-NODE-2200-length-11599-cov-2.985967_pt1 | contig 11599 bp, 6 predicted proteins | sample MGYA00242193_ERZ509160 | MGnify/ENA primary metagenome ERZ509160 (study PRJEB26280, sample SAMEA2338670) | human gut metagenome | biome: human gut; feature: human-associated habitat; material: faeces...
GCGCGACAGGAGGCGTGATGTCGGCAACGATGCCGAAATAGAACACGAAGAAGTGCGCCGCGACCAGCGGGAAGCCCATCTTAATGAGAATCGGCGCGCAGGTGGATGCCATGATGCAGTAGTTCGCGGTGGTGGGGACGCCCATGCCGAGAACGATGCAGCAGACCATGGTCAGAATCAAGCCGATGAAGGTTGCAGAGCCTGCGAGCTGGACGATGGTGTTAATGAGGATCGAAGCGAGACCTGTGACGGTGATGCAGCCGGCAATCATGCCTGCAATCGCGCAGGCAACGGCGACGGTGATGGCGCCCTTTGCACCAGCCTCTAATGCTTCAAAGATCTTTTTGAAGGTGAGGCGCTCGTCCTTGTTCAAAAAGCCTACGATGACAGCTGCGAGGATGGAAACAGCTGCGGAGAACTGCATGGTCTTTGCGCCCGAGGAGACGAGCCAGACCAGAAGCACCAGCGGCGCAAGCAGATAGATCTTTTTGCCGAGGTCTGCCCACTTGGGCATTTCGTCTTTCGAAAGACCCTTGAGCCCGAGCTTCTTGGCTTCCAGATGGACGGCAATGAAGATGCCCGTGAAATAGAGAACTGCCGGCAGAATTGCCTTGACGGCAACGGTTGCGTAGGGGAGGTCCATGTATTCCGCCATCAGGAACGCTGCCGCGCCCATGATGGGCGGCATGATCTGACCGCCGGTGGAGGCGGCAGCTTCGACCGCGCCAGCGAAGTCCGGATGGTAGCCGGTCTTTTTCATCATGGGGATGGTAACGGAGCCGGTGGTAACGGTGTTGCCGACGGAAGAGCCGGAGACCATGCCGCACAGCGCCGAGGAGATGACCGCTACCTTTGCCGGACCGCCTGCCGACCAACCGGCAAGACGGTTTGCAAACGCGATAAAGAAGTTCGCGATGCCCGTGCGCTCCAGGAACGCGCCGAAGATGATGAACAGGACGATATAGGTGTAGCAGACGTTGATCGGGGTGCCGATGACGCCGTTTGTGGTGTAGAAGAGCTTATAGACGACGTTCTTGAGCGCCTGATAGAGGCTCGGGTTGTAGCTCAGCTGGTTATAGAACGTGTAGACGAGCAGCGCGCCAAGGACGCAGAGAATCGGGACGCCCACACAGCGGCGGCACAATTCGATCAGAACCAGAATGCCGATCGCGCCGATGATCACGTGGTGGGTCTGGATGCGGGTAGCAAGCTTGATGATGGGCAGGGCGTTGAAGGCAAAGTACAGAAAACATGCCGTGCCGACCAGCATCAGAACGATATCGTACCACGGCATGGAGTTGACCTTTACGTGTCCTTTTTTGACGGGATAGGTCAGAAAACCGATGAAGACGATCATGGCAAGGAACGCGGCAAGGCGCGTCTCGGGCAGACCGGAGAAGAACAGCGTCATGCCGATGCAGTACAGGCTGAATGCAACCATGAGGATGCCGACAACCCAGCGCTGCCAGCCCTCCCAGACGCGGGTGTTGGACTCACGGTCATATTTGCGCATGACCTCGTCGAGGTCAGCCTGCATCTGATCGTCGAGACCGGAAGTCATTTTAACGGCGTCGTTGGGATCTTTTTTTGTGGTGGACATACGATTTCTCCTTTGAATTCGGACTCACGGCTGCTGCCGCGGCAGGGGAAATATGCGTTTGGACAGCGCCAGCTACGGCAGGAAGCCCTGCCGTAGCTGGAAAATCAGTGTTTCGCGTGAAGGATGCGTTAAACTTATTTGGTCGGGACCGTATAGCCCTTTTCTGCGAAATACTTCGCAGCGCCCGGATGATACGGGACGGAGGTGACGGAAGCGGCAAAGTCCAGATTCAGTTCGCCGTATTTTGCGTGGCTGGAAACCTCCGCCTCGGCGTTGTCGAACAGATCCTTCGTGAAGTTGTAGATGGCGTCCTCGGAGACATCGTCGCGTGCGAGAATGACTGCGCCGACCGCAACCGTGGTCACATCGCCGTCGGTGCCGTAGACGTCGGCGGGAATGACGTTTTTGGTGTAGTAGTCAGAGGTGGAGCAGAGCTTTTCGATATGCTCATCGTCCAGAGAGACGAGGTAAACATCCTTCGTGGTGGCAAGGTCGGTGATGGCAGTCGTGGGAGCGCCGGCGACAATGAACGCAGCGTCAATCTTGCCGTCCTTGATGTCGTTGGCGCTGTCGCCGAAGGACTGATAGGTCGGGGTGATATCCGTCTCGGTCAAGCCGTAAGCGCCGAGAATGTCGATGGCGTTGAAGTAAACGCCGGAGCCTGCTGCGCCGATGGAGACGCGCTTGCCCTTGAGATCTTCTACGGTCTTGATGCTGGAGTCGGTGGTCACGATCTGGACCTGCTCCATGTAGAGCGCTGCGACGGTGGAGAAGCAGTCGACCTTGCCGGTTTCTTCAAACAGGTTTGTGCCGTTGTAGGCGTATGCCATGACGTCGGACTGGCAGAATGCAAGCTCGGCGTTGCCGTCCTGAAGCTCCATGACGTTTGCCTGCGAGCCGTTGCCGACGAGGCCGACGACATTCACGCCTGCGTTATTGGTGGCGTGCTGGGCGATGACGGAGCCGAAGGCATAATAGGTGCCGGACTCGCCGCCAGTGACAAAGCGCAGCTTCGTGGTAGGAGCGCTGCTGCCGGAAGCATCGCCGGAGGAATCGCCGCGGAAGACGAGGTAGAACTGGTATCAGCAGGCGCTGCGGTTTCGGCCTTTTCTCCGCAGGCGGTGAGCGCCAGCAGCATGACAGCTGCGAGCAGAAGAGCGACAAGCTTTTTCATTTTGAATCCTCCTATGTGTGCGCTGAGCGCACAGATTTCTTTTCACGGGTTTTACTATACAGGATGCGGCGGCGATTTGCAAGAGGTGTTCCATGAATTTTGAAAAAAATACTCCTGCAAAATTCAAAAAGCATGAGAAAGAAAGATGAAAATGCAGGAAGATGCGTCAAAGTGACCAAAAATGAATTTTGACTTGCAGAATGAGCGGCAAGAAAAAGGAAACGCATGCGAAAGTGCTGTGCATGCGACACGAAAAATGCGCATAAAAAACCGGATGGCACGAACCACCCGGTTTTTCTGTTTGGAATTGGAAAGAATGTGCCGCTCAAAATTCCTGCGATTGCAGAAACGCGCACAGATCGTCTGCGACGGCGGCGCATTCGGGAACGCGCATGATGCAATCGCAGAGCGCGTCCAGATGGAACCGGCAGCCAGCGAGGGCTTTGGCTAACGGCGCGGCAAATTCTGCGTCCATCGCGTCGGAGTAGACGGCCGCGTCCTCGCACAGTCCGTTTTTCACGGCCAGCTGGATCGTCACCTCGCCCCACGAAAAACGCTTCGCGCACTCGAACGAGCACGGAACGCTCTTGCCGTAGTTCCAGTCGAAGCTCGAAAAGCGCTGGTAGCGTTTTTCAATCTCCGCTTCGTCAAAATCCGCCTCGGAAAGCATGGAAGCTTTCAGACCGTAGACTGTTTCCGCGGCTTTTACCATCGCGTCTGCCATTTCGGCGACGGTAAGCGACGGGCGAAGCTCGGTGAGGTTGATGACGCGCGAACGGACGGACGCGACGCCCTTGCTCTCAAGCTTCACCTTCGATGGCGTGAGGTATTTGCCGAGGTTTGCCATGTCGACGGAAAGCAGCAGCGTTCCGTTGTGGAACGAGCAGCCGTTGTGGCTGTAGAACGAGTTGCCGGAAAACTTGCAGCCGTTGGTCAGAATGTCGTTCCTGCCGGAAATTTCGGCAGGAATGCCAAGCGACCGGCACGCCTCGACAATTACGCTCTGCTGGCGGCGCAGGTCATAGTCCTGCGTGCGAAGAGAGAACGTGAAGTTGAGGTTTCCCATGTCGTGGTACACGGCGCCGCCGCCGGAAAGACGACGCGCCAGCGTTCCGCCGTCGCGCTCGAGCTCAGCCGTGCGGCATTCCGCCCAGGCGTTCTGGTTGCGGCCGATGACGACGGTGTGACGGTTCTGCCAGAGGTAGACAATCAGCGTATCCTCCGGCACCGTATCCGTTAAATATTCCTCAATGGCGAGGTTTCGGTGCGGGTTGGTACCCGCACCGATGAAAGCCTGTAAGTGTTTGATCATGCCTCGAAATGATACCGGAGAATCATATTTCTCGCTGCGCCTACTTCGTCCAGACGGCGGACCGGGGTGTTGTGCGGCGCGGTGTGAAGCGCCTCGGGATCCGTGTACGCCATGTCATAGAGCTTGCAGTAGATGTCGCAGACCTCGTCCATGAGCTGCTTCGACTCGGTCTCGCAGGGCTCGACCATGAGTGCTTCGTGAACGATGAGCGGGAAATACATTGTGGGCGGATGCAGGTCGAAGTCGAGCATCCCCTTTGCCACATCCAGCGCGGAAACACCGGTTTCTTTATGAAGCCGTGTCAGGTTCATGACGAACTCGTGCATGCAGATCTCGTCATACGCCATGTCGAATTTGGACTTCAGGCGCGCCATCATGTAGTTGGCATTGAGAACGGCGTTCTTTGCTGCTTCGGAGATGCCGGTCTTGCCGAGTGTGAGGACGTAGGTCAGCGCCTTGATGCACACATCGAAGTTGCCGTAGAACATCTTCACGCGGCCGATGGACTTCTCGGGATAGTCAAAGGCAAACGCGCCGTCCTTCTCGACCACCAGCGGACCCGGCATGTACTTGCGCAGGAACGCCTTGCAGCCGACCGCACCGGCACCGGGACCGCCGCCGCCGTGCGGCGTTGCGAAGGTCTTGTGGAGGTTGGAGTGGATGCAGTCGAAGCCCATATCGCCCGGACGGACGACGCCCATAACGGCGTTGAGGTTTGCGCCGTCGTAGTAGCACAGACCGCCTGCGTCGTGGACAATCTTCGTGATCTCAAGGATGTTCGGGTCGAAGATGCCGACGGTGTTGGGGTTGGTGAGCATCAAGCCTGCGGTATCGGGACCGACAGCCGCGCGCAGTGCGTCCAGGTCAACGCCGCCCTTGTCGTTGGAGGCGATGTTCACGACCTGATAGCCGCACATTGCCGCCGTTGCGGGGTTGGTGCCGTGGGCGGAGTCGGGAACGATGATCTTCGTTCTCGCCGTATCGCCGCGGTCGGTGTGATATGCCTTGATCAGCAGAACGCCGGTAAATTCGCCGTGCGCGCCTGCTGCGGGCTGGAAGGTGACGGCGTCCATGCCGAACACCTCGCCGAGCTCGGAGCCGAGCGTGTGGAGCGCTTCCAGCGCGCCCTGCGCGGTCTCGACAGGCTGCAGCGGGTGCAGCTGCGTAAAGCCGGGAAGCGCCGCCATGTCCTCGTCGATCTTCGGGTTATACTTCATCGTGCACGAGCCGAGCGGATAGAAGCCGTCATTCACACCGTGGATGCGCTTGCAAAGCGCGGTGTAGTGGCGGGTCAGCTCGTTTTCGCTCACATGCGGAAGGTGAAGCGGGGTGGTGCGCTCAGTCGGGAGGGTGTACTCCGGAACGTCGCATGCGGGGAGAAGATGCAGGCAATGACCCTGTGCGCCCTGTTCAAAAATCAGCTTCATTTGCCAAGCACCTCCTTTACGATCGCGACCACTTCGTCGAGCTTTTCTTTGGAGACGAGCTCCGTGACGCACCACAGGATGCCGCCGTCGACCTCGGCGCCGCCGAGAATGTTCTTTCCTGCCAGCGCATCGAGAATCTTCTTGCGGCAGTTCGGGCAGGCGGTCTCGGTGACGAATTCGTGGAAGAACTCGCCGGTGTATTTCAGCTTGCAGCCAATCTTCTCCAGCTCGGAGGCGAGGTAATGCGCCTTCGAGGTGCAGAGTCTGGCGCACTGCTTCATGCCGCCTTCGCCCATAGCCGTCATGTAGATGCCGGCGGTGAAGGCGCACAGCGCCTGGTTCGAGCAGATATTGGACGACGCCTTTTCACGGCGGATGTGCTGCTCACGTGCCGAGAGCGTCAGCACGTAGCCGGTCTTGCCGTCGACGTCCTTCGTCTCGCCGACGATTCTGCCGGGGAGCTTGCGGGTCATGGCGCTGGTGGTCGCCATGAAGCCGAGGTACGGACCGCCGAACGCGATGTCCAGACCGAGCGGCTGACCGTCGCCGACAGCAACGTCTGCGCCGACCTCACGCGGGGTGGGCAGCAGCGCGCAGGCGATGGGGTTGACGCCCATGACGAACTTTGCGCCCGCAGCATGGGTGATTTCACCGAGCGCTACGGTATCTTCGATCTGACCGAAGAAGTTCGGCTGCTGGACATAGAAACACGCGGCGTTGTCGCCGAGCGCTGCCTTCAGAGCCTCCGGATCGGTCTTGCCGTCCTTTGCCGGGACGACGTGCAGCTCCGTGTTGGAAGCGAAGCAGTAGGTCTTCATGACCTCGATGACCTGCGGATTGGTGGTTTCGGAGACGTAAGCGACGGTGCGCTTGCGGTCCTTGCACATCGGAATGGTCTCCGCGGCGGCGGTTGCACCGTCGTAGTGGGACGCATTCGAGACGTCCATGCCGGTCAGCTCGCAGATCATGGTCTGGAATTCAAACGTGCCCTGCAGAACGCCCTGGCTGATTTCCGCCTGGTAGGGGGTGTAGCAGGTGACAAGCTCCTCACGCGAGGTAATGGATTTGACAACGGCGGGGATGAAGTGGCGGTAGCTGCCTGCACCGCGAAGGACGGTCTTGAAGACCTTGTTCTTCTCAGCAAGACCGGTAACCTTTTCGCGCACTTCCAGCTCGCTCAGACCTTCGGGCAGGTTCAAGCCGTCATGCAGGAACATCTCCTGCGGCACTGCCGCGTAGAGATCGTTCAGCGACTTGACGCCGACCTGAGCCAGCATTTGCTCTCGTTCCGCCGCAGTGGTAGGAACATAAGAGCCCATATTACGCCTCCTCAGTTGCGCAGAATGCTTCGTATGCCGCGGCATCGAGCAGTTCTTCGGTTGCCTCGACGTCCTTGACCTTGATGATCCAGGAGCCGTACGGATCGGAGTTCAGGTTCTCGGGAGCGTCAGCCAGATCGTCGTTGACTTCTGCAACAACGCCGGTCACCGGGCAGACGATGTCGGAAACTGCCTTGACAGATTCCACGTCGCCGAGTGCCTCGCCCATGGTGACAGTGTCGCCGACGGACGGAAGACCGATGAACACGATGTCGCCCAGGGAGTCCTGCGCGAAGTCGGAGATGCCAACGACGGTCAGACCGTCGTCTTCCTTGACCCACTCGTGGGTTTTGGAGTATTTCAGATCAGTCGGGTAATTCATAATGTGTTCCTCCTTAAAATCTTGTTGCTGTGGTTTGAATCAAATGCCGGGTTTTCCCGGGGGTAACCTGACCCGACTGCCCTCACAATCGGGTCAGGGATTCCGTAAAATTCAGATGCCGGTGGCAGAGGCAAAGCCGTTGAGAAGCTCTTCGGTGTCCTTGTCGGAGAAGCAGTACTTCATCTCCAGATGCTCTGCACGCAGCTTTGCGACTTCGTCCTTGACATTGGCGTTATGAAGCACGCAGTCAGCGATCAGGTGGGCAAGTCTTGCAAAGTCTTCCTTACCGAAGCCGAAGCGCGTCATTTCGTTCACGCCCATGCGCAGCGCGCCGGATGCGGAGAAGCCTTCCTCCTCGGGCGTTGCCTGATAGTTGCAGATGATGTTGTTCGCTTCCAGACGATCGGCAACCTCAGGACCGTGCGCATAGCCGACCTTGACGATGACCTGATGGGTCTCGGTGTAGTCCATGGCAGGGTCGCCCGCGACGTCGAGTCCTTCTGCGGCAAGGCTCTTGGCAAAGTGCTTCGCGTTTTCGACGACTGCCTTCTGGTACTCGTCCTTGAAAGCGTTCATTTCGTATGCTGCCATCAGCTGACCGAGCAGGGTGCCGAGATGGTGGTTCGAAACACTGCCGGGGAAGGTGCGCGTTTCAATGGTCTCCCACAGACCCCACTTGAGGTCCTCGGGCTTGTAGTTGACGCCGATGACGCCGCGCTGCGCGCCGAAGAAGGTCTTGTGCGTCGAACCGGTGACGATTTCCGCGCCCTCTTCAAACGGCTTCTGGAAGTGATCGCCGATCAGACCCAGAACGTGCGCCATATCGTACATGATGGTGGTCTTAATGCCCTGCTCGTCGACAAACTTGCGGATTTCGGCGACCGGCTCTTTGTAAAGGACCATGGACTTGCCGAAGATGATGAACTCGGGCTTGTACTGCGCAAGCAGGAGCTTTGTCTTTTCCACGTCGATCTTGTAGGGGTTATCCTCGCAGACCGGGAAGTTGACGACCATCTGCTTTTCGGTCACAGGATCGATGGCGACGTAGTCGTGGAATGCGCCCATGGGCTGCGCGGAGAGGTGACCGCCGCGGACAATGTGGTTGTTCATGACCCAGCCGAGACGCTGCGGCGTGCGCTTGCGGTCGACACGGTTCTTGAAGTCCATCATCGCCGAGAAGACCGCGGTGTTGGACATCTGACCGGAGGTGACGCGGGTTTCAACCTGCGATGCGCCGAGGAACTTCTTCATTTCCTCGACCAGCATTGCCTCGACGGAGGCGATGAAGCCGGTGCCCTGATAGTAGAAGATCTCTGCGTCGTAGAACGCTTTCTGCTTCTTATGCTCGGCGTAGCGGTTGGAGGGGTCGGACGCGGAGAGCATCCGGACGGCTCTGGACTGCGTGTTTTCCGACGGAATCAGGTTGACACACTCGGTCTGGCGCCACAGATGGTTCTTCTTTGCGGCAGCAATGAGGTTCTTCATCTTCTCCGGATAGGAATCTGCGCTGGGAGCGGCGGTTTCGAGCTTCACATCGGGCAGAATCGGGCGGACATAGGGCGCCGCGTCCTGACGGATGTGGTAGCCGACGACCTTGGCGGGCTGACGCTTGCCGCGGATATCGATTTCAATGTCGAAGTCCTGGCAGATGCGGCTGTCCATGTAAGCAAGGCCGATGGAGCGCTTGCCGGTCTCGTCGGTGAAGACGCTCTCAAGACCCTGACCCTCGGTCTTGTAATACGGGATCATGGTGCCGGAGGTGACATAGCCGATCTGCTTGCCCTCAGCCCATGCGTCCTTGCAGTAGATCGGGAAGCCCTTACGCAGAACGCCCTTGCCCTCGAGATAGATGGGCTGGATGCGGTACGGCAGGTCCTCGATCGAGGAATAGTCGCGATTCATGATTTTCTTCATTGCCTCGAACTGCTTCTTGAGCGGCTCGCGACCGATGAAGTCGCCTTTTTCCGGTGCGAACGAAACGGCAAATTTTGCAAGAGGCACAGCGTAGATCTGAATCTCGCCGCCCATCTCGCACTCGCCCATCTCATGACCGTAGAGCGGCAGCGACGCTTCCATACGGGTGGTGTCGCGCGCGCCGAGCGCGGTGGGCTTTGCGCCGAGCTCGATCAGACGGTCCCAGAAGTACCGGGCGTCTTCCGAATTGCAGTACAGCTCGTAGCCGATGGGCTCGCCGGTGTAGCCGGTCTTTGCGATACGAACTGGCTTGCCTTCCATGGTGAGCGTATTCAGCGCGTTCTTGACGTTCTCAGGGGTCAGCTGCTTGCCGCCTGCGAGCTTCATGAGCATTTCCTTCGACTCCGGACCCTGCACGGCAATTGCCGCGTACTTGTCGGAGACGTTGGTGAGCTTGACATCAAACTTTTCCGCCTGCTTCGTCAGATGCGCCCAGTCCTTGTCGATGTTGCCGGCGTTGATGACGAGGAAATATTTCCCTTCTTCAAAGCGGTAGAGGTAAGCGTCGTCGATGGCGTAGCCGTTTTCATCGGGGATGATGCAGTACTGCGCCTGATTGAGATCCAGCGCCAGAACGTTGCTGGACAGAACGTGCTGCAGGAATGCCACCTGGTCGGGACCCTCAACATCGATACGGCCCATGTGGGAGACGTCGAAGATGCCGCAGTGACGGCGACAGTAGAGATGCTCTGCGATGATGCCTTCCGGGTACTGGATGGGCATATCCCAGCCGCCAAAGTCGACCATTGTCGCGCCTGCGTCGAGATGTGCCTGATACAAAATCGTCCGTTTCAGTTCGCTCATAGTTTCCTCCTTATGATATAAAGTTGCGTTGGTATCTGCGAGGGAAAAACTTCTTGCGTTGACCGCGCGGCGGGCAGCCCGTTTTCCGCGCCCTTTCGGGAGTAAAAAACAGAGCGCGCCAACGTAAGGCGCGCTCTGTTGACTAACCTGAAAGATTCTCCCCGGAGGGATTGCTTCTTCGGTGCTGCGATGCAGCTTTCCAGAGTCCCGTCCACGATCAGTTCATTTACCTGAGAGTTCCTTGCGCGAGCCCCTTCGGTGGCGCACCAACGCTGTGCGCGCTCTCCTGAACGCTTCATCCGGCGATATGCACTTGCTGTGCCAGATAAAAGAGTCTTGGCTGCGCAGGTGGTTTCTACCTGTCCAATATAATATAAAACCAGTCCCGCTGTCAACTATAAATTGTGCAAATTGGAAAAAACGGGAGAATCCACAAAAAAATTCAGGTACATCTGCACAAAGCAAAAAAACCGGTGCAAAGCAAAGAACGGCAAGATGGCACGCGAAACGGGAAAAAGACTTGACTTTCCGGAGAAAGGGATGTAAAACAGGAACCATCTTTTGTTTCAACGAGGAGCGACACGATGAACATCAAGCCCTTTGCAGTAGAAGAATGGATGAACGCCTATGAAGACGGCGCGCGGTACAATATCGCCGAGACGTGCGTGGACTCGGTGAGTCTGGACGAGCTGTTCGCGCTTTGCAGCGAAGACCGGCAGGCGTTTCTGGAGCACTTCTGCGCGCGCCGGCTGACCTACGGCGATATCGTCGGAAGCGAGGCGCTGCGCGAGGGCGTGTGTGGGCTGTATCAAAGCCTGACCCCTTCGGAAGTTGTTCCGACGCACGGCGCGGCAGGCGCGAATTACCATGTATTCTGCTCGCTCGTCTCGCCCGGAGACGGCGTTGTAAGCATTATGCCGGCGTATCAGCAGATGTATTCCATCCCGGAGGCAATCGGCGCAGACGTGCGGCTCATGCACCTGCGGCAGGAAAACGGATACCTGCCGGATCTGGCGGAGCTGCGGTCGCTGGTGGATGTGAACACAAAGCTGATCTGCGTCAACAACCCCAACAATCCCACGGGCGCGCTGATGTCCGAGGCGCTTTTGCGGCAGATTGTGGAAATCGCAAAAAGCGTCGATGCGTATGTCCTTTGCGACGAGGTCTACCGCAATCTGACGCAGGTCGACGGCTGGTGCGAGTCGATTGTCGATCTGTATGACAAGGGCATTTCGGTCAGCAGCATGTCGAAGGTTTTCTCTCTGGCGGGGCTTCGCATGGGCTGGATTGCCACGCACGACAAAGCTGCGCTGCGCGCCTTTTTGTCGCACCGCGACTATAATTTGATCAGCTGCGGCATGTTTGACGACGCGGTTTCCGCGCTGGCGCTTCATCACGCGGATGCGCTGCTGCGGCGCAACCGGGCGATTGTCCGCGAGAATCTTGCGGTGCTGGACGGCTGGATTGCGGAAAATCCGCATTTTTACTATACAAAGCCGCAGGCTGGCACGACGGCGCTGGTGTACTATGATTTTGATGTGCCGTCGTATGAATTCTGCGAGCGGCTGTATGACGAGACGGGTGCATTCGTCACGCCGGGCGACTGC
>ENA-ORSY01002201-ORSY01002201.1-human-gut-metagenome-genome-assembly--contig:-NODE-2201-length-11593-cov-5.923904_pt1 | contig 11593 bp, 4 predicted proteins | sample MGYA00242193_ERZ509160 | MGnify/ENA primary metagenome ERZ509160 (study PRJEB26280, sample SAMEA2338670) | human gut metagenome | biome: human gut; feature: human-associated habitat; material: faeces...
ACTTCTCAAGGAAGCGGTGGAGCATCGCGGCGATCTCCGCGCGGGTCGCCGTGCCCTGCGGGTCAAGCACCCCGTCGGGCTTCCCTTGGATCAGACCGCTGCCGACCGCCCACTGCATCGCTGCCCTTGCATAATCTGAGACCTTGCCCGCATCCCGGAACTTGTCAAGCTCTCCCTTGGCGGTCATATCGCAGCCCTTGTAGTCTGCGTAGCGGAAGAAGATGGCTGCAAGCTGTTCACGGGTGATGGAATCGTTCGGACCGACTTTGTTGTTGCCGTAGCCCAAAAAGATGCCGTTCTCCGCCGTCCATGCGATCGCGTCTGTGTACCACGTTCCGGCTTCCACATCGGTAAAGCTGCTGTTGCCCTTCGGCGCGGGGCTGCCCGCCATGCGCCAAAGAATGGTCGCCATCATCCCGCGCGTCGCCGTCCCGTGCGGACGGAATTGCGCGTTGCCCGTGCCGATCATCAGCCCATTTTCATAGGCGAACATCACATCGCCATAGAACCAATCCTTTTCGGAAACATCGGTAAAGGGATTCGCGCCTGTGCCGCTATTGCGCAGAATCGTCAGCGTGTAGGTTTTAGCACCGATTCCCACGACAATGTCGGTTGTGCCGCTGTTGGGGATGGCAACGGTTGCGCTGCCGCCGGTGGACAGAGCCTGCCCGTTGATGCTCACGGACTCGCCGCTTCCAGACACCGCTGTGACTAGCGTAGATGTTGCTCCGCTATCATTTTGCAGCGTATAGGTATAGTTTGTTCCGTTGGCGGTAAAATCGCCGAGCCCCACTGCCAGACCTTCAAAGGTCAGAAGGTCTTTACCGGGCACTGCGGCCCGCACCACTACGCGGGTGCCAAGCCGGGAGAAGGTGACGGGTTCCGCCCAGGAGGTTTCCCCGGGGATAACACCGCCAATACTGGTCTTTTTCGTTTCCAGAACGGCCCCGGCAGCATCCAGCAGCGTGGCCACCAGCTCTGCGCTATTCTGAGACTGCAGGCAGTTGTTGCGCAGGGTAATGGCGGCGGTGCTGTGACCGTTGCCGTCGTTCCCCTGTGTCACATCCATCGTCAGCCGCTCTCCGGTGCGGGCCAGTGCGCCGGTCATATGGACGCTGGCCTCGCTGTCACTGCCGTCATACTCCGGCAGGCGCTGATTGCTTCCCGTTCCACCGATCTTGCCTTCCGCCCACGCCTCGGCGTACAGATAGGTACCCACATTGGGGATCTCGGTTTTGCCAATGGATCTCATATACTCGCCCAGATCATAGGTCAGGTCCAGTGTAAAGGTTCCCTGATCGATGCGGGCGAGGGCGCTCTCTCCGGAAACGGTGATTTCTTTACCGCGAACCGATACGCCGTTTGTGGTGCAGTCTACCACTGCAGATTTGGTATGCAGATCATCCGCATAGAACGCAAGCTTCACCTCGCGGCCCTTTCCGCCGGCCAGCGTGGCGGCAGAAGAATTATAGAGGGTCATGCGCACCGTGCGCTTGCCGGCGCTCTCCGCAATCACTTCCATTTGCGAGATGCCAATGTCGGGATAATCCAGATACACTGTGCCTGTTTCGTGGATGCCGCCGCCGGCGGTGATGGTATAGCTCGGGTCGGTCACGCTGGTTCCCACACGGTGCCAGACGGTAAGGGTGGTGCTTTCATTGGGCAGCAGTTTTCCCGTAAGGGTGGCGGGTTCCCCGTTGCCAAGGCGGACCGTTAGGTTTGTCACATCGTTCAGCCCGGTGTTGCGGATGGTAAAGCGAATGGGTGTCAGGCTGTTCAGCGCCAGCGTTGCATAATCCACACCGATCTGTTCCACTGCCACCGCATCGGTGATAAAATCAGAGGTAGCGGTATAGAGGTTCGTTTTCTCACCCGGAACGGTCACGCCGTTGATTACCTGCGGGTTTCTGTCGTCATACTGGGTGGCCTGAATGGCGGCCTGCACCTGATTGGGGCCGCTGACATAGGCATCAAAGTGGTCAGCCAGCGTGCGATCCGGCAGCTCTGCCAGTTCCAATGGTGCGGACAGAGTGTAGGTATTTGTGGCATGGCGCAGCTTGGCCGCCTTCAAAATGCCGTGATCTACCGCGCCGTTGGCGTTATTGACAGTCTCATTCCAGACGATGGTAAGATCATTGATGCTGCGATAATTCTCGCTGAGGGAAGCGAAGCGGAAGTCTCCGCCCACGACGGCGTTGCCGCTGCTGGTCAGGGCAGACAGAGAGCCGGGGAAGCTGTTGGACATGGTGCCGCTGCCGTCCACAGCCAACAGCTGGATATCGCTGCTGCCGCCTCGGACACTATGCCAACCGATGACAAATCGGTCATCCCCGATGCCAAAGTTGGCTGCAACGACCTGGGGGTTTTCGTCAAGATTGCTGTCACGGGTCGCCAGCATGGCTGTACCGGGATTTCCGTCAGCAGCCACGGTACAATAGGCGATCTCGTAGGCGGAGGTATCTCCGGTTCCGCTGCGGTCCAGCGAGTAAACCGCCATAGCGGTTCCGTCGGGCAGCATGGCCGCCTGCAACGCCTTCACGCTGCCAGTAGCACCGTTATAAAGCATTTTGGCATCCCTCCAGGTGCGGTTAGTGCTGTCATAGCAACGGTACATGATACAATCTCTGGTCGTGAAGTTCAGCAGGTTGTTGCTGCCCTGCGTACCGGGATCGGGGGTGTAGACGCTGCGCCAGAACACGATGGCCTTGCCGTTGCCGCCCACTGCCGTGGCTGGGGCCAGATCCGGCGTGCCGTCCTTGGTTAGGCGGGTGGAGGTCCAGGCTGTGCCGTCATAGACGGACGCTACGATCTCCGTGCTGTTCATCAGCAGGTTTTGCTCTTCCAATGTCACGGGATCACCGGCATCTTTACCCGGTAGCTCGGTGCCCATGCGAACCCAAGCCGCCGCCGCGAAGCTGCCAGTGCCGGACAAAGAAACGCTCGTGTCGCCGTAGCCGGGGAACTCTGCGGGAGCGTCAATTTCACTGGAGGGAGTATAGACGCCGCCAGTGAGGGTGGAGAAATGTGCCCGGCTGTCGTAAATACTTCTGCTGTCGCCGTCGCTGATGTAGGCCAATACCTTCCCGTCATCGCTGAGCTGTGGATAGGATGTGGGGTTGGCATTGGTCTGGATGTTTTGCAGCTCATTGGGGGGGGAGTTCAGAGAGAACAGCATCATCCGCCGCTGGGGCTGGCCCCAGGTACGGGCATATTGCTCCAGATAGTCCCGGCTTTGGAGCGTTGCACTGCCAGAAGCCACCTGCATTCCGCTCTGGGCCGCCGCCATCCGCAGCGAGGCAAGGCTCAGCCCACTGGTGGCGTTATCCCAGTAGTCGTTGATTGTTTCCCAGTCATTAAAAGTCTTGGTGGCTCCAAAGGATCCGGAGGCGATCACCGCCTCGTAGGAGATAAACAGGAAGGTGGCCACAAATTTGATCCCCACTTCGCTTTGGATCCCCAGGGCCTGACCGTTGATCTGGCGCTTTGTCTCGTCGGCAAGATAGGTGCGGGAGAGGAACTTATTCTGACTGTCCACACCCAAATTGCCGAATAGGCCGATCTTCAGCGCCACGACCGAATAGTCAAAGCCAATGCCGCCAAACGCGTGGACATAGGCGTTGATACGCAGCGTGGTCAAAAAGTCATTCACTGCCGTGGCCGTGGGATCGCTCCAGGCAAGCTCTGTACCCTGTCCCTGCCGGCCGTAGCGCACTGCGGTACGGAAATCCAGCTGAATGGCGCCACCCAGCTCAAAGGTTGCTGTCAATGGCACGGGGCCAGCCATGGCGTTCACGCTGAAGGTGAAGCCCACGCCAACGCCGGCGGTAAAGCCGCCGCCTACGGTGAAAACCTCCCACTCCTTTTTTTCGGTGTTATAGCGGATCTCCGCTTCGTAAAAGCCCTCCAACTGCAAGTTGAGATCCGTGCTGGTGACCTTGTCGGCCAGGGAGTTGGTTTTGTATTCCCCCCTGGGATCATAGGTGCCCTTGGCCATCTGGCTCAGATCCCCGGTCCCGGGCACGCCCACCTCCAGGTTCTGCGTCAGCACATTCGCACCCAACGCCACGCCGTCCTCGGAATAGTCCATGTCCTCCATCTCCAGCGTATTGTACCCGGCCCAAATCATGGCACGGAACACGGAGGGATCTTCGCTGGGGGTGATGATCATTTTGAACACGGACGTGTTCACCGGACCGCTCAGATCATCCAGCCGTCCGGTCAGCACCTTGAGAATGTTACTGCCCTCCACTTTTCTAAAGTCGACTCCCTCCACTATACTGGAGGCTTTCATCGTCGCCAGAATACCGGTGACGCGGTCATCCTCTGTCACCTTGGGCACTCGGGTGAGGTCAACGACCCGGAAGGGCAATATTTTCTCCTGCAGCAGGCTGCCGTTCAGGCTCAGCTGCGTTTTCATACCCACATCCTTGCCGTCGGCGATCCATCCAGAGGTGGTCATGGTGGCCTCGGTGAGGGTCAGATCGTTTTCCGCTACGGGGATGGATGAGAAGGGATACTGCTTGGTACTGCTGCTCTGGGCGGCAGGAAGAACGCCGTATTCGTCCGCCAGCTTGAGACTGTAATTCTGCGCCTTGGCAATATCCTCGCCCCAGAGGAACATGGTGGTGTGCAGGCTTGCTGTTTTAAAGCTGCTGTTAGGACCGATCTTCCCGGTCGAGCTGCGGACATCCACCTTCTGACCGTTGGCAAGACCGTAATCAACGCTTTGCGCCACAATAAAGGGTTTCTTTTTCTCCCCCGCCGGCACGCTCTCCAGAGAGACAACGCCCTCTGCGGTGCGCATTACATCGTCCACGCCCAGCTTGCCGTTGACGGTCAGCAGCAGCGGATAGTACCTGTCGCCGTCAATTGCGCTGATCTCCAGAATGTACTCCAGCTGATCCAGAGCAGAAAGCGCCGTGGTGTTGCTCTCGCCCTTTTCGGCCGACCAGAACTGGGTGGAATCCAGATAGACGGTTATATTTCCCGCCGCATCCGTGGCATAGGTCTTACCAGTGGTGCCGCTGACAAGTGCTCCTGCCGCGGAGCCCAGCAGAGCTGCCTGGCAGTAGCCTCCGTTTTTATAAACGCCGCCGCGAACGGTCACCGTCTTCTTCGCCAGCGGATCGCCGCCCGGCGTGATGAGCGTCACAGATGCCCGGGCGACTCGCCGAAGGCTGAAGGTATTCAAGGGATAAAGCTGCAGCTTTGTGGCATCCCGCTCGCCGGAACGCAGATTTTCTTTATAGATGGTGCCCAGATAAATATCCCCACCGGTGCCGGACCGCAGAGACACCTCACTGGCGATTCCGTTGGGTTCGTAAAGCGCCAGCACGCCATTGCTGTTGGTCGTGACCGTTTTGGGCGCACCTGTGCCGTCGGTGTATTGCAGCGTAGTTTCCGCCGCAGGCGTCAGCTGGAAGAGATAGAACTTATTTTGCAGCGTTTTCGCTGTCACCTGTACGGCGGCTTTCATGCCCGTGGCGGCATGGGTCGCCGTGACGGTTGCGGTGCCGTTGGCCCGGCCGGACAGCGCCATTTTGGTTTCGGGAAGGTAGGAAGCAAAGGAGAAGTTTCTGATGTCCTCATACAGTCCGCCCTGCTTGTAGTTGACGGAAATGGCATTGTTGTTGTCGGAGGCCCACTTGATGCCGTCTTTAAAGGAGTTCCAACCGTACTTGTCATAGTTGATGCCTATGTACTCGATCAGCCCCAACTCCTGGCGCAGCTGCAAAATTTCAGCTGTAACGGTGGGCAGGCTGCCGCTGACCTTGGAGGTATTGTCCATGGTCAGCTTAGAAATCGTGTGTCCTTTGTCGTCCTGCACCTTCAGTGCGTCGGCATTGTAGACATACAGGGGGAAGGAGTCGGTGCTGGGAGATTCCTCACCGGGATTCTCCACGCTCAAAACCACCTGATAGGTGTCCTTTAGATTGCCGGCTTGCACACTCTGTAATGACAGGGGGAAGCTCCCGGAGATGCCGGATAGGCTCTCTTTGTCCGCCACTTTGGTGGTGGTGTTGTCCTCTGTGACCCGGGTAATGGTCAGCGTGGGCTGTTGAGGGGCGCCGTCAGTGGCGTTTTCCACCGACCAGCCGATATTGACGGGGCCGTCGGTATCCTTGAGGTAAATGCTCCGGGGCGGTGTCAGCTTGGCCGTGGCAGGCGGTGCCTGCACGATGATCCAGGCAAGTGCCGACAGGCGGACGTTCTCACCCCCGGCGTTGGGGTGCGGCATGGAGACCCGCACCGTGTAGGCCGGGATATTGCCGTTGGAGAGCTCGGAGAGCACATTCTCCGGGATCCGCACGCTGTTTTTATCCTTGCCGGCGGTATAAGTCGCAACGGGCTTGAGGCCGCTCAGCGCCGCCTCATCCGCGTAGTTGCCCTCATACAGTTCGATCCTGTATTCGAAGTCTTTGCCCGATGCCATCAGCGTGGCGTTGGAGCTCCACAGCACGGTGGCGGGCTGATTTACCCGCGTCACGATGGACGCGCCGCCGGGAATCACCAGTGCCAGGGAATCGCCTGCCGTCACGGTATAGGGTTCTGACTTGCCCTTCACATCATCATTGTCAGTGTCCACAGTCCCGTTGTCCGCCGTAAAGGTAAAGATGACGCGTCCCACCTTGGCTCCTGTGGTGGTAACAACGCCGGTATCCTCGTTGATGGTGGCAATGAGCGGGTCACTGCTGCTCCATTTACCGGTGGTGTAGCTGGCCTGCTCACCGTTTTTCCCCAAAACCTCGGCCTTAAGCGTGGGGCGGGTGGAATCGGCGAGGGAAATCGTATAGTTGGCGGGATCCGCTTCCGGGACGATGGTCACCGTGTGCGCGGAAACTCTCTTTGCCACCGTGAACTGCCGGGTCAGGGGAAGAACATTCACCCAGTCAGGATCGGCTTTCGTGCCCTCGTTGGCCTGCAGCGTCACCGTGTAGGTGCGGTCGAAATCAGAGGGTGGTGCGATTGCGTAGTCGCTAATGGTGAAGCCTTCGTTCTCTGGGTCCAGATAGACCTGCAGATGGGTCGGTTCAACCGCGGAGTCGTACCTCAGTTCGAGGCGGAAGGGGGCTTCCTTCTGCTCTGTTCCTGTCGGGGTGTGATAATTGTTGTATACGGTCTTGTAGGCCTGCTCCATGTTGGCGTTCATCGTGAACGATGCCTCGCCGTTGGCGTAGTCGGCGGTCAGTGCGGTGGGAGCGTTGCGCATCAAGACGCTCTTCAGCGCAACGTCGGCAATCTCCTTGATTTGATAGTGTGTGGTATCCAGCGGATGGTCGAAAACATCTTCCACGCCGGTCATACCATTGACGGTGACCGTGGTGCCATCCATATCCTGCACTGGGTACCAGAGCATTGCCGTGGCGCCGCAGCTGTTCATGGAAAGTTCAGCGGCGCCATACTCTTCGCCATTGATGGTCACGCTGGCGTTGCTAAGATCCACGAACTCGTTAAAGGTAACTGTGATGGGCACGTGCTGTCCGCTGGCATAGGTTCCCGCCGGGGCCATGACGCTTTGAATGATGGGGGCGTCCGTGTCCAACAGCTTGGCGGTGGCGTTGCTGGTCTTGGTGGTGGCGGAGGGATTTGGGTCTCCGCCAAATACCTTATTAAAGTTCAGATACAGTTCGAAGGGCAGCCAGTACGTCTGATTCTCTCTGTTTTGCGTGGTAGACTGCAGGGAGATGTTGACCGTATTGCCATTGTTAATCGTACAGTTCTCCGTTCTCGTTCCGCCGCCGATGATCCCCAGAGCTGGTGGTTCATTGAACGTGTACTCCGTCAGATAGAACGGGGCATAGGGGCGTGTGGTACTCTTATAGCCATACGGCGCACTGCCAGTATAGGAAGCTACGCTGGCAGTCCAGTCAAACTTGATGCTGGCGTCGATTTGGTATGGCTGATAAAACTTTTTGGTGGAGCCGCTGGGAAGCACTGAGTTGCGGGCGCCCTCCAAAATTCCGATGGTATCGCTTAGCTTAACGAAGTCCAAATTGTTGGCACCGCCGGCGACAGTGTATCCATCTGCCAGCAAAGGAATCCACAGTTCCGTTTGTATTGTGTTTTCATTTTTGTATTCGTAGGACGGCGCGTTCATTGATGTTTTTATTTCGGGGTCGCCAACCGTCTTTATTAGCTTGAGCTGATGGTGGTCGGCATAGCTGGCGCCGTTATAGAACACCAGATTTTTCGCATCGTAAAATTCAATCATCCCCAGCAGGTCGCCATAGGAATAAGTATTATCGTGCCAGTCCATGGGACTTCCTTTGGTTGTAACCTTGACAGTGATTTTTTGATTACTTAAACTGAAAGTCGAGCCTACCTCATAGGTCAGCTTGTAGGACCCGTCGCTTTGCTTGACCCCACTCGTCTCGCCTATCGAGACCTCCACACCGTCGATATACTCGCTGAGCTGGCCTTTTTGAATGCGGTAGGAAAAGCCGACCGGTTTTCCGCGGTATACAGTAAAAGCCCCGGAGATGCATTTGTTGTTGTTTGCTTCGGTCCCCAGCGTTAGGCTCGTCATGCCGCTCATATCCACCGTCTCAACGCCCACAGGCGCTGTGGTGGTAGAGGCGGGATACCGCAAGCTGATGCCCTGCAGCTCCAGCTGCTCCATCAGGCTATTGAGATTCTTCAGAGCTTCCCCGGTAAACTCCCTGCCGGAGAAATAGGTGTCCTTGATCCGCTGCAGCTCCTGTTCGATTTGGATCATGGTCTTCAAATCGCCCAGCGCCACCGGGGTCCCATCCACGTCGGCTATACGGGTGAGATCCGTGGCGGGATTTTCCAGCAGCTCCATGACAGCCGCCAGTGTCAACACCTGGCCGTCCAGCGTGATGGTTTGATCCACCTTGAAATTGCCGTCTTCATCCAGCAGCCCCAAGGCGTTCAGCATGGAAAGCACTTGGTCGCTGCTGCCGCCAGTCAGGGCGGAGAGCTGCTCCAAAATCGCCTGATTTTCCTCGGGCGTGTTGCCCAGCGAATCGCTCACCGCTGCAAACGCCGCTGTCGGCAGCATGGTCAGCACCATGCAGCAGACGAGCAGTATGCTAAGTATTCGTTTTTTCATTTGCTTTTCTCCTCCTGTTCGTGTTGGTTCGGTTTGTCCGCCCTGCCTTTTTTCTGGTTTTCTCTGTTTCTGAGCCGGAAGCACAGCGCGGTGAACGCTGCCGCCGCGGCAAAGGAGACGACGGCCACCAGCACATAGCCGCCCGCGTCCTCCCGCAGCAGCATCGCGCCGAACACGCCCCATGCGGCTGTCTGTCCCGGCCCGACGACCGTGCCCGCTGTCTGCATCAGCACCGCGCACAGCAGCAAACACGCTGCGGAGAGGCTTATTGCCTCGCGCCGCTGTCTTCGGCAGGTGTTTTCCCGCACCCGCTGCTTGACGAGTGCGACCCGTCTTGCGGTATCGTACATTTCGTTTGCCCCCCCTTTCCGGTTTGTCTGGAACTGTGATAAAAACCCTTTCACTTATATAGGTACAAAAAATCGAAAAAACTCTCACCCAAAACGCAAAATTTTTCAAAAAAATTTGAGAGCCGCCAAAAGCAGCTCTCAGGGAGTGGTTATTTGGTTATTTCCTCTGCGATAAGCGGAAAGCGGACAACTTTCCCGCCGCCACCAGCAGCACCGGCAGGGCGTAGGACACATACTGCGCCGCGCCGCCGTGGGCGATGAGCAGATTATAGATGGCGTGGAGGGTGATGGCAGCGCCCAAGAGGCCGCAGGTGCCTGCGATCTTCAGCCACGTCCGCTGCCACGTGTATGCAAGCCCACCGCCCACGATCAAGCCACAAAGCACGTGCATGGCTCCCGTGCCGAAGCCGCGGAAGAAGATGAAGGAGAAGCGGTCCGCGCCGTTTTGGATGAGGTAGCACACATTTTCGAAGGTGGCAAAGCTCAGGGCAATCGTGATGGCGGCGGCCTTGATCTTATCCCCCTCCGGCTCGAACACCAGAAGATAGAACACCAGCGGCAGCAGCTTCATCATTTCCTCCACCACCGGCGCGATCTCCGCCGTGGCGGCAAGGGCGTCCGCCTGACATACCGCCGCGAGGAAGGTGTTGATATAGGCCGAAAGCAGGCACACCCCCATCCCGGCAATGCAGAACAGGAAGAAGCGGAGCTGCCGTCTGCCCATGCACAGGGCGGCCACCAGCAGCGGGGACACCATGCACAGAAAGATGTTTTCGATGTAGGTCATGCGTCCACCGCCTTTCTCGTGGCGGGCAGCAGCCCCAGAATCGCAAGCGTCAGCAGCATATCGCACCAGAAGGTGGGGCTTGCCAGAGAGGTATCCGGCCAGAAGCAGCCCGCCGTCCAGAGCAGGTACTCCGCGAACGCAAAGCACAGCACGCCGATGTGGAAGTGCCGTATATCCCGCGCCGCGCCCGTCTGCGTTTTCGCATAGACAAGCCCGCGAATGGCGCAGTAAGAGAGCGCGATCATCATGCCGCACCAGATCAGGTTGGAGAGAATGTCCCCGAAGGTGCAGTAGAACGCCAGCAGCGGCACGCCGAACGCAGGCGCGAGCCACGCCCTGCGGCAGCGGAAGCTGCGCTCGTCCTGACTGGTGAGCGTGGCCTGCAAAATGCGCAGGAAGATGAGGCTGGACACCCAGCCGAACTCCGACACATAAAAGACCCGCGGCGTGGTATCGAACAGCAGCAGATACAGCGTCCAGTAGAGCACGCCGAGGGCAAAGCAGCCATAGAAGCACAGCAGCAGGAAGTACGTCTGCCTGCTGCTTTTGCGGTAGGCGATACCCGAAAGCAGTGCGCCGACGAACGTGGTCAGCAATTGCAGCAGGTTCTCAATCAGCTCCATGAATCCCCTCGCTTTCGTTGTTCTGATCGTCCTCCCGGTTCATCTGACGCAGCCGGAAGCACAGAACGGTCACGCACACGCCGAGTAAAAACGCCAGCAGCCCAATGACGATGTATCCCAAGGCCGCGCCGCCGTGAAAGATGCTGGCAGCCGTTTCAAAGCCGGAATAATCGCCGGTCTGGATGCTTGCGGCAATACTGGGCATGGCGAGGGACGCGCCGATGAGCAGCGCAAGGCACGCCGCAGCAGCGGAGATCATCGTGATCTTATCGCGCCGCAGCCGTTTCTCCCGTTCCATTTTGGCAATGCGCCGCTTGGTCTCCACGACCCGTTCCTCAAGACTGCGCATTTGTGATTCCCTCCCGTTCTAAGAGCCTTCGCAGGCTCTCTTTTCCGCGATACACCATATTGGTGATCTGTTTTACCGTTTTCCCCGTGACCTCCGCCGCCTGCGCGTAGCTCATATCCTCAAAATAGGTGAGATACAGGACTTCCCGATAGTCCGGGTTCATTTCATCCATGCAGAAGCGCAGAATGCGGTTTCGCTCCTCCGTCCGGATGACCTCCTCCGCCAGCAGCCGTCCGTCCGGCTCGCCGGTCAGCGCATCGAGGCTGAACAGGGGCCTTCGTTTGCTCTTATGGCGCAGCGCCATGTGCCGCGCCGCCTTATAGAGATACGCCTTGAAGCCGCCGTCCCGGATGCGGGGCTTTTTCGTGAACAGATAGGCGAAAACATCCAGCATCAGCTCCTCCGCCTCGT
>ENA-ORSY01002204-ORSY01002204.1-human-gut-metagenome-genome-assembly--contig:-NODE-2204-length-11569-cov-4.129668_pt1 | contig 11569 bp, 8 predicted proteins | sample MGYA00242193_ERZ509160 | MGnify/ENA primary metagenome ERZ509160 (study PRJEB26280, sample SAMEA2338670) | human gut metagenome | biome: human gut; feature: human-associated habitat; material: faeces...
TACCCTAGTCCGCGCTTCTACGATAGATTGAGTTGAATACTGTCGAGGAGTGTATATGACTGATCCCACGAATGTCCACGAACCGGTGCCGCAAAGCGCCAAACTGACCGCCCGCGAGAAGAAGTGGATCATCTACGACGTCGGCAACTCGGCATTCGTGCTGCTGTCCACCGCCGTCATCCCCATTTACGCCAAATCGCTGATGCCGGCGGACGGCAACATCGTGTCCGCCTGGGGCTACGCGCAAACCATTGCTTCCTTGGTCATCGCGCTGCTCATGCCGTTGCTCGGCTCCATCGCCGACGTGCAAGGCATGAAAATCAAGTTCTTCCTTGGCTTCTTCGGCACTGGCGTGGTCACCTGCTGCGCAATGGCCCTGCCCCTGACCTGGCTACCGTTCCTAGTCGTCTACATTCTGGCGACCATCGGCCTCAACGGCTCGCTAACGTTCTACGATTCGATGCTCATCGACGCCACCTCGAACGAGCGCATGGACAAGGTCTCCTCGCATGGCTACGGCTGGGGCTACATCGGCTCCACCGTGCCGTTCATCTTCTGCATCGCGCTGATCTTCGGCGGTGCGTTCGCGCTCATCATGGGGGCCATCACCCCGGCGGGCGGCAACATCAAGCTGAACCAGCTCATCAACACGCCCAAGGAATTCCAGGGCAAGGAGTTCAACATCCTTGTCACCGGCGTTGACCGTTCGTCCACCGGCGATCTGTCCGCAGGTGCGGCCAATGACTCCAACGTCAACGACGGCATGACCGATATGATTTTGTACGTCCATTTCAACAATGAGACGGGCGAGATGAAGATGCTGCAGATCCCGCGTGATACGATGGTCACGACGGACACGAGCGTCTCCGGCAACTTCCGCATCAACGGTGTGGCCAAGACCCAGGGCAGCGACAGCAACAACAATATGGCCGCCCTGTGTGAGCTGGTCGCAGACCAGTACAAGCTGCCCATCGACGGCTTTATCACGATCCGTCTGGAAATGCTGACCGAGCTGGTAGACCTGTTCGGCGGCGTGGAGATCAACGTCCCCGTGGATGTAGACTATGCCGCGCTGGGGCTGGGAGACAGCGTTATTCACGCCGGCTACCAGACGTTGAACGGTGCGTCGATGGAGTTCCTGCTGCGTGCGCGTAAAATTTACCCCGACGGCGACATTGGCCGCCTGAACATGCAGCGCCAGTTCTACGCGGCACTGTTCCGCAAGCTCAAGAGCATCGGCAACATCTGGGACGTCGCCAAGCTGACCCCCGCCGTGCTGAACTATATGGAGACGAACCTCAGCGCGTCCGACCTCATCAGCTTTGCCATCAGTATGCTGAAAATTGATTCCAGCAAGATCATGATCTGCCAGATGCCGGTCATCAGCGGCCCGCAGTACAACGGCCAGTCGCTTTTGTACCCCGCGCGGCAGGCGGATGCGGACCTGCTGAACCAGTACTTCCGCGAGAACACCGGTCCCGTCGATGCCAGCCAGCTGAACCTGTGCGACAATGTCATTGACCTGTCCGGCTACACGGCCACCGACCCGAACATCCAGCAGATGGGCGGCCTGATGGCCGCGGCGGACGACGCGCAGAAGAACGAGAACCTCGACGGCTCCAACCAGGTCACCGACATCATGGCGTCCGAGTCCACGGCGGAGAGCGAGAGCACCGACACGGATTCCACCGATACCGAGAGCCAGCCGGCAGCGTAATACAGAAAAACTTCGGGTAAAGGCGAAGCTCTCTCCCTCAGCCGCCTGCGGGCGGCAGCTCCCTCGCAGAGGGAGCCGAGAGCCCCTTGGCCCCTCTGCGAGGGGGCTCCCGCCGCAGCGGGTGGGGGAGAGAACCTCCCGCAGCCCGAAACCTACCCCTTTAAGGAGAACATCTATGGAAAGCAAAGAACTTGCCATTCGTCTGGCGCGTGCGCTGGACGCAAAGAAGGCCGTCAACGTCCACATTCTGGCCGTGGAGGACCTGACCACCGTCACCGAATATTTCGTCATTGCCACGGGTATGTCCACCACCCATGTCGGCGCATTGGCCGATGAGGCCGAGTTCCAGCTGGACCGCGAGGGCGTTAAGGTGCTGCGCACCGAGGGCCACGACGGCAAGCGCTGGGTGCTGCTGGACTACGGCAGCGTCATCGTCCACGTCTTTACCCAGGAGGCTCACGACTACTACGACCTCGAGCACCTCTGGGCCGATGCCACGGTGGTTCCGGCATCCGAGTGGATGCCGGAGCAGCCCGAGGACGAGCAGTAAAAATGCGGAATGGCTTCCCCCTCGGGGGAAGCTGTCAGCGGCCCCGACCGCTGACTGATGAGGGCAGACTTTCCCGCGGCAGCCTATAAACGGGCAGCGGCGGCACACGCGCCCCTCATCCGGCGCGCAAGCGCGCCACCTTCCCCCCAAGGGGAAGGCTTTAGCGCTACCCATCTAAAATTCATCTGTGGGGAGAAGAATCATGAAATACGACTTTAAAACAGTTGAGGCCAAATGGCAGAAGGTCTGGGAGGACGAGGATACCTTCCATGCCGAGATCGACCATTCCAAGCCGAAATTCTACGCGCTGGTCGAGTTCCCGTACCCGTCCGCCGCGGGCCTGCACGTCGGCCATCCGCGCAGCTACACCGCGCTGGACATCGTCGCGCGCAAAAAGCGTCAGTGCGGCTATAACGTCCTGTACCCCATGGGCTGGGACGCCTTCGGCCTGCCTACCGAGAACTACGCCCTGAAAAACCACATCAACCCCGAGATCGTCACCGCCCAGAATGTGGCCCGCTTCAAGAGCCAGCTCAAGGCGCTGGGCCTGTCCTTTGACTGGGACCGCGAGATCAACACCACCGACCCCGAGTACTATAAGTGGACGCAGTGGATCTTCATCCAGCTGTTCAAAAAGGGCCTTGCCTACAAGAAGGAGACCACCGTCAACTACTGCACCGGCTGCAAGGTCGTTCTGGCCAACGAGGAAGTTGTAAACGGCGTGTGCGAGCGCTGCGGCAGCCCCGTTGTGCAGCGCGTGAAGAGCCAGTGGATGCTGAAGATCACCGCTTACGCGGACCGCCTGATCGATGACCTGGACCAGGTGGATTACATCGACCGTGTCAAGACCCAGCAGCGCAACTGGATCGGCCGCAGCCATGGCGCTGAGGTCAACTTTGAAACCTCTGCCGGTGATACCCTGACCGTTTATACCACCCGCGCGGATACCTTGTTCGGCGTTACCTACATGGTCATCTCCCCGGAGCATGCCTACATCAAAAAGTGGATCGATGCCGGGCTGATCAAGAACGTGGATGCCGTAAAGGCATACCAGGATGAAGCCGCCCGCAAGAGCGACTTTGAGCGTACCGAGCTGAACAAGGAAAAGACCGGCGTTAAGATCGAGGGCGTGACCGCCATCGACCCCGTCAACGGCGCAGAGGTGCCCATCTTTATCTCTGACTATGTTCTGGCAACTTACGGCACCGGTGCTATTATGGCCGTGCCTGCCCACGACAGCCGCGACTGGGAGTTCGCCAAGAAGTTCGGCCTGCCCATCATCGAGGTCGTCAAGGGCAATACCCCGGCCAACCTGGATGAGGCTGCCTTTACCGATGTTGCCACCGGCACGCTGGTCAACTCCGGCTTCCTGACCGGTTTGTCCGTTGAAGATGCCAAGGAAAAGATGTATGCCTGGCTGGAAGAAAACCACAAGGGCTGCAAGAAGGTCAACTTCAAGCTGCGTGACTGGGTGTTCAGCCGCCAGCGTTACTGGGGCGAGCCCATCCCCATGGTGCACTGCGAAAAGTGCGGCTGGCAGCCCATCCCCGAAAGCGAGCTGCCGCTGCGCCTGCCGGAAATTACCGACTTTGAGCCGGGCCCGGACGGCGAAAGCCCGCTGGCCCGCCACACCGAGTGGATCAAGACCACCTGCCCGTGCTGCGGCGGCCCCGCTACCCGTGAAACCGATACCATGCCCCAGTGGGCCGGTTCTTCCTGGTACTTCCTGCGCTATATGGACCCCCACAACAAGGATGCCATCGCCAGCAAGGAAGCCCTGGATTACTGGAGCCCGGTGGACTGGTACAACGGCGGCATGGAGCACACCACCCTGCATCTGCTGTACAGCCGTTTCTGGCACAAATTCCTGTATGATATCGGCGTAGTGCCCAAGCCAGAACCGTACCAGAAGCGTACCTCCCACGGCATGATCCTGGGCCTGAACCCTCATGCCTTTGAAAACCAGCCCGATGCCGAGCGCAAGCGCCTGCTGGCCGAGTACGGCAGCGAAAAGGCTGCCCGCGAAGCTCTGGTCGAGAAGTACGGCGAAATGGCCGAGCACCCGATCGTCAAGATGTCCAAATCCCTGGGCAACGTTGTCAACCCGGACGATGTGGTGAACGAGTACGGCGCTGACACCCTGCGCCTGTACGAGATGTTCATTGGCGACTTTGAGAAAGCCGCTCCCTGGAACACCAACTCCATCAAGGGCTGCAAGCGCTTCCTGGACCGCATCTGGGCACTGAGCGAAAAGCAGGTGGAGGGCGAAGGCTACCGCCCGAAGCTGGAAGCTTTGATCAACCGCACCATTAAGAAGGTGGGCGAGGACATTGACGCCCTGAAGGCCAATACTGCCATTGCCCAGCTGATGATTTTGGTGAATGCCCTGTACGATGAGGGCGGTGCAACCCGCGCAGAGTACGAAGTGCTGCTGCAGCTGCTGAACCCGTTTGTTCCCCATATGACCGAGGAACTGTGGCAGCAGATGGGCCACACCGACACCCTGGCTTACCACGAGTGGCCGAAGTATGACGAAGCCAAATGCGTGGAGCAGACCATTGAGATTGCTGTTCAGGTGAACGGCAAGGTCAAGACCCGCCTGAACGTTGCCGCTAACATTGAAAGCGCTGACGCCATTGCCGCTGCAAAGGCTGACCCCGCTGTGGCCGAAGCCATTGCAGGCAAGACCATTGCCAAGGAAATTTACGTCAAGGGCCGCCTGGTCAACATCGCCGTTAAGGGCTGATCGTTCCCCGTGGCGCGCCAGACATTACAACCTGATACCACCCGGCAAGCCTCCGCACAAGCGGGGGCTTTGCCCGTGTCGGGACAAATTTGGAACAACCTGTGCGGGCTGGCCCGCAGCAAAACGCTGTGGGGTGTGCTGCTGCTGGCAGTTTTGTGGGGGTACGGCTACGCCATGAACACCCCTGCCGTGGATATGGACGACCTTGCCATTGCCACCTACCAGCAGGGCGGAGAATTTTTGCGCCAGGGCCGTATTACCGTGTGGCTGCTGCAGGCGCTGACCGGAATCATGACCTACCAGCGCTTTTGGCCGGAGCTGTTTTTTGCCCTCAGCCTGGTGTTGGCGGGCATTCTGCTGGCCGCGGTGCTGTACACGGCGGCACGGCGGCAGGCAAAACAGCCGGGGGCGCAGCTGCTGGCGGCAGGGCTTCTGCTGTGGCCCTACCATGGCGAAATTTTGATGTATTCCAACCAGTGTGGCGTTGGGTTTGGTTACCTGCTGTGCGCGTTGGCATTGGCGCTGGCACTGCCGCACCTGCTGTGCGGCTGGCGGAACAGCCTGCCCGGTGCCTGCGGCGCAGTGGTCTGCCTGTGTTTTGCACTGGGGTTGTACGAAAGCTTTGCCCCAGTCTGGCTGACGCTGCTGTGCGCCGCCCTGCTGCTGGATGCCGCGGCAGCGGAACCCCCACAGCCGAAAAGCCGGAAAGATATGGGGCAGCATTCTGCGCGGACTGTGGCCGCTGGCCGCGGCACTGGTGCTGCGCAAAGGGCTGGCCGCCCTGCTGTGCGCCGCAAACGGCGTGAGCGGGCAGGATGGCACGGCATCCAAAACGATCTTCTGGTTCCAGCGGGACAGCGTGCGGGCTGCAGTTGTGATCCCTGTGCGGGAATGGCTGACCAACTATCTGGCCCGTGCGTTTGGCATTCCGGCGCTGGCCTTGCTGGCACTTGCCAGCTGGGCGGTGGTGCTGTGGGTCCTGCGGCACCGCGGCGGCAATGGGCGGGCACTGTTTGCGGCGGGGCTGATTGTAGCGCAGTTCTCGCTGGGCATCTTGCAGGGCACCGGTGCCCAGATGGCCCGTGCAGTGCAGTGCTTTGCTGTGTTTGTGCCCTTTGCGGCCTGGCTGTGGCTGGCCCCGGCGCTGGACCGCGGCAAACAGGGCGGAGCCAAAGCCATCATTTGTGCCGCGCTGGCGGGGGCGATGCTGGCGGTGGAACTGATCTCCCTGACAGGGACGATACGATACAACCGCGACCGCTGGCAGTATGAAGAACGCTTGCTGATTAAAACAGCAGATGAACTGAATGACCTGGATCCGGCGGGCACCCTGCCGGTGGCCTTTGTGGGGCAGGCAGAATTAAGCCCCGAACTGCAGGACCGGCTGGTGATCCCGGCGGCAAACCCGGCGTATAAGGCCGCATACCTGATTTATACCGTGCTGGGCGGCCCGCTGGGGGACCTGGACCGGTACGAGAACCCGCAGACAATGGTCATCAACTGGGCGCAGGATGCCTTTGGCGGCAAAGAACAGATAGCCCTGCTGATGCAGCAGGTGGGCCGCCCCTGCGCCCTGGCGGATGCAGACCAGCAGGATGCTGCCGATACCCTGGCCGAGGCAGGCGAAGCCCCGGTTGGGGTAAGCCTGCAGGACGGATACCTGCTGGTGAACTTTACCGGATGGACCGCCGAATGACCGCAATACCCACGATACGAAACTACCATGGGAGGAGTGACCCCCTAATGTTGATCAGCCTGATCGTTCCATGTTATAACGAAGAAGAAGCCATGCCGCTGTTTTATCAGGAAGCGGCCCGTGTGGCGGCACAGATGGAAAAGAGCCACGGCGCAGAATTTGAGATCATTTTTGTGGATGATGGCTCCAAAGATGGCACCCTGCGCGTGGCGCGGGAGCTGCACGATGCCGACCCGCGTGTGCGTTACGTTTCCTTCAGCCGCAATTTTGGCAAGGAAGCGGGTATTTATGCGGGCCTGAAAGCGGCCAAGGGTGATTATGTCGCCACGCTGGACGCTGACCTGCAGGACCCGCCTGCGTTGCTGCCGGATATGCTGGATGCCCTGCTGACCGGTGATTATGACTGCGCGGCTACCCGCCGCACCACCCGCGAGGGTGAACCCCCGGTGCGCAGCTGGTTTGCCCGGATGTTTTACCGCATCATCAATAAAATGTCGGATACCGAGATCGTAGACGGCGCACGGGATTTCCGCCTGATGAGCCGCCGCATGGTGGATGCCGTGCTGGAAATGTCGGAGTATAACCGTTTTTCCAAGGGCATTTTCAGCTGGGTGGGCTTTAAGACCAAGTGGTTTGCCTACCAGAACGTGGAGCGCGTGGCAGGCCAGACCAAGTGGAACTTCTGGAGCCTGTTCAAGTATTCCATTGAGGGCATTGTGGGATTTTCGACCCAGCCGCTGGTTATGGCGGCGCTGGCGGGCGTGATCTTCTGCCTGGCGGCATTTGTGGGCATTATTTTTGTTGTAGTGCGTGCTCTGATTTTTGGCGATCCGACCGCGGGCTGGCCCAGCATGGTCTGCATTATGCTGCTGTGCAGCGGCGTGCAGCTGTTCTGCCTTGGCATTGTGGGCGAGTACCTGGCCAAAACCTATCTGGAAGTGAAGCACCGCCCCATCTACATTACGCGGGAAACTGAGCAGGACCGCGATGAGCGCAAACCGGCACAGCAGAAATGAGCGCCATGCAGGATATGACCAAAGGCGGCGCGGCGGGGCACCTGCTGCGCTATGCCGTGCCGCTGATGCTGGGCAACTGGTTCCAGCTGGCGTATAACGCGGTGGATTCCATCATTGCGGGGCGGTTCATCGGCAAGGATGCCCTGGCGGCCGAGGGCATTGCGGGCCCGGTGATGAACCTGGTTATTCTGGGAATTACCGGTGTCTGCCTGGGGGCCGGGGTGCTGATGAGCGAGTTCTTTGGCGCAAAGGACGGCGAAAGCCTGCGCCGGGAACTGGCCACCACCGTGCTTTCCGGCACGGCGGCATGCACAGTGGTGGCATTGCTGGGGGTATTATTCACCCCGGCGATTCTTCAGGCCTGTGCGGTTCCGCGGGAGATTTTTGCAATCACGGCCATCTATCTGCGCATTACCTTTTTGGGGGCACCGTTCACCTGTTTTTACAATGCGTTGGCAGCGGGGTTCAAAAGTGTGGGCGATGCCCGAACGCCGCTGCGCTTTTTGATGGTATCGGCCATTTTGAACGCAGCGCTGGACCTGATCTTTATCGGCGGGCTGGGCTTTGGCATTGTATGCTCCGCCATGACAACGGTGATTGCCGAAGCGTTCAGCGCCGTGTTAGCCGGGTGGTGGCTGTGGACCAAAACGCCGGAACTCTGCCCCCGGCGGGGCCAGTGGCGCGTTGACCGCAGCCTGCTGGGCCGCACGCTGCAATATGGAGGGGTATCCGCTTTGCAGCAGGCCGTGCAGCCAATCGGCAAAGTGCTCATCCAGGGGCAGGTGAATGCCTTGGGTGTGGAAGTGATCGCTGCGTTCAATGCGGTGACGCGCATTGACGATTTTGCCTGCATCCCCGAACAGAGCATTGCCCAGGGCATTACCACCTACATTGCCCAGAACCGCGGCGCGGGCAGGCAGGACCGCATTAGACGCGGATTTGCGGTGGGCCTTGGGATGGAAGCCGCGTATTGGATGCTGATCGGCGGGGTGGTGACTCTGTTCAAGACCCCGCTGGCCGCAATGTTTGTGACAGGGGAGGGCGCTGACCGGGTGATCGCTTTGGCGGTGCAGTACCTGGGAACGATGGCACTGTTCTACCTGCTGCCCGCCATGACGAACGGATTCCAAGGGTATTACCGCGGCATGGGCAACATGCCGATGACTTTGCTGGGCACGCTGATCCAGACCAGCCTGCGTGTGGTGACGACCTGCATTTTGGCGCCGCGGATGGGAATGTATGGCATTGCCTTTGCCTGCGCCACCGGCTGGTGCGTGATGCTAATGGTGGAAGTTCCATTTTACTTTTGGCAAAAAGCGCGAAATGAATAACGGAAAGCATAAAGGCTCGAAGAAATCTTGACATTTGAGAAAAAAATGCTATACTGCTATTATTGATAGTTCTAATGAACCATCAGCTAATATGGGGTGCATTAAAGAATATACATTCCGATATTCAAATAGGAAGAAAGAAGATGTGCGTAATGAAAATGAAGAAACTGACCACTTTCGTTGCCTGCGCCGTTATGGCTGGTGTGTTCGCTACCAGCGCATTTGCTGCCAATGATGCACAGGTTGCCCGCGCTCAGGATTACCTGAACTCCAAGGGCATTGTCTACACTGTTACCGCTTCTGATGTTGACAAGGCTCTTGCTGCTGGCTACACTGCCGACAGCCTGGTTGCCAAGGCAAACGAGCTGCTGGACCGTGCAAAGTCTGATCCCGAAGGTGCAAAGAACGAGACTGTCAGCATCCTGAATGCTCTGGGCGTTTCTGTTTCCGATGCAAAGGTTACCGTCAACGGCAACGATATCACCATCTCTGCCAACATCAACGGCACCTACGTCCCTTACAGCTTCAGCAATGCCGATACCCATCCGGAAATCGGCGAAGCCATCAAGAATGGCACCTGGGGCGTTGCTGAAAGCACCACCACCGCTGCTGCCAGCCTGAAGAGCGGCAATGGCGTTATCAAGGCTACCGGCGACAATGCTGGTATCGCTATGCTGGTTGCTGTGGTTGCCATCGCGGGCACCATGGGTGTTGCTGTTCGCAAGAGCCGTGACGCTGAGTAATCACGCCTAACTAACATGTTGTTCGCCGCGGCGTGCCGCGGCGAATTTTTTTGTTTCAGCGCCAGGTATGGGCCGCAGCCTGTGCCTGAACGGGGAGAAAAAATAAATGACGCACAAGAACGATTTTTTGCGCAAAGGTCCGGCAGGGCTGGTGGTAGTGCCACTGCTGTTTGCGCTGGTCACGTTGGCGCTGCTGGCGGTCATGTTCAAGGTGTTTGCCGCACCGTACTACTCGCTGGTAGAGTGGTTTATGGAAACCAGCGTGGTGGAAACCCAGCCCAAGGACCTGTTTGATGAGGCAGCCCAGACCCTGACCAATACGGAAAATGACCGGACCGCACAGGAAGAGCCGGAACAGGAGACCATCCCGCTGAGCAGCATTACCTACCCCAGCAAGGGGGACCGCTATGGCCGCATTACGATTGCGGGCACCACGGTGGATGCGCCGGTGTATTACGGTGACACCAACAGCATCCTGAACCAGGGCGTTGGTACTTATGTGGACAGCAGCGGAGCAGGTATCCCTGGTGAAAGTAAGACCATTTTGATGGCGGGCCACAACAACACCTTTTTTAACGACCTGCAGAGCGTTGAGGTGGGCGATGTGGTGACGATCGAGACCCATTACGGTACCTACACCTATACGGTGGAGCGCTGCGAGGTGCGGGATTACCAGGATACCACCACGTATGACTTTACACGCACCGATGAAAACCTGATCCTGTATACCTGCTACCCGTTTGATGCGCTGGGCTTTACCCCTAACCGCTACTTTGTTTATGCCAGCTACACATCCGGCCCGGAGCTGGATGCTGACCGTTGAGGGAGGAGATGCAGAGATGACGCAACAAAAAAACTCCCGCAAAGGCAGCGCCGTGTGGCCGATGGTGCTTTCCTGGCTGAGCAGCCTGATTTTGGCACTTTTGGCGGTGTTTGTCATGCTGTTTACCACGTTTGGTAACGTGGGCTATATGCAGAGCTGCGTGAAAAGCTCCGGCTATGCCCAGAGCGCCTATGATGATATGGTACAGGATTTTATCAGTTATGGTGCAGCCACCGGTTTTGATGCCGATGTTATGACGGGGTTTATGTCTGTTGACCAGGTGGAAAGCGACATGCAGGATGCTGTGGCGGGGCTGTATGCCAAAACGCTGACCTATTATACCCGCGATAATATCGCGGAAGCTGTTTACAGCGCCATGGAACAGGCTACGGCAGACCGTGGCATTACGCTGGAAGGCGAAACCAAGACGGCCGTGGAAACCGTGGCTGAGGCTGTGCGTATGGAGTATGCCTCCTATACCGCGGTGCCGCTGGTCAGCCAGCTGCGTACCCTGGTGCAGAAACTCCAAAAGGTGATGATAATCGGCTTGGTGGTCAGTGCGGTGCTGCTGTGCGCTGCGGTAGTGTCCATGCTACGCATCAGCCGCAAAGATGCCCGCCTGGGGGCGCGCTGCCTGGTGTATGCCCTTGGCGGTGCTGCTGTGGTGTGCCTGGTGCTGGGTGTGGGCGTTAAGCCGATGATCGGCTTAGAGCGCCTGGGCATTGACCCGCCTGCCCTGAAAAACCTGCTGATTGCTTATGTGGGCGGTTTGTTTGGCCGCTTTGTGGTGATGGCAGTGATCTATTTTGTGCTGGCGATAGTGCTTGGCGTATTGGTGAGCAGGCACAAAAAGCACAGAGCATGATGATAGAGTTTATAGAATAAGGGCATCACCGCACAATTCCCGCCTAACGGCTCAAGCACCGCTCCGGCGGCTGCGGCACGGC
>ENA-ORSY01002208-ORSY01002208.1-human-gut-metagenome-genome-assembly--contig:-NODE-2208-length-11560-cov-3.785485_pt1 | contig 11560 bp, 9 predicted proteins | sample MGYA00242193_ERZ509160 | MGnify/ENA primary metagenome ERZ509160 (study PRJEB26280, sample SAMEA2338670) | human gut metagenome | biome: human gut; feature: human-associated habitat; material: faeces...
TGCTACTACGCTGCTTCCGGGCGATTATGTGAAGAAGGGCTCGGTGGTCGTCAGCTTGGAGAATCCGGATTTTATCACGTTGCAACAGACCTATTTGGATGCCCATGCCCAAACGGAATACTTAGAGGCTGAGTATAAAAGGCAACAGCGTTTGAGCGAGCAAGAAGCGGCCTCGCAAAAACGTTTCCAGCAAAGCAAGGCGGATTATCTTTCCATGAAGAGCCGTCAAGATGCCGCCGCCGCGCAACTCGCTATCCTAGGTGTCTCCGCCGGCGATCTTCTGGAAGACGGTATCCAACCTTATTTGGAGGTAAAAGCGCCATTAAGCGGTTATGTCGCCGGGCTGTCCATTAATCTCGGTAAATACGTGAACGCGGGCGAACCGATCTGTGATGTGATCGATAAAGGCGAGACTCTTCTTTGCCTGACCGCTTATGAGAAGGATTTAGCGGACTTATCCATTGGGAACCAAGTGCAGTTCCGGGTGAATGGAATGGGGAAGGAGACCTTCCATGCGGTCTTGGTCTCGATCGGACAGGAGGTGGACGAGACGAGCCGTTCCTTGGAAATGTACGCTCGGGTGAAAGAGACGAATCCCCGTTTTCGTCCCGGTATGTATGTTTCCGCACGGGTAGAGAAGAAATGACTATCTTTGTCTTCATGAAGAAAATGAATATAAAGAATAAATATGTGTTCTCGTTGGTCATCATATCGATCATGGTGGCCTTCTTGATCCATTTCCCGGAATTGGTGTCGTTGTTTGACGTTACCGGGCAGAACGCTCTTTTCCCGGATATGTCGGTATTGGATGTAGCGAATGAGGTCTTTTTCACCTTCGTGTCCCTCTTACTGTTATTTGCGATGAACACGTATGTCTTTGGTTTCAATCGGCAGAAAGCGCATATCTCTTGGCGGAAGGTCCTGCTCTCGTTCGTGATGACTTGGTGCGTGAATAATTTATTAGGAAAGGGTTTCGTGTTCTTGCACCATCAGTTTGATATCCCGGCGATCGACGCCTTGGTGCATCATTATCTGCATCCGTTGAGGGATTTTATCATGTCGTGTGTCGTTACGGGTAGTTGCTATATGATTTACCTGATTCGTCAAAGCCAGCAAGTACAGATCGAGAACCAGCAATTGCGGGCGGAGAATCTATTGAACCAATATGAGGCCTTGAAGAGCCAGCTTAATCCTCATATGTTATTTAATTCCTTGAATACGCTCCGTTCCTTGATCCGGGAGACTCCCGGGAAGGCACAAGAATATTTGCAGGAGTTATCCCGTGTCTTACGTTATACCTTGCAAGAGAATGAGTGCCGTAGTGTTACTTTACGGGAGGAGATGGATTTCGTGAACGCTTATATCTTCCTTTTGAAAATGCGCTATGAGGATAATCTGGTCTTCGATATAGACTTAGGGAAGGAGCACGAGTCTAAGCAACTGCCTCCTATGTCGGTGCAGCTTTTGATCGAGAACGCCGTGAAGCATAACGAGATTAGCAACCGCCATTCATTGACCATATCCGTTCGTTCGGACCATGATTCCTTGACGGTTAGCAATCCCATCCAACCGAAATTGACACATAGCGGAGGCACCGGTATTGGCTTGGTGAACCTGAGTAAACGTTATAACCTCTTGTATAAGAAAGATATTTCCATAAAAGAAGATGCTAGTATATTCAGCGTAACAATCCCTTTGATATGAAAGCTTTGATAATAGAAGACGAGAAAGCGGCTGTCCGTAATTTGATGGCATTGCTGGGAGAGGTTGATCCGGATATCGAGGTGATCGATGTCCTAGATAGTATTACGGATAGTGTTGAATGGTTTCAATCGCATCCAATGCCGGAACTTATCTTTCTGGATATCCATTTGGCGGATGGTTCGGCTTTCGAGATCTTCGGTCATGTAGATATCTCTTGCCCGATCATTTTCACGACAGCCTATGATGAATATGCGCTGAAGGCGTTTAAAGTGAATAGCGTAGATTATCTGCTGAAACCGATCTCGTATGTCGATTTCCTGCAAGCAGCCAATAAAGCCCTGCAATGGTTCGAGCTGGTGCAGAAGCCGGAAGAGATAGACAGCATCTTTGTAAAAAGCGACTATAAGCTGGTACAGGTAGAACTGAAAAAGATCATGTACATCGAAGGACTGAAAGATTACATCAAAATATATACGGAAGATGATGCCAAACCCATCTTGTCACTCATGAGCATGAAAGCCATGGAAGAGCTTTTGCCTTCCAGCCGGTTCATACGTGTACACCGTTCATTCATCGTCCAAAAGGACAAAATACGGGTGATCGACCGTGGACGTATCGTCTTTGACAAAACGTATATCCCCATTAGTGATAGTTACAAGCAGGTTTTTCAGGCATTTTTGGATGAAAGAAGCTGATGATTGTCTAATTTATCGGCAAAAAAGTGAATTTTGTCGATTATAGTTTGTCAGAAATCGGTTTTATATGTAACTTTGCAACGAACAGAAAGGGATTGTGAAATTCCAAGAATAGAATAGTTTAGTTAAGTCTAGTTTAGTTTTTGTGTTGAGTGCTTCCTCGTCGGCGGACGATCTAGGAAGCACTTTTTATTTATCTATTTATAGAACAAGCTGGACGATAGCACTAAATCAAAGAAAAATAACATAAAGTTTGATTATACCTAAAGCTCTTTTATATTCTATTAAATCTTAATACATTTCTTTTTGCGAGCAAAGACTTGACTCCGTTTGTTTATAGGGGGGATGCTCAAACAAGAACAGCTCTCCGGACGTTATACTACTGATATCAACCAAATTATAAACATTAATTGCAGATAATATGTGTTTCCACAACTCCATGTCAGCCAAAGCCATCAAAGTTGCCGCCCGTTACGGACGCCAATCGGATGTAGTCGAGATTTACCAAAGCATTCTTGACGAACAGTATCATGTGAATGCGTTCACTTTCCCCAGATATCCTATCATTACTTCTTCGGACGAAGTACAGGTTTTCAACTGGGGACTCATCCCTTTCTGGGTAAGAAGCGAAGAGGATGCGACAGAAATAAGAAAGATGACACTCAATGCCCGTGCGGATACCATTTTCGAGAAACCGTCTTTCCGCGAACCGATCATGAAGAAACGGTGCATAGTGCCCAGTACCGGCTATTTTGAATGGAGGCATGAAGGAGCAAACAAAATACCTTATTATATATATGTGAAAGATGAACCTATCTTCTCGATGGCCGGCATCTACGACCGTTGGCTGGACAAGGATACGGGAGAGGAACACGAAACTTTCTCCATCATCACCACTGACACCAATTCGCTGACCGATTACATCGATAACACCAAGCACCGGATGCCCGCCATACTCACCCAAGAGGAGGAAGAGAAATGGCTCAATCCCTCATTGAGCAAGGCCGAAATAGCTTCTTTACTGAAACCCTTCGATACAGAGAAGATGGATGCATACGTTATCAGAAACGATTTCTTAAAGAAATCTCCCAATGATCCGACAATAGTACAAAGGGCATAGGAAAAAGAAGTTTATCCTAAAAAAGTGAGAGGTGTGAGGGAGGAATTGCAACTTTTATATTTTTATTTCACTGTTTCTACTCTCTAATTTTCAACTAAAAAAAATACGAATGTTAGAAATCCTCTCTCACTCCTCTCACTTTTTCCCCTTTATTTCATGAAATTCGGAAGAAAGTACAAAAAGAAACAGAGTTCAAAGAGTAAAACGTGGTGGGAAATCCGGAAAACATAACCATCTTTTCCGAACTTCCCACCACGTTTTATCTAGTTCGCACCGTCCGGTGATTTACTCACCCAACTCGCCCAGCAAATCATACGACGGCACAAAGAAAAGCGTCCCCGTTATTGCCGTACTGAAATCGAGCAAGCGGTCGGTATTGCCCGCCGGACTGCCGATAAACATATTCTCCAACATCCGGCGAGTCGTGCTGAATGTACTAGCATACCCAATAAAATACGTACCATACTCCCCCTTCGAAGTATTGGCAAACGGCATATTGGCACGTACAATCTTCAGATCATCACCGATATTGGTCACAGCATTATGCGCATTCCCCGGCTTCTCTTCGTCCGACAGCTCCACATCATTGAACTTATGACGTCCGATCACCTTTTCCTGTTGTTCCACCGGAAGCGCATTCCACGCAACCATATCATGAATGTATTTCTGCACAAACACATAACTGCCTCCTGCAAAATCCGCATCCTCCTCGCCTATCACCGCAAAATGATAGGGATTCTCATCGACAGCAGGATTCTCCGTACCGTCCACAAAGCCGATAATCGCCTTACCATCCATATAGCGAAATCCATGCGTCTCATCAACAGACACCACAGCCCCTTTAAGCTTCTCATCAAGGATAGAAGCAAACTCGAAACACAGCCCCATCTGCTTCGCCCGAATATGGAACAACAAATCACCGGGAGTAGAAACAGCTGTATACTTCTCCCCTTTTATCTCGGAGAAAGTACTCAGCTCTTTCGGTTTACCCTTATCGGGGAAAAGCCGCGTCCACGCATCAGCCCCGAATCCCATCGTGCAACTGAATTGCATATCAGGAAAACGATTGCGCATACTACGGATCATTGCCGAGAAATTGGCACATACATCCTTTACTTTATCAACCGTATCGGGGGAATCTGTCAGGTTATAGACTATAAATATTACATTCTCTCCCTGTTTTCCGGCCACATCCTGTGGGATATGACCGCCGAACGAATTTTGAAATGGATTCATATTCTTTTAATTTTAGTTTTTTAGTTTCGCCCATAAGATATATCCGGTGATAAAACCGAATCAAAACCGAATGGCTACATAGGCAAGAAGCTCCCGGCTTCGACCCCGTGAGCTTCTCTCTTCTCCAATGTTACTCTCTCTTCTTATATATAATATACTTTGTCTTTATATTGTCTCTCTCTTTTCAGTCATTCCGCACATACATCGCGGCTCCGGCATCCATAAAGAGTTCGACATTCTCCGCATGATGCGCTATATAAGCCGCCGGCCCCGTATCTCCCGAGTGGCAAATTTCTTCCACCACTTCCGCCTTCGCCTTTCCGGTAATCAGAAAAATAACAAGGCGAGCGGTCAAGATCGGAAATCCGGTCATTGCAATACGTTTCTGTCCGTTGCGGGGATGAGTGCTGGTCACATAAATCTGGTCGGAAGAGAGCAAAGCCTCCTGTCCGGGGAAGATAGAGGAAGTATGTCCGTCATCTCCCGCTCCCAACAGCACAATGTCAAATTCGGGCCAGCCATTTTTCTTGGGTACCTGCTGGCTGACAAGTTCGGAATAGCGGACCGCTTCTTTTGCCGGTTTCACTTCTCCGCGGATGCGGAATACATTTTCGTAAGGAATGGGCACTATCCCCAAAAGCAGGGAACGCATCATTCCATAATTACTATCAGAATCTTCGGGAGGAACGCAACGTTCGTCTACCCAATAAAGTTTCATACGCTTCCAAGGAGTAATATCAGCGTATTCATTTGCCCATAAATCAAACATCAAGGCGGGAGTGCTGCCACCACTCACTGCTATGTTGAACGTTTTGTCCGGTTCAGCATTCATGATATCCACCAGGTGGAATATCAACGAACGGGCTGTCTCCATAGACGACGGGAAAACAGATAGTTTCATAGTTCGCAATATTGGTCTGTATTTGTTAAATTCTTACACGGATTGGTCCAGTCTGCCCCATGCTCGTGCATCATAGCTTCACTTTCGAGAGGTCCCCACGTACCTGCCGGATAGCCGTACAAAGGTGCGTCCGGATTATCTTTCCAATAACGTAAGACCGGATCAAAGAAGTTCCAGGAAGCCTCTACAGCATCACTTCGAGTAAATAAGGTCGGATCTCCCTGAATGCAGTCGTCAATCAGACGGGCATAAGCGTCACCGCTCGGCACGCCGCCCAACTGTGCGTAACTGAAATCCATCGTCACCTGACGGACTTCGAAACCTGCACCCGGAACCTTCATTCCGATCTTCAACACAATACCCTCGTTTGGTTGCAAACGAAGGATCAACTTATTAGCCCTCGGACAGTTACCGCCGGAACAGCGGAACATCTGATGGGGCGTCTCGCGGAAGTGAACGACAATTTCCGTCACCTTCGTCGGCATCTGCTTACCGGTGCGGATGTAGAACGGTACCCCGCTCCAACGCCAGTTACTGATGCCCAGCTTCATCGCAATATAAGTCTCCGTACGCGAGTCGGGAGCCACTCCCTTTTCCTCACGATACCCCTTCTTATTGCCCGAAGCCGTATATTGTCCGCGAACGATATGTTCATTCAAGTCCGTCTCCGTAAGCGGAGTCAGCGACTCATAAACCTTCACTACCTCATTCCGGAAATTATCCGCATTGAATACCGCCGGCGGCTCCATAGCCGTAAGAGCTACGAGCTGAATCAGGTGATTCTGCACCATATCCCGCAAAGCCCCCGCCGTCTCGTAAAAACCTCCGCGCTGCTCAATACCCAGATTCTCTACAGCAGTAATCTCCACATAATCAATATAATTACGATTCCATAACGGCTCAAAAATACCATTGGCGAAACGGAAAGCAAGCACATTCTGCGCCGTCTCCTTGCCCAGAAAATGATCGATACGATAAATCTGATGCTCATCAAACACAGAAGAGTAAATCTTATTCAACTCAAGCGCCGACTCCAGATCATACCCGAACGGCTTCTCAACAATAATACGAGAATGAGGAGTATTCAGCCCGGCCGCCTTCAAATGCAAAGGCACCACCCCATACAGCGAAGGCGGAGTAGCCAGATAGAACAACAAATTATCCGGATCGACCTCCTTCGTAAGCTCTACCAAACGCTCCCGCAACTGCGAATATCCCTCCACTTTCGCAGGATCCATCGGCAAATAATACAAATGAGACACAAAAGAAGACATCAGCTCCAAATTCTGCTCTTCAGCCTTTACAAACTGCTGCAACTCCCCAAGTATATATGAACGGTAATCTTCATCAGAATAGACAGTACGCCCAATTCCCAGAACAGTAAAACTCCCCGTCAGCCGTTTATCCCGATACAGAGAGTACAATGCGGGCATCAACTTGCGTTTAGTCAAGTCGCCCGAAGCACCAAAAATAATCATTGCAAATTTATCCATCGTCGTATTTTTAACTTTTTACCTTTTATCCATCCATCACCGCACCTAAACCGACCAGCCTCAACCAACCGACAAACCGACCAATCTCAACCAACCGCCCTAACGCATAATCACCCACACACCCACTACTACCCCCACCTACAACTTACCATCCGAACGGTCTCCCGGCCTCACCGAAGGAGCGTCAAGCGGAGGCTGTATCTCCGGCGTGAAGAAGGGCAGGCTGTTTGAGCGGAGCGAGTTCCTGCCCTTTAGCCGGAGATGCGGCCGGAGTAGCTCCGTAGGTGCAGCCTTGATTTTTTCTTTTGGTACCTTTCTTTTGCATCAAGGCAAAAGAAAAGTACTCATACATTATAAGTCCCCGACTTCGTCTCCCCTCCGTGCCCCGTCCAATTCTCATGAAAGAACTGTCCGCGCAGCTCATCCTTCCTCTCAAACGTATGCGCACCGAAATAATCTCGTTGCGCCTGCACCAGATTGGCAGGTAAATTGTCAGAAGTCAGCGAATAAAAATAATTCAAAGCCGAAGAGAAAGCCGGAACAGGCAATTCCTCCTTCATCGCCTCCGCCACCAGATTCTTCCATCCGGGGAGCAAAGACTTGATCTCCTCACGGAAGTAAGGAGCCAGCAACAAATGCTTCGGCTTATCCGCCGCCTCAAAAGCAGCAGCTATATCATTCAGGAAAATACTGCGGATGATACATCCCCCACGCCACATACGGGCAATGGAAGCCAAATCCAGATTCCATCCGAAAGAATCAGAAGCCCGCTGCAACACAGCAAAACCCTGCGCATACGACACCAGCTTGGAAGCGTAAAGCGCAGAAAATATCTCCTTCACCAATTCCGCCTTATTATATATAGGTAATGTATGCTTGCACAAGAACTGCTTGGAAGCCAGATGACGCAACTCCTTCTGAGCCGACAGACTGCGTTCGAACACCGCCGTGGCAATCAAGCCCAACGGCATCCCCAACTCCATCGCATTGATGACAGACCACTTTCCCGTCCCCTTCTGTCCGGCAGCATCGAGAATCTTATCGATCAGATACCCACCGGATTTATCCTTGTGACGCAAAATATTAGAAGTAATCTCAATCAGATAACTGCGCAACTTCCCTTCATTCCAACGGGCAAAAACGTCCGCCATCTCCTCATTCGTCAGATCAATGAGATTCTTCATCACCCAGTAAGCCTCGGCGATCAACTGCATATCACCGTATTCGATACCATTGTGAATCATCTTCACAAAATGTCCCGATCCGGCAGGGCCTACCCACTGGCAACAGGGAGTTCCGTCCGGCGCTTTCGCCGCGATGCTCTGCAAGACAGGCTTCACTTCCGGCCACGCTTTCTCCGATCCTCCGGGCATGATGGAAGCACCGTTCAACGCACCTTCCTCACCGCCCGACACTCCGCTTCCTACAAACAAGAAGCCTTTCGATTCTGCTAATTTTACACGGCGATTGGTATCTTCGTAATTAGAATTACCACCGTCAATCAGAATATCTCCGGGAGAAAGCAAAGGGAAAAGCTGATCCATCAGTTCGTCTACCGGACTGCCGGCACGTACCATCATCATAATCTTGCGAGGGGTGGCGATTGATTCCACAAAAGCCTTTATATCTGTAAAACCTTCAATGTTTTTACCTTTTGCACGACCATTCATGAAGCGGTCTACTACTCCTTCTTCCACTCCGGGGACGGTACGATTGTAAACAGAGACGTGCCAGCCCTTGCTTTCCATATTCAAAGCAAGGTTCTCACCCATCACTGCCAGACCGATCAACCCGATATCTGTTTTATTCTGATTTGCCATATCTTATATATTTTAAAATATTGTTTATGTAAGAAACACTTGAAAAGCACATTTGTTCGCTAGTTTTAGATTAAAATACTATTTTTGTAGTCAACAAATAACTATCAGAATGAAGAAGATTAAGATCGGCCTGCTGCCACGCATCATTATTGCTATCATCTTAGGTATTGCCATTGGCACTATTTTTCCGGCTCCGCTGGTGCGAATATTCGTTACGTTCAACGGAATTTTCAGTGAATTTCTTAACTTCTCCATCCCGCTCATTATCGTCGGACTGGTCACCGTAGCCATTGCCGACATCGGCAAAGGTGCAGGAAAGATGCTGCTTGTCACCGCCCTCATCGCTTACGGTGCGACGCTCTTCTCCGGCTTCCTGTCCTACTTCACCGGTGTCACCGTGTTCCCCTCGCTCATCGAAGTGGGCGTACCGCTCGAAGAAGTCAGCGAAGCGCACGGCATTCTCCCCTACTTCTCCGTATCCATCCCTCCGCTGATGAATGTCATGACGGCATTGATCCTTGCCTTCACACTGGGATTGGGACTGGCGGCACTGCACAGCGATGCTCTGAAGAGTGTAGCACGGGATTTTCAGAAAATCGTCGTACGCATGATCAGTGCGGTCATCCTGCCTTTGCTGCCGCTTTACATCTTCGGCATTTTCCTGAATATGACTCATTCCGGACAAGTATATGCCATTCTGATGGTCTTTATCAAAATCATCGGAGTTATCTTTCTGTTGCATATCTTCCTGCTCGTCTTTCAGTATTCCATTGCGGCACTCTTTGTCCGTAAGAATCCGTTCCGGTTGCTGGGCAGGATGATGCCGGCCTATTTCACCGCATTGGGCACGCAATCGTCCGCAGCCACCATTCCGGTGACGCTGGAGCAGACGAAGAAGAACGGAGTATCCGCCGACATTGCAGGATTCGTGATTCCGCTCTGCGCCACCATTCACCTGTCCGGCAGCACGCTGAAAATCGTGGCCTGCGCACTGGCACTGATGATGATGCAGGGAATGCCGTTCGACTTCCCGCTGTTTGCCGGATTCATCTTTATGCTGGGCATCACGATGGTAGCCGCACCGGGCGTTCCGGGAGGAGCCATCATGGCGGCACTCGGTATCCTGCAATCGATGCTCGGCTTCGACGAGTCGGCACAGGCACTGATGATCGCGCTCTACATCGCCATGGACAGTTTCGGTACTGCCTGCAACGTGACGGGCGACGGAGCCATCGCGTTGATCATAGACAAAGTGATGGGAAAAGGAACGGGAAAATAAAACTGACTTGGTTTGCATATACAGCATAAAATAACGAAATTTGTCCCCCGTATTTTCAAATAAAAAATAAAGGAATATGAAAACAGCCCTTATATCAGGCATCACCGGACAGGATGGTTCTTATCTTGCCGAATTTCTCTTGCAAAAAGGTTACGAAGTACACGGTATCCTCCGTCGTTCTTCCTCATTCAATACCGGACGTATCGAGCATTTGTACTTTGACGAATGGGTACGCGACATGAAACAGAAACGTACCATCAACCTGCACTACGGCGATATGACGGACTCCAGCTCACTGATCCGCATCATACAGCAGGTGCAACCGGATGAAATCTACAATCTGGCAGCGCAGAGTCATGTGAAGGTATCATTCGACGTGCCCGAATATACTGCCGAAGCAGACGCTATCGGCACACTGCGTATGCTCGAAGCCGTACGCATCCTGGGACTGGAAACGAAAACAAGGATATATCAGGCTTCCACCTCCGAGCTTTTCGGCAAGGTGCAGGAAGTTCCGCAGAAGGAGACGACTCCGTTCTATCCCCGCTCTCCCTACGGAGTGGCAAAGCAGTACGGCTTCTGGATCACCAAGGAATATAGAGAAGCTTACGACATGTTTGCAGTAAACGGTATCCTGTTTAACCATGAGTCTGAGCGTCGCGGCGAAAATTTTGTAACGCGCAAGATAACGCTTGCCGCTGCGAACATAGCTAACGGATTGCAGGAAAAACTTTACCTCGGAAACATGAACGCTAAGCGCGATTGGGGATATGCCCGCGATTACGTGGAATGCATGTGGCTTATGTTGCAGCATGAGCGCCCCGAGGACTTCGTTATAGCTACGGGCGAGCACCATTCGGTGCGTGAGTTTGCCACGCTTGCGTTCCATTACGCAGGTATCGAGCTAGAATGGCGGGGCGAAGGCATTGACGAGAAAGGTATCGACAAAGCCACCGGAAAAGTGCTTGTCGAGGTCGACCCACGCTTTTTCCGTCCGTCTGAAGTGGAACAGTTGCTCGGCGACCCCACGAAAGCCAAAACGTTGCTGGGCTGGAACCCCACTACAACATCGTTCGACAAACTCGTGCGTATCATGGTTGAGCATGATATGAAGAATGTAAAAAACCGGAAGCATGAATAAGGACTCCAAAATATATGTTGCAGGGCATTGCGGCCTTGTCGGTTCTGCAATATGGAACAATCTCAAGTCAAAAGGCTACACAAATCTGGTAGGCCGCACGCACTCTGAGCTCGATTTGCTCGACGGCGCGGCAGTACGCGATTTCTTCGACGCGGAGCGTCCTGAATACGT
>ENA-ORSY01002211-ORSY01002211.1-human-gut-metagenome-genome-assembly--contig:-NODE-2211-length-11536-cov-3.184914_pt1 | contig 11536 bp, 7 predicted proteins | sample MGYA00242193_ERZ509160 | MGnify/ENA primary metagenome ERZ509160 (study PRJEB26280, sample SAMEA2338670) | human gut metagenome | biome: human gut; feature: human-associated habitat; material: faeces...
TGCGCGGCGTCAGCGCAAATCCCCCGCCGCGGGGCGCGGCACGTTCCCGCCGCCGTAGGCGGCGCACTCCAGCTGAGGTTCAGCGAAAAACCCACCGTCCGTTAGGGGCGAACCGCCTGCGCGGTTCGTGTGCACCAGACAATCGGTGCAGGAAAAGGTGCTGCCCGGACAGGGCGTATTGCTGCGCAACTCGCGTGCCCAGCATACTTTGTGCTGGAAAAGAAGCGCAACTCCTGCTTTTGCGCAAAAAAAGCGCGCTCTTCCTTGCGAAAGAGCGCCAAAAGTAGGATTGTGGGGATAAAGATATGAACGGTGCATGGCGGCTTTCCCAACCGCCATGATAAATATACCATAAATTACCATATATGTCAATAGCTTTTTTGAAAGAGGTTCTGAATGAATCAAACACTGATCAAAAATGTAAACATTTGGACAATGGACGAGGAGGATACCCGCTTTTACGGCTGGGTGCTGCTCGAAAACGGCAAAATCGCGTCCATGGGCGAAGGCGAACCGCCTGCAATGCCGGTTCAAATAGACGGCGATGTCGTGTACGGCGAGGGCGGCGTGCTGACACCCGGCCTGATCGACATTCACTCGCACATCGGTCTGTACGAGGACGGCCTCGGCTTTGAGGGCGCGGACGGCAACGAGGACACCGATCCGGCGACGCCGCACCTGCGTGCACTGGACGGCGTCAACCCGTTCGACCGCAGCTTCCGCGAGGCACTGGAGGCCGGTGTGACGGCTGCCGCAGTCAGCCCGGGCAGCGCAAACCCCATCGGCGGACAGATTGCGCTGCTCAAGACGGCAGGCCGCCGTGTGGACGATATGATTCTCAAGGCGCCGCTGGCGATCAAGTTCGCGCTGGGCGAGAACCCGAAGTCGGTCTACCACGACAAGGACGAAACGCCCGTCACGCGCATGGCAACCGCGGGCATCATCCGCGAGGAGCTGTACAAGGCGAAGGAGTATTTCTCGCGCAAGGCGCGTGCGGAGGACGATCCGGAGCAGGACGAGCCGGATTTCGACATCAAGATGGAAGCGCTGCAGCCGCTTCTCTGGGGCAAGGCCGAGGCACATTTTCACGCGCACCGTGCGGACGATATCTTTACCGCACTGCGCATTGCGAAGGAGTTCGGTCTGCGGGCGGTTATCATTCACGGCACGGAGGCGCACCTTGTGGCCGACCTGCTGGCCGAGGAGCACGTTCCGGTGGTCAGCGGCCCGTACATGACCGACCGTTCCAAGCCGGAGATCCGCAACCTGTCGGATGCCGCGCCCGGACTGCTGTGCAAGGCCGGAATCGAAACCGCCATTACGGTCGATCACCCGGAAATACCGCTGCGGCTGCTGCCGATGGCGCTTATGCTGGCGGTGCGTGCGGGTATGGATAAAACGGATGCGCTGCGCGCGGTCACATCGGTACCCGCGAAAATTGCGGGCATGCAGGATAGAATCGGCAGCCTGAAAACCGGTCTGGACGCAGACTGTGTGCTGTGGAGCGGCGATCCGCTGGATATTGCAACCCAGGTGCAGGCTGTTTTTGTAAACGGCACACCGGAATATAGGAGGACAAAATGAGGACGATTGAGGTTTCGGAAGTAACCAGGCTGGTGCGTCAGCTGTGCATTGACGCCAACTACTATCTGCCCGCAGATCTGCGGCAGGCGTTCGTGGATGGTCAGAACGCGGAGGAGTCTCCGCTCGGCAAGACCATTTTCGGTGAAATGATCGCCAACTGCGACCTTGCACGCGAGAACAACGTGCCGGTCTGCCAGGATACGGGCATGGCGATCGTGTTCGCGGAGATCGGTCAGGACGTGCATCTGACCGGCGGCTCGTTCGAGGATGCAGTCACCGAGGGTGTTCGCCGCGGCTATATCGACGGTTATCTGCGCCTGTCGGTGGTCGGTGATCCGCTGCGCCGCGAAAACACCAACGACAACACACCGTGTATCCTGTACACCTCGGTCGTTCCGGGTGACAAGGTGAAGATCACGGTTGCCCCCAAGGGCTTCGGCTCGGAGAATATGACCCAGATGAAGATGTTCACGCCTGCCGCTACCAAGGCGCAGATCGTGGATTTTATCGCGGATGCGTGCATCCATGCGGGTTCCAACCCGTGCCCGCCGATCGTTATCGGCGTCGGTCTGGGCGGCACGAGCGATAAGGCGGCATATCTCGCCAAGCGTGCGCTGCTGCGTCCGGTCGATCAGCACAACGCCGATCCGCTGTACGCCGAGATGGAGCAGCAGATTCTTGATAAGGTCAACGCATCCGGTGTCGGCCCGCAGGGACTCGGCGGTACGGTTACCGCTCTTGCGTGCGCGATTGAGCCGTTTGGCACGCATATCGCCGGTCTGCCGTGCGTGGTTAATATTTCCTGCCACGTTACCCGTCACGCAGAGGGCGAGCTGTAAGCAACCTTGACAAGAAATTGTAAAATCTCTTGGGGAATATGCTGAACAAATTGTGAACTTCTGAAAAATTGTTGGACAAGTTGCATAGGTTGTGCTATACTGAAGATAGCAAAAACCCAATACCGTTTCCGTCACACCACGGCGGCCGCGGATAAAGCCATCAAAGGCGGTTTACGCCTGTTAGGAGATGATTTTATGAAGTTCACTATCGTCGAAAGAAAAATCAAGATCGAGGACGAGCTGCGTCAGTACGCACTGCGTAAGGTAGAGAAGCTGGATCGCTACTTCCAGCAGGATTCGGATACCACGATTACATTCAGCGAGCTGCGCGGCAAGCAGACGGTCGAGATCACGGTGCGTCAGGTTGGTCTGGTTGTCCGCGCCGAGGAAACGACGACTGATATGTATGCTTCCGTAGACGGTGCCATCAGCAGTATCGAGCGCCAGATCCGCAAGCATAAGACCCGTCTGGAGAAGCGCCTGCGTGAGGGTGCATTCGACAAGATGGCAGAGCAGAAGGCCGCACTGACCGAGGAGGATTTCGATGTAGTACGCCGCAAGCGCTTCGACGTAAAGCCGATGAGCGTGGACGAGGCTATCCTGCAGATGAACCTGCTTGACCACCAGTTCTACTTCTTCCGTAACGCCGACAACGACAATATCCACGCCGTTGTTTACAAGCGTGCGGCAGGCGGTTACGGTCTGATCGAGGGCGAGGAGTAAAATCCGCGTCAAACAGTAAAAAAGTTGCATTACATAGGGACCGGCGGCGTTCTGCCGCCGGTTCTTTTCGGTTAAAAGGGGAAAACGAATGAATTTATGTGATATTGAGACAATCCGAGCGGTTCTGGGCCGTCACGGATTCCATTTTTCCAAATCGCTCGGACAGAACTTTCTGACGGACGAAAGCGTGCCGCGCCGCATTGCGGAGATGAGCGGCGCGGCCGAGTGCGGCAACGCGATTGAGGTCGGCCCGGGCATGGGCTGCCTGTCGGCAGAGCTGTGCCGGCGCGCGGATAAGGTCGTAGCGGTCGAGCTGGACCGTGCCCTCATGCCGGTTCTGGCAGAGACGCTCGCGGATTACGATAACTTCGAGGTCGTGCACGGCGATGTGCTCGAAACCGACCTTGCCGCGCTCTGCAAGGAGAAATTCGGTGACGGAAAGGCGATCGCGTGCGCCAATCTGCCGTATTACATCACCAGCCCCATTCTGATGCGCTTATTGGAAGAAAAACTGCCCATCCGCAACATTACCGTCATGGTGCAGAAAGAGGCTGCACAGCGCCTGTGTGCCGCCCCTGGCACGCGTGAGGCGGGGGCAATCAGCTATGCGGTGGCTTATTACGCCAAACCCAAGCTGCTGTTTACTGTGCAGCCGGGCAGCTTTTACCCTGCCCCCAAAGTGACCAGCGCGGTCATCCAGCTGGATGTCCACACTACACCGCCTGTTACCCCGCCCAACGGGGACGAAGCCGGGCTGTTCCGCCTGATCCGGGCAGCATTTTCTCAGCGGCGCAAGACCGCGGCCAATGCCGTGGCGAACGGCCTGGGCATTTCCAAAGCTAAAGTGAACGCTGCATTGCAGGCCGCCGGGTTGGATATCCGCCTGCGCCCGGAGCAGTTGACGCTGGAAGATTACTGCGCGCTGCAGGCCGCCCTGGCCGCGGCAGAATAAGTGCCGTTCGGAGCGCTACTGCCCCATAATTCGGCATTGACAAGGTGCCGCAACATGTGCTAGAATACTTAGGTATTCCTAAGGTATATCTGAAAACAAAGAAAATGACGGATATTTCGCAAACACAAGCAGGATGTAAGGCTCTTTAACGCAAAATCCGGCTACGTTTGTAGAAATAGACGATATTTTCGACTTTTCAGATACAACCTAAGGATTTCTTAGCCGTGCTGGCGTAGCTCAATTGGCAGAGCAGCTGATTTGTAATCAGCAGGTTGCAGGTTCGATTCCTGTCGCCAGCTCCAAAATATCCCGGCAGTTTTATAACTGCCGGGATATTTTTGTATCAATCCTATATTTTGCAGCACAAAAAGGTAAAAAGTACCCCCGGCACAGGGTCAGCCCTGAGCCGGGGGCGGTATATTCAGGAAAATGAGATGGACTGAATGGCAAATACGAGAAGCAGATTTTAGCCCATATTGAGCAAGTTGCTCTTCATAGTTTTCAGCTCTTTTTCCAACTGGTCTTTTTCTTTGGTGTATGCCTGGTAGTCCTGCATCTGCTCCATCACGGCGGGGTCGCTGGCAGTCAGGTAGCCGCTGGTCATGGAGGTGGTGGTGCTGAACTTTTTCTGCTGGCCGTTAAAGTCGATCACCAGGAACTGATCCGTAGAGGGCAGTACCTTGCCCACGCCGAACATCTTGTGGGTTACTTCGCAGCCGGTCAGGTCGGGCAGGGCAGTGGGGCTTGCCAGCAGCTCCTGCAATTTCTGCTCCTTTTCGGCGATTTGCATGCACAGGTCGGCGCGCTCGGCTTTCTGTTTCACGGCCTTGGTGCGTTCCTTGGCGGTTGCCGTGCGGGAAAAGCCCTTGGGGTAATAGCCGTTTACATAGGCGCTGTGCATGATATCATACACCAGCAGATGCAGCTGGTCATTGATGCCGTGCATGGTGTTTTTCAGCCGCTCGGTGTGCAGGCGGGTCAGCTCATCGTATTTGGGCAGCTCGTTCAGCAGGTTATCGCACATGGCGTAATATTGGGTCAGGTTAAAGGCCGCGCCGGTGCCAAAGTCTTCGTCATAGCCGAAATAGGCGGCCCAGGCTTTGGCTTCGGCGGGAACAAAGAAGTAGTTATCCTCCGGCTCCAGCAGGCTCAGGTACAGCGCGGCGCTGCCGGCCGTCTGAGTGAACTTGGCCATGCGCGGCAGGCAACGGCGGAAACGGCCGTTGACCTGGTCGGCAAACATTTCCACGCGGCCCTGGCGTTTTTTCAGGTCACCGTCATCATCATTGAACAGCCAGCGAAAACACTCGCGCACAAGCTCAACTTCCGTGGGGCGCATCATCAGGGCCTGCATGCCGCCAATGGGCTGCAGGGCGGGCGTGTCCATCACGGCACGGGCCTGCTGTGTGGCCTGGGCAAACATGGCAGGAAAATCCACCGCATCGATATCCCAGTTTGTGCCAAAGCAGTTGATGGCTTCCCAAACGCCATTTTCTGCGGTTTTGCCATCGGTCAGGCTGCGGATATACGGGGCAAGGATCGTGTTCAAAGTTTCAGTGTTCAAGCTCAAAACGTGATACCCTCCAATGAATTACAATGAATTGCCGCCGCCCGCCGCAAAGGTTTTTATTGGGCGACAACCTTTTTATTATACGAAAAAATCAGGGCTTTCGTCAAGGCATCGCGGAGCAAAAAAAGGATGAAAAAAGGCACCGACGGTGAAAGCAGGTACACCGCCGGTGCCGAAAAATAAAACAGGGATAAGTGAGATATAGACAGGGAAGAACGCCGCCTTGCAAAAGGCAGGCCGCCGAATGGCTCAGGTATGGAAAACGCCAATGGTGGGGTTGATAAAATCAACGATGAGCAAAAACGAGATGACAGCCAGCATGCCGATCAGGCAGAAAAACATGCGGCGCAGCCAGCGGTTTTTATCGGTAAGGATATCCCGGTACTGCTTGTCTTTGTTCTCAAGCTCCCGCATGTACTGCTGACGGGTGGCGTCTAGGGTTTTGGCATAATAGTTCTGCATGGAAAGCAGCAGCTGCATCACGTTGGAATCCAGCAACTGGCCGTTTTCGCTCTCCAACTTTTGTAGGCCGGTGATCGCATCCAGCGAGCCATCCATGGCGGCAACGATCGCGGCGACATCACGGAAGCTGGGATTCTCGGTCTGGCCGCTCAAAATGCGGTTTACGGTGCTGAGGGGCACCCCGCTTGCACTGGAGATTTGCTGCAGGGTCAGGTTTTGTTCGGATTTCATATTTTTCAACGTTCCCACAATAGATTCTTGCATAAACCTCCTCCATTTCCCAAATCTGGGAAAGCCTAAAAGGGCGTTTCTCAGATTTGATGGTTTACAATTCTGGCAGCCTCTGCTACAATTCACATGATGTTTCCATAAGGCGATGGGGAAACAGGAAAGACCCCACCGCTGCCAGGGGCAACGTGATCCCCCGGCAGGAAGCATCCCGAAATGTGCCGCAAAACATGCCACTATTTTAATATGACTTTTATAATTTGTCAAGAATTGTAAGAACTGTTAAAAAATGGATGCCTGCGGTATGGTGGGGAAACTGTTTGGGCTGTGGAAGGGGGCCGAGAACGATTTACCAGTATCTTGCGGTGGAACAAACCCTGTTCAGCTGTGAACTTGGCCGCTATACTGCTTTTGGAATTGCGGCCCAAAAGCGGGTACCGGATGGCTGGCGGCAGATTGCATTTGTCCCAGATATTTGCACCAATGCCCAACAGGCACGGCGCCTGGCGCAGCTGTGCACACAGGGGCAGCTGGAACCCATCCATTTGATGGATGTAATTGAAGATTTTGTGGCAGACCCTTGTTCCTGGCCATAGAGGGCCTGGTTTGCCGCAGAAATGTTAAAATCCCCCGGATCGTATAGAATCCGAGGGATTACGTTTTTATTTTGGGCGACTGATTCGTTTGGAGAAGGGGGATGCCTTTGGGGCAAAACGGACCACAGGGACAGCTCTCAGGCGGAGATGGCCGACCTGCAAAGCACTTTGGGCAGGTCACTTATATATTCTCCCAAAGCCGTAACAGCTTGTCCGGGGCATCAAGAAGGTCGCCCACTGCAAATATTACAGCAGCTGCACACCAGCGCGCTCGCACACGGCTTTGGTCTCAGCATCCCACAGGCTGACCTGCACTTCGCCGATGTGGGCCTTGCCCAGCAGTAACATGCACAGGCGGCTCTGGCCAATGCCGCCGCCCATTGTCAGGGGCAGGGTGCCATTCAGCAGCAGTTTGTGGAAGGGCAGCTCCGCGCGCTGCGGGCAGCCTGCGGCGTCCAGCTGGCGGCGCAGGGCGTCGGCGTCAACGCGGATACCCATACTGGACAGCTCCAGTGCGCAGTCCAGCGGCTTGTGCCAGAACAGGATGTCGCAGTTCAGCGTCCAGTCATCATAGTCAGGGGCACGGCCATCGTGGCGGATGCCGCTTTTCAGCTGGCCGCCGATCTGCATGATGCAGACGGTTCCATGCTCTTTGGCAAAGGCATTCTCGCGCTGCTTCGGCGTGAAGTCCGGGTACCTGTCCTCGAGCTCCTGCGTCGTGATAAATGCCACCTCGCGGCCCAGGTGGATGTTGTTTTTCAGCTCGGGGAACTTCCAGCGCAGCTCGTCAGACGTTGCGCAGACAGCGTCCACGATGTCCCGCACGGTCTCCTGCAGAAATTCCAGCGTGCGCTGGTCGGCAGTGATAACGCGCTCCCAGTCCCACTGGTCCACGTAGATGCTGTGCAGGTTGTCCAGCTCCTCGTCGCGGCGGACGGCGTTCATATCGGTCACAATGCCCTGACCGGGGCGGAAGCCGTACTTGTACAGGGCGTAGCGCTTCCACTTAGCCAGACTGTGGACGACCTCTGCCTGCTCGTTCAGGCTGGGCACATCGAACGAAACAGGGCGCTCGACGCCGTTCAGGTCATCGTTCAGGCCGCTGCCCTGCATGACAAACAGGGGAGCCGTGACGCGCTTGAGGTGCAGCGCCATGCAGAGCTTCTCCTGAAAGATCGTCTTGATGAGGCCGATGGCCTTCTGGGTGTCATACAAACCCAAAAGACTTTGGTATCCTTCCGGAATGGTAATGTGACTCATAATACATCCTCCTATTTCTTTCCCGGTGTATGGTTTTATGCCTTGGCGAACTGGCTCTCGTACAGCTGCTTGTAGAAGCCGCCCTGCGCCAGCAGTTCTTCGTGGGTTCCGCGCTCAATGATGTTGCCGGCCTTCATGACCAGGATCTGGTCAGCGTTCTTGATGGTAGACAGGCGATGGGCCACAATAAAGCTCGTGCGGCCCTTCATCAGCTCCTCAAAGGCATCCTGCACCAGCACCTCGGTACGGGTGTCGATGCTGGACGTTGCCTCATCCAGAATCAAAATCGGCGGGCGTCGCAGCATGACACGGGCAATGCAGAGCAGCTGCCGCTGGCCCTGGCTGATGTTGCCGCCGTCCTCGGCTACCTGCGTGTCGTACCCGTTGGGCAGGCGGCAGATAAAGCTATGGGCGTGCGCCTTCTTGGCCGCGGCGATGATTTCCTCGCGGGTCGCATCCGGCTTGCCGTAGGCGATATTCTCCGCAATCGTACCGGCCTTCAACCAGGTCTCCTGCAGCACCATGCCCAGGTTGCCGCGCAGGCTGTCGCGGGTCACATTGTCGATGGAATACCCATCGACGCGCAGCGTACCGCCGTTGATCTCATAAAACCGCATCAATAGATTGACCAGTGTCGTCTTGCCGCAGCCCGTGGGGCCGACCAGTGCAATGCGCTGACCCGGCGCAACCTTCAGGTTCATATCCTCGATCAGCGGCACATCGTCCAAATAGCGGAACCTGACGTGGTCAAACTCCACGCTGCCCGCGCCGTGGGGCAGGGCAACAGCATCTGGGCCATCGGGCACGATGGGCGTCTCGTCAATCAGGTCAAACACGCGCTGCGCACAAGCCAGCGCGTTCTGCAACTCGGTCATAACGTCCGAAATGTCATTGAACGGCTTCGTGTACTGGTTGGCGTAGTTCAGAAAGACCGACAGCTGGCCCACCGTGATGCCGCCAGCAATGGCGACGAACGCACCCAGCACGCCGACGGCGGCGTAGACCAGCGCATTCACAAAGCGGGTGCAGGGGTTCGTGGTAGAGGAGAAGAACGTCGCCTTGACGCCGCACTTCTGCAAATCGAGGTTGATCTTATCGAAGCGTTCCTCGGCGCGGCGCTCATAGCCGAACGCGCGGACAAGATGCTCGTTGCCGACCAGTTCTTCGACCAGACTCGTCATTTCGGCGCGGGTCTCGCTCTGCACCTTGAACATAGAATAGGTGTGGGTGGCAATAAACCGCGCGACAAAAATCGACAGCGGCGTCAACGCCACAACGACCAGCGCAATGCGCCAGTCGATGAACAGCATGACTCCCAGCGTGCCCAAAATCGTCAGCAAGCCGGTGAACAGCTGGGTAAAGCCCATCAGCAGACCGTCGCTGAACTGCTCTACGTCGGTGGTAATGCGGCTGATAGCATCGCCGGGGCGGTGGGCGTCCATATATTTGAGCGGCAGAATCTCCAGCTGGCCAAACGCACGGACACGCATATCACGCACGACCTGAAAGGTAATGCGGTTATTGACGACATTCATCAGCCACTGGGCCAGCGCTGTGCAGGCAATCGTGGCAGCCATCGCTATCGCAATTTTGCCAAGGCCTGCAAAATCAACCTGACCGGGTCCCAGGATCATATCCACAGCCTTGCCGGACAGTACCGGAGCCAGCAGAGTCGTGACCACTGTGATCAGCGCAAAAGTCAGCGTCAGGATGACCATGCCGGTGTAGGGGCGGATCAGCTTCAGGACGCGATGGATCGTATTCTGGTCCAGCTTTTGCTTTATCTTGCTCATAGCGTCTTTGCCACCTCCTCCTTGCTCAACTGGCTCAGGCAGATTTCCTTATAGACCTCGCAGCTGCGCAGCAGCTCGGCATGGGGCGCGTCGCCAACCAGCTTGCCGTCATCCAGCACCAGAATGTGGTCGGCGCGCTGCACGCTGGCCGCGCGCTGGGAGACGATAAACACGGTCATGCCGTGCGTTTCCTCTTTGATTGCCTTGCGCAGGGCTGCGTCCGTTGCAAAATCCAGCGCCGAGGCACTATCATCCAGAATCAGGATCTTCGGCTTTGGTACCAGCGCGCGGGCAATCGTCAGGCGCTGACGCTGGCCGCCGGAGAAGTTGCGGCCCGCCGTCTCCACCGGCGCATCCAGCATGCCGGGTTTGCCGCGGACAAACTCCGCCGCCTGGGCTATCTCCAGCGCCTGCCAGATTTCCTCGTCGGAAGCGCCGGGGGCGGCCCACTGCATATTGTCGCGGATCGTACCTGTAAACAGCACGGCCTGCTGGGGCACGACCCCCACCAGCCTGCGCAGCTGTGCAAAGCTGTACTGCTTTACATCATGGCCGAACAGCGCAACGCCGCCGTTGTCGGCATCGTAGAAGCGGCAGACCAGGTCGATCAGCGTTGATTTGCCGCTGCCCGTACCGCCGATGACGCCGATGGTCTCACCGGGCCTGGCCGTGAACGTGATGTCCGTCAGGCTCGGTGCGCCGGCATCCTTGTAGGTGAAGGTGACGTGCTCAAACTTAGCTGCCTCGGCAGGGTCGTTTACAGCCAGCTCTGCCGTGCCGGGATCCTGCATCGTCGTGTGGGTGTTCAGAATCTCATTGACGCGCATACCGCTGGCCAGTGCGCGGGTGACCGAAACGACCAGATCAGCCAGACGCAGCAGGCTCAGCAGGATCTGGCTCATATAGTTGATAAGGGCAATGACCTCGCCCTGCGTCAGCTTACCGGCATCGACCTCCACACCGCCGCGCAGCAGCAGCGCCACAACGGCCAGATTGACGACAAGATAGGTCAGTGGGTTCATCAGCGCCGAAATACGGCCTGCCGCAAATTGCAGCTTTTTCAGATGGTCATTTGTCTCCACAAAAGCGGCCAGCTCGTCCGCCTGGCGGGCAAAGGCACGCACCACGCGCGCGCCGACGTAGTTTTCGCGCGTCAGCAGCGTCACACGGTCCAAGCCGTTCTGGGCCTCATGGTAGATGGGCACGGTCACGCGCATGATGGCCCATATAATAAGCGACACCATGATCGTAACGCCGATGAAAAGCAACGTCAGCTTCGGACTGATGGAGAACGCCATAATAAGCGCGCCGATCACGATGAACGGAGAGCGCAGCAGCAGACGCAGCGTCAGGTTGACGCCGTTCTGTACCTGATTGATGTCGCTCGTCATGCGGGTGACAAGCGTCGGGGTGCCGATGCCGTCCAGCTCGCTGTAGCTCAGCGTGCCAATATGGCGGAACAGGTCCTTGCGCAATGCCGTGCCAAAGCCCAGCGCCGCCTTTGCGGAGAACCACTGTGCCGTCAGGCT
>ENA-ORSY01002212-ORSY01002212.1-human-gut-metagenome-genome-assembly--contig:-NODE-2212-length-11531-cov-3.274834_pt1 | contig 11531 bp, 8 predicted proteins | sample MGYA00242193_ERZ509160 | MGnify/ENA primary metagenome ERZ509160 (study PRJEB26280, sample SAMEA2338670) | human gut metagenome | biome: human gut; feature: human-associated habitat; material: faeces...
AGCTCTTCCGAGAACTTCGGAATCTCGCGCAGGTACTTGGTCAGGATGCACGGCTCATAGTCGTGGAAGGTGTCAATGTGGATGGAGGCATTCGGCTTGTTGGGGGCAATATACTGCACCTCGCCCTGATCGACCGACTGCGCGCGCTCAATCGTTTCACGCAGCGTCCTGCCGCGCGAGAGATAGTCGCGGATCATGCGCCGCGCCACACGCACCTGCTCAGGCTTTACGATGCGGTCGTCGGGCGTGATGATTCTTGTGCGCGGCGCGACATAGATGCCCGTTGCGCGCGAGCGCATGGGGTCAAAGAGAAGGGGGTTTAGCATGTGGATGCCCTCTGCAATGATGACTGCCTCGCGGCTTCCTTCCATGGGTGTGTAGCCGCCGGTTTTGTTCACCTTGAAATCGTACCAGGGCACCTGCGCCGTCTCGCCGCGGCTGAGTTTATCGACGGTATCGAGCAGAAGCTCACGGTTGACGCAGTAGGGAGACTCCCAGTCGGTCGCCTCCGGCGGGCGCTGGTCCAGCGGCAGGAAGAAATTGTCCATGCTCAGCAGGCACACCTTTACGCCGAGGTTCTCCAGATACTCCTTCAGGCGCATGGCGGTCGTCGTCTTGCCCGAGCCGGAGGGGCCCGTCAGGCAGACGAAGGGCTTTTTGGGCTGCGCCGAGAGGATGGACGCGCAGGCGGAGCTGATTTTGTCGTGGAACACCTCTTCGCAGCGCAGGACAAACTGGGTTTCATTCTGCATGGCGCGGATGATATCCGCCATGTCGATGACTCGCATAAAATCCTTCCTTTCAGGTTGCGGCGGGCGTATTCCCCGCCAGTTTTCGTTCATATTGGCGATAGATCACAAAGAAGCAGACGGCGTGCATGCTGAGCGTTAAAATCCAGCTCATGGGATAGGAGGAATAGAGAACCTCCGGCGTGTGGTGCACCTGGAAGATCGTATAGATCCAGATGATCCGGCTCAGGCACGCGCCCACGCCCGTGACGAACATCGGCAGCCAGGATTTTCCGAGCCCGCGCACCATGCCGCACATGACCTCCATGATGCCGCACAGGAAATAGATGCAGCCGATGCGGTGCAGGCGGATGACGCCGTAGTGGATGACGTGCTTATATGTCGCGTCGGCGCTGGAGACATAGATGGAAAGAAGATTCGGCCCGAAGAGATAGCAGATCAGATTCAGCGGAAGCCCGATCATCAGAACCGTCGTCAGGCAGGCGGTGAGCACCTTTTTGATGCGGTCGATTTTTCCCGCGCCGAGATTCTGGCTGGTAAAGGTGATGGCAGCGTGGAACACGGAGTTCATTGCCGTGTAGACAAAGCCCTCAATGCTGGCAGCTGCGGTATTTGCCGCGACGACGCTTGCGCCGAAGGAGTTGACCGAGCTTTGAATCAACACGTTTGCGATGCTGAACAGCGTACTCTGAAGTCCGGCAGGAAGACCGATCTGAATCATGCGCAGAGACTCTTCCCGGTCCAGCCGGATGCTTTTCAGCTCCAAATGGCTCAGTCCCTCGCTTCTGCGCAGGCAGCGCACGACGAGGAAAAGTGAAATATACTGCGAGATGACCGTTGCGGTCGCAACGCCGTCGACGCTCATGCCGCACACAATGACGAAAAAGAGGTTCAGGCAGGCGTTGACGATGCCGGAGACCGTCAGAAACAGCATCGGACGCTTCGTGTCTCCGAACGCGCGCAGAAGCGCCGCGCCGAAGTTATACATGATGGTGCCGGGAATGCCGAGAAAATAGATGCGAAGATAGAGACTCGACAGCGGCAGCACGTCCTTGGGCGTTTTCATCAGCTCCAGCATCGGCGTCGAGAGCGTCAGCCCCGCGGCCATCACGACCAAACCCAGCAGCAAACTCAGGGCGAACGCCGTGTGGACGCAGGCGCGTACACGCTCATCTTCGCGGCAGCCGAGATAGCGCGCAACGAGAATGTTGACGCCGACGGAGATACCCATGAAGGCGTTGACGAGGAGGTTGATGAGCGCCGTCGTTGCGCCGACCGCGGCAAGCGCCGTCGCCCCGGCAAATTTTCCGACGACAATCACATCCGCCGCATTGAACAGCAGCTGCAGAACGCCCGTCGCCGCCAGTGGAAGAGAAAACCGAAGGACCTTCGGCAAAAGCGCGCCCTCGATCATATTGACCTGTTCAATGGAAGCTGCCACAGCAGTTCCCTCCTTATCCTATCATAAGCCTTGCACGGTCCTGCAGTTCGGGAGACAGTGCAAGCGGTATTATAGACGGTGTCCTCGTAAAATGCAACATTTTCGTTAGAAAATACAAAAATATTATGACAATTCAGACAGGTTGAACAGATTCCAGGGAAAAACCGCGGGCGGCGGGGCGGAAAATGCGATCGGCTGCCCGCTTTGCGGGTGCAGAAACGAGAGCTTGTAAGACCAGAGCGCAATCCGGCAGCCGTCCTGTTCGCCCGCGCAGTACTTCCGGTCGCCGAGCAGCGCATGATCTCTCGATGCAAACTGGACGCGAATCTGATGGGTCCTTCCGGTGTGCAGCCGGATTCTGACAAGAGAAACGTCCTGGTCTTCGCAATATGCCAGAACCTCGTAGGACAGCAGCGCCCGCTTCACATCCTTGCCGGGCTCCTGCATGACGCGCGATTTGCGCAGCGACCGGTTATACCACAGAAGGTCTTCCATCTGCCCGGCACTTTCCTTGAAGCGCCCATGGGCTGCGGCGAGATATTCTTTTTCAAATTCGCGCGTGCGCACCTGTTCGGATAAAATGGACGCTGCCGCCTGCGAGCGGGCAAAGACCATCAGCCCCGAAACCTGCGCGTCGAGCCGGTGGACCGAGCGCACACAGGCGTGCTCATCGGAAAGCTCTTTTCGCAGCAGGTCAATCATGCTGCCCTCGTCGTCTCCCGCCGAGACGACGCCCGCGGGCTTGATGCACACGAGGATGCGCGCATCCTCATATAGAATGTCCATGAAAGCCTCCTTCTCGGGGGATATTCTTTGGGGATATCTTCATTATATCAGAAGTTTTCCAAATGTCCATGATCTTAAAAATTCTTAAAATCCGCAAAAATGCCGGCGGCGTGTGATACAATGGGAAAAACGCAAACGCAGCTTGGAGGGATTCCATGGACCAGAGCATCCGCATTCTCGTCGTAGACGACGAGCCGGATATCCGCCGCATCATCCGCATTTTGCTGGAAGGACGCGGCTATCACGTGACCGAGGCGCCGAACGGGCGGCTTGCCGTGCAGGCGGCGCAGCAGGATCTGGAGCTGGACCTGATCATTCTCGATATCATGATGCCAGAGCTATCCGGCATCGAGGCAAGTAAAGAGATCCGCCGCATCAGCAGCGCGCCGATTCTGTTCCTCACAGCAAGAACGCAGGAGCAGGATAAGCTCGAGGCATATCAGTCCGGCGGCGACGACTATCTGGCAAAGCCGTTTTCTCACGGGGAGCTTCTGATGAAGGTCGACTCGCTCATCCGCCGCTACCGCGTCTACAAGGGCAAGGTCACAGGCAAGCAGCTCAAAAGCGACGTCGTGCTCGACGAGGAAAACCGGCGCATTCTGCGCGGCGGCGAGGCGCTGGAGCTGACGGAGACGGAATTTTCGATTCTGCAGTTTTTGGTCGACCACCGCGGCAGCGTCGTGTCGGTCGCGCAGATCTACGAGGGCGTATGGCACGAAAAATATATGCCGGCGTCCAACAACACCGTGATGGTACATATCGTGAACCTGCGCAAGAAGCTCGAGGACGACCCGGCAAATCCCCGCCTGATCCGGACCATCTGGGGGAAGGGGTATCAGATTGACTAACGGAAAAAAACCACGTCTTCGCACGCTGCACCGAAAGCTTCTTGCGACCATGCTTGCCGCGCTGCTTGCCGCCATCGGCATCTATCTTCTGACCGACGCCATCGGGCAGGCGTTCATTGAGCGCGTATACATGAGCGCGGAGGCGCAGAACCAGAGAAATCTTGCCACGGTCTCGTCCTTTCAGACCTACGCGCGGGAGTTCAACCTCTCCTCGCGCGACACCGAAATGATCTCCCGCTGGGCAATCTCGCAGGACGACACCTATATTTTATTGTATAAAGACCGCCGCCTGGCATTGGAAGCCGGCTGGTGGGGCATCGACGAGGAAAGCTCCGGCACGGAAAGTCTGGACGATCTGTATGATGTGATCACCTACCCGGTGTATCTCCGAGACGGTGTGTTTCAGGCGGTGGTCTACGATTTTTCCGAGGCAAAGCTCTATGACGGCGTGCAGATCGGTGCAATTGCGCTCGCATGCGTCATGTTTGCCATCTTCATGCTGATCTACAACCGGCGCATCACGCGCGCGATTGTGGAAATTTCCGAGGAGGTGAAGCAGATCGGAGACGGGAATCTGCAATTGCAGCTCACGGCAAGCGGAGACGACGAGCTGGCGCGGCTGACCGAGAGCGTCGAGTCGATGCGAAAGTCGATTCTCAAAAAGACCGACGAGCAGCAGCAGGCGCTGGAAAAAAACCAGAGCCTGATCTCCGCCATGAGCCACGACATCCGAAATCCGCTGACCGCGCTGCTGGGCTATCTCGATCTGGCGCTGAGCGGACAGTACCGCTCGCCGGAAGAGATGAAAAGCTATCTGGAAGCTGCCTACAGCCGGGCGCTGCAGCTCAAAACACTGACCGACGAGCTGTTCCGCTACTCTCTGGTCTTCGGTGCGCAGGAGCTTCCCATTCAGCTTGAGCCCTTCGACGCCGCAGCGCTTCTCGACCAGATGGTGGGCGAGGGCATCGTGATGCTGGAGCAGAAGGGCTATACCATCCGCCGCGCGGTGCAGCCGGTCTCGTGCCAGATTCAGGTGGACGCCTCGTATTTCAAGCGCGTTCTTGACAACCTTGCCGACAACATCTGCAAATACGCAGACCCGGCAAAGCCCATCCACGTTCTTGTGGCGCAGGAGAGCGGTGCGCTGACATTTTGCGTGTCGAATACCATTCTGAAAAACCCCGGGCAGGTGGAGAGCAACCGCATCGGGCTTCGCATCTGCGAGAAAATCATGCGCCAGATGGGAGGAACCTTTGAAAAAAGGCAGACAGAAGATACCTTCACCGTCACCCTGACCCTCCCGGCGCAGCCGCTGGCAGTCGAGGAAGGAGAAACCTCTTAAAATTTTCTTAAAATTGCCCCGCAGGGCTTTCAACTTCTCCGGAAGCCTGCTATGATAGGGCTGAACTGAAATCTGTACACAACCTGTGGAGAAATATCTCCGCGTTGGAAAGGAGTAATTATGAAAACGTATCGTGTGATTGCGGCGCTGCTGGCGCTTGTGATGCTGCTGGGCATGTTCTCCGGCTGCAGCAAAAACCGCGGCGAGACGACCGACCCCGCAAATCCCTCCAATAATCCCGGCACCAAGACCGAAACAAACGATGAAAAGGCGGCAAGCACCAGCAAGTACGCCTATCAGGCGGAATATCTTCCGATTCCCGACAACGTTCAGTATGTGAACACCTCGACGATCTCGGGTTCGAACCTCTACTTCACCGGTTCAATCATCGACGGCAAGAAGACCTACACCGACGAAAACGGCGAGGAAATCGAGTACGACAACTACCGCTCGGCGCTGTTCAGGATGGACGTCGAGACCGGCGACTGCACGGAGCTGACCGAATTCCAGCTGCCCGAGGTCCCTGAGGGCTGGATGGGAAGCACGGATCTCAATACCATTCAGGCCGGAGCCGACGGCACGCTCTGGGCAATCTACGGCAGCTATACCTACCGCTACAATCCGCCCGCAGATCTGGCGGCGGACGACAGTATGTATAACTACTATGAGCAGGGCGAAAACAAGACCGGCCTTCTGCATCTTGACGCCGACGGCAAGGAGCTCAAGCGCATCGAGTTCAACCAGACCGATGAAAACGGCAACAGCTTCTATGTTTCGAGCTTCTTTGTCGATAACAGCGGCAACGTCTATCTCAGCGACTGGCAGAGCGTGTACATCTATGACCAGGACGGCAACAAGAAGACGACCGTTGACCTGGGCGAAAACGGCGGCGATCTGTGCGAGCTGAAAGCCGGCGTCGTGGGCGTGAGCTATTACAAGAACGATGAGGCAAAGCCGGAAGAGAGCGGCCGTGTCTTCCAGGAGATCGACCCTGCCACCGGCAAGCTTACGGGCGACACCGTCAAGCTGCCCGACTCCGCCTACAGGTTCTTCCCCGGCGACGATGTGTACGATATCTACTACGACTACAACGGCAACATCTACGGCTATAAATTCGACACCGACACGAAGGATAAGGTGATCGACTGGATCGAGTGCGACATCAACTCCAACAATATCAATTCCTACTCCATCCTGCCCGACGGGCGCGTGATTGCGTTCGAGAGCAGCTACGATGATCAGGCGCAGAAAAACAACATGCAGCTGATCGTCATGACGCGCGTCGACGCGGCAAGCGTCGTCAACAAGACGGTCCTGACCTTCGCGTGCATGTATCTGGATTGGGACATGCGCGACGCGATCGTCAAGTTCAACCGCGCCAGCAACACCCACCGCATCGTCGTGCGCGACTACTCCGAGTATAACACCGACGACGATTACAATGCCGGCATCCAGAAGCTCAACACCGAGATGCTCTCCGGAAAGCTCCCGGACATGATCGACATCAACACCTACAACATGCCCGTTGAGCAGTACGCGGCAAAGGGCTTCCTGACAGATCTCTACGAACTGATTGACGCAGACGCTGACCTGAGCCGCGAAGACTTCGTCCAGCCGGTAATCAAGGCGCTCGAAAGCGCGGACGGTAAGCTCTATCAGCTGCCGAGCACGTTCGCAGTCAGCACGGCAATCGCGCTCGACAAGGTCGCGGGCGACTATGACACCTGGAACCTTGCATCGGTCAAGGACGCCATGACGAAGCTCCAGGACGGCGCGTCGGTCTTCGACGTGTACCGCACGAAGACCGACATTCTCCAGACCTGCATCTCCCGCAACATCGACGCCTTTGTCGACTGGGAGAACGGCAGCGCGCACTTTGACTCGGACGAATTCAAGGCGCTTCTCGAGTTTGCCAACCAGTTCCCCGAGACCTATGACTGGGAGAACGCCACCGACGAGGAAAACGACTCGGCGCAGAACCGCATGAATGCCGGCAAGCAGCTCATGACCGACATGTACGTCTCGAGCTTTGAGGATATGCTCTACCAGCTGACCGGCTACAACGGCGGCGTGAAGTTTGTCGGCTATCCGTCCGAAGACGGCACGTCGAACCACGCCTTCCAGATTGACGGCTCGATTGCCATCTCCTCGACCTGCGCGGACAAGACCGCGGCGTGGAACTTCATGAAGCAGTTCCTCACCGAGGACTATCAGTCGGGCTACAACGTCTGGAACTTCCCGATCAACCAGAAAGCGTTTGACCAGAAGATGAAAGACGCCATGACTGAGGAATACCAGACCGACGAGAACGGCAACGTCGTGAAGGATGAAAACGGTAACCCCATCCGCATCCCGAAGATGACCTATTATACCACTGACGCGGGCGGCGGCGTGGCGTTCGCCGCAACCACGGAGACGGCAGCCAGCACGGTCGTGATCGGCGGCTCGGGCGTCAACGAAGACGGCTCGATCAGCATCTACGCGATGACGCAGGAACAGGCGGACCAGATTCTCGATCTCATCAACGCCACCACTGCGGTCTACGGCTATGACGAGAGCATCCTGAACATCATCTCCGACGAGGCAGCGGCATACTTCGCGGGCGAAAAGAGCCTTGACGATACGGCAAACATGATTCAGTCGCGCGTCAACCTCTACGTCGCCGAGCAGTCGTAAACAAAACCAATCCGGAAGGGCAGCTTGCGCTGTCCTTCCGGACACGTAAATTTCTCAGAAAACAGAAAGGACCGAAGCGTGAAGCAGGCAAAAAAAATATGGAACGGCGTAAACGTGAAAATCCGGGACTTTCTGGCATCCCTGTGCTTCTCGGGTCCGAGCTTTCTCGGCATGCTCATGTTCTTCGTCGCGCCGTTCTGCGTGGTCATCTATTATTCATTCATCGCAGGCGCGCTGGACCACAGCTTTGTGGGACTCAAGAACTATATCAACGTCTGGAACAACGGCGCGTTTCAGATCGCCGTCAAGAATACGGCGGTTTTTTCGGGGCTTTCCGTTCCGCTGGCGGTGGTGCTGGCGCTGGTGCTGGCATTGATGCTTGAGTGCCGGATTCCGTTCAAAAGCCAGTTCCGTACCTTCTTTTTAAGCCCCATGATGGTTCCTGTGGCGTCGATCATTCTCGTGTGGCAGGTTCTCTTTCACTCGAACGGCGTGGTCAACGAGTTTCTCTCCGTCTTCGGCGTGAAGGCGATCGACTGGCTCAAATCGGACTACTGCATGGTGGTCATCGTGCTGCTGTTTCTCTGGAAGAACCTCGGCTACAACATGATTTTATTTATGGCGGCGCTCAACAACATTCCCAAGGAGCTTCTCGAGGTCGCGGAGGTCGAGGGCGCGTCGAAGGTCTACCAGTTTTTCCACATCAAGCTGCGCTACCTGTCGCCGACGGTCCTGTTCGTCACGATTCTGTCCATCATCAACTCCTTCAAGGTCTTCCGCGAAATCTACTTACTATCCGGCGACTATCCCTATGAGGGACTTTACATGCTGCAGCATTTCATGAACAACATGTACAACAAGAACCTCGATTACCAGCGCCTGTCCGCTGCGGCGATCATGCTCGCCATCGTGATTATCGCGCTCATCGCCCTTCTGTTCGCCATTGAAAACTACTTTGGAAAGGACGTGGAGGGATGAGACGGAAAAAGCGCTATTTCTCCCGCGGCATGCTCACCGTGCTTGCCGCCGTGTTTGCCTTTTTGTTCCTGATGCCGACGGTGCTGACGATCACGAACTCGTTCATGACGCAGAGCGAAATCACCGCCAACTACGGGCAGGTATTTCAGAACGCGACCGACGGCAAGAGCTACATCAAAGACAAAATCAATCTGAAATTCATTCCGGACAAGGTCAGCTTCAGCCAGTATTTTACCGTGCTGCTGAAAAGCCCGGATTTCCTCTATAAATTCTGGAACTCAGTCATTTTAGTCGCGCCGATTGTCCTTGCGCAGCTGATGGTCGCGTCCGTCGCGGCCTACGGCTTTACGAGGTGGCGCGGAAAAGTCCGGGACACGATCTTCTTTGCCTACGTCATCCTGATGCTCATGCCGTATCAGGTGACGCTGGTGCCAAACTATCTGGTCTCGGATTTTCTGGGACTGCTCAACACCCGCTGGGCAATCATTCTGCCGGGCGCGTTTGCGCCGTTTTCGGTGTTTCTGCTCACCAAGTCCATGCGCCGGATTCCGGCTTCGCTGATTGAATCGGCAAAGCTGGACGGCGCGGGCGAGTGGCATATTTTCTGGAATATTTGCCTTCCCCAGTGCCGCAGCGCACTGTATTCCATCGCCATTCTGGTCTTCATCGACTACTGGAACATGGTCGAGCAGCCGCTGATTCTGCTGCCCGATGCCTCGCAGCAGCCGCTTTCCGTGTATCTGTCGCAGATCAACGCGGGCGAGATCGGCATTGCATTTGCCGCGGCGGTCATTTACATGGTGCCGGGACTTCTGATGTTCCTGCATGGCGAGGCATATCTCGTGGAAGGCATTACTTACGCAGGCTCCGTGAAAGGATAGGGAACTATGGATACGAATGTCAAAAGACGCGAATGGGTCAAGACCGCGGCAATTATTTTTCTGGCGGTGCTGCTGGTGCTGACCTTCTTCTCCAATACCATCATGAACGCATCCCTCCCGGAGGTTGCGACGCAGCAGGTGACGCAGGGCACGATCAACGCAAAAATCCGCGCCTCGGGCACCATCACCGCCAACGAAACCTACAACGTCAAGCTCGCGCAGTCGAGAAAGATCGAGAGCGTCAAGTGCAAGGTCGGGCAGGCGGTCAATGCCGGCGACGTGCTGTTCGTCCTGGAGGCGCAGGAATCGGATGAGCTGAAAGCGGCGAAGACAGACCTCGAGGCGAAGGAGCTGGACTACCAGAAGAGCCTGATCACCGCCTCGAACGACTCGGCGCAGGAGGACCGCGACGTGCAGAAGCTGCGCGACGCCTATAACGAAGCGCTGACGATCTATAACCAGTACAGCTCTATGGACCCGTCGAGCATCGCCGTTGCAAAGATCAAGGCAGAGGAAACGCTCAAGGAGTATAACAAAGATCTGGAGACGGCGCAGAAAGCACTTGACACCATCAAAAATAGCACAGAGTATAAGAATCTCGAGAGTCAGATTGCTGATCTCGAAAAAACGCTTGAGCCACTAAAGACAGCAGCTGATTCTGCAAAGGCAACGCTGGAAGCGACACTGGAATCGTTGTATACCGGCGATTGGGACAAGATCAGCGACGTTGAAGATGTCATTGATGATTGCAATGACAGAATCACAAGCGCCCAAAAAGCAATTGAAGGAGCACTTTCTTCAAACCCAGAAGTCACTCTAAACAAATATCTTTATCTTGTTGATAAATATGAAGATGATTATCTGCGTGTATTGGCGATTTTCGGAAATAATACAGATGCTGCAAAGGCGGCAATAATTGAGAGTCCTAATAGTCAGCAATTTAAGCAAAAGCTAATTGAGGGGAACTACGCTGATGAAAAGACAGTTGATGCCGTAGCTGACCCACTGATTACAGCATTTAGCAGTTTGTATGAGTACTACAGCCTTGCAGAGGCAGACGTGATAAAGCTCTCCAAAGCAAAGGCTGAGCTTGCTTACGCTGAAGCGTATCTCGCCTATAAAAAGGCAGCAGTCGGTTCGGAAGATTTACAGAAGAAGTACAAAGTAAAGCAATCTGAAATCGAAAGATATGAACTTGATGTGGAACGTGCGCAGCAGAATGTGAACGACCAGAAGGAAAAGGTCGACGACCTTACCTCTGCCGCTACCGCTGCCGACACGGTCAAGAGTACGAAGACCGCGCTGGAGGACAAGCTCTTTGAGATGAACAAGGGCGACACCGCCGCGCTTGACATGCAGGCGGCAAAGAAGGCAATCGAAGAAGCAAAGGCGAACATCACATTCTTTTCTGGCAGAGCCGTCACCAGTTTCTCTGGCTGCACATTATTGCCCAGGAAAACAACGTTTTTGCTCTTATTGGCGCGCAACGCATCCAGAATCGTAGCCACCTGCGTGTAGCGCGTAGCAACGAAGATCACATCATACTCATCCTCCGATGCTAATTCCGTCACCACCGGCACACGGACGGTCGATTTCACTGGGAGCACATAGTTTTTAATGCACAGCCCGTTTGTTTTGATGGTCTCGGCCCATTTCCCCCGCGCAAGCAGAGTAACGTCCTTCCCTGCCTTGAAAAAGTCTCGTGCCAGATTGCACCCCAGCACACCCGCACCATATACAAGAATTCGCATCGTGGCCACCCTCCTCTATTTTGCAGTTAATCAATGCTAACCCGTTGTTACAAGCATACGCCGTATTGGGGGTGCTGTC
>ENA-ORSY01002214-ORSY01002214.1-human-gut-metagenome-genome-assembly--contig:-NODE-2214-length-11521-cov-2.251701_pt1 | contig 11521 bp, 8 predicted proteins | sample MGYA00242193_ERZ509160 | MGnify/ENA primary metagenome ERZ509160 (study PRJEB26280, sample SAMEA2338670) | human gut metagenome | biome: human gut; feature: human-associated habitat; material: faeces...
GAGTGGCATGTCGGTAATGGCTGCGGCTATCTGGTGGAACTGGAGCCGGCCCTCTGGAAGAAAGACCGGAGAGTCCTTCAGGTGCTGGAGACAAGAAATAAACAGTAATATTATGACTTTTCAGATTACAGAATTTATGTTATACTGAGTAAAGCGACGGAGCATACAGGTGTTCCGTCTTTTTTTATTTTTGATTAACAATTTTTTTTTGAATACCAAATAGAAATTGCGAATCAGGTTGAAATGATATGCAAAATATGTTACATTATATAGTATAAAACACCGAAAACTTATGGAAAATTTCACAAATAATTGGAAAAATTTCACAAGGCAGGGAGGAACGTTATGTTAGTTATTGGAAACGGAAGAATGATTACACGGGACGCATCCAATGCTTTTATTGAGAATGGAGCAGTGGCAGTGGATGGTAACACCATAAAGATGGTGGGGGTAACTGATGAAGTAAAGAAGACTTATCCTGACGCTGAATTTGTGGATGCACACGGCGGAATCATTATGCCCGCTTTTATTAACGCGCATGAACATATCTACAGTGCCTTTGCTAGAGGATTAAGTGTCAATGGATATGCTCCGAAGGGATTTCTGGATATCCTGGATGGAATGTGGTGGAATATTGATCGCCATCTGACTCTGGAGCAGACAAAGCTTTCTGCATATGCAACATACATTGATTCGATCAAGAACGGTGTGACAACGGTATTCGATCATCATGCCAGTTTTGGCCATATTACAGGATCTCTGAGTGCAATCGAAGAAGCGGCGAAAGACCTTGGAGTACGTACTTGTCTCTGTTATGAAATATCAGACAGAGATGGAATGGAAAAATCACGTGAGTCAGTGATGGAGAATGTTAATTTTATCAGACATGTACAGAAAGAGGACAGTGATATGCTTGCAGCGATGATGGGAATGCATGCTTCATTTACAATCTCTGACGAGACAATGGAGCTGTGCAATGAACTGAAACCGGAAGGTGTAGGATATCATATCCATGTGGCTGAGGGAATCTATGATCTTCATCAGTGTCTGAAAGAACACAATAAACGTATCGTGGATCGTTTGTATGACTGGAATATTCTTGGACCAAAGACGCTTCTGGGACACTGCATCTATATCAACGAACATGAGATGGAGTTGATCAAAGAAACAGATACAATGGTTGTCCACAACCCGGAATCCAATATGGGAAATGCCTGCGGATGTCCTCCGACAATGGAACTGGTACATAAGGGAATCCTGACAGGACTTGGAACAGATGGCTATACCCATGACATGATGGAATCCTGGAAAGTAGCTAATATTCTGCACAAACATAACCTCTGTGATCCGACTGCAGCATGGAGCGAAGTGCCGCAGATGCTGTTTGATGGAAATGCGAAGATCGCAAACCGCTATTTCAAAAAAACTCTGGGCATTTTAAAAGAAGGAGCTGCAGCAGATGTAATCGTAGTAGATTATGATCCGCTGACACCGATGGATGCTTCGAATTGTAACGGACATCTTCTGTTTGGGGTGAACGGAAGTATGGTGCAGACAACGGTATGCAACGGAAAAGTGCTTATGAAAGACCGTGAGGTACTGGTCTGCGACGAAGAAAAAGTTATGGCAGACTGTCGTCGGGCTGCAAAAGAACTTGCAGATGATATTAACAGCTGATGTTGGAAATTATTTGTTTTTTGTATTGAATTTTACAGGGAGAACTGAATTATGAGCGATATTATGAAAAGTATTCCATTTGGACAGCTGATGGAATGGATATTGGCAGAACATAAAGAAACCGGACAGGTGTTTGGAATCCAGAAGGCATATGTAGCTGACACTTCTAAAACAGTAGAGATATTTGGAAGAAAACTTGAGAATCCTGTCGGACCGGCAGCAGGTCCACATACACAGCTTGCACAGAACCTTGTGGCAGCTTATTATGCAGGAGCAAGATTCTTTGAATTAAAGACCGTACAGAAAATGGATGGACCGGAACTTTCCGCATGTATTCCGAAACCATGCATCGTAGCAGAGGATGAGGCATATAACTGCGAATGGTCTACAGAACTTTATGTTCCGCAGGCAATGGAAGAGTATATAAAAGGCTGGATGATCCTGCATGTGATCGCAAAGGAATTTGGACTTGGAAGTCCGGATGGATTCCAGTTTAATATGTCGTGCGGCTATAATCTGGAGGGAATTCAGGACAAAAAAATCGATGATTTTATCGAGGGAATGAAAGATGCCGGTGATACGGCGATATTTAAAGAATGCAAGGAGTGGCTTTTGAAACATGTGGATCTTTTTGAACATGTGACCAGAGAAGACATTGAGGCAATTCCGTCAGAAATCTGTACCTCTATTACGCTTTCCACCATGCATGGATGTCCTCCGCAGGAAATCGAAAACATTGTTACGTATCTTCTGAAAGAAAAACACATTCATACCTATGTAAAATGTAATCCAACACTTCTTGGATATGAATTTGTACGCAAAGCAATGGATGATCTGGGATATGACTATATGGCATTCACAGATTTCCATTTCAAAGATGACCTTCAGTATGAAGATGCAGTGCCAATGCTGAAACGTCTTATGGATGTAGCGGCGCAGGAAGGTCTTTCTTTTGGTGTGAAGCTGACGAATACCTTTCCGGTAGATATCAAGAGACAGGAACTTCCGGGAGAGGAAATGTACATGTCTGGTAAGGCTCTGTTTCCACTTTCTATTTCTGTAGCTGCGCGTCTGGCAGAATCCTTTGATGGAAAGCTTCCGATGTCTTTCTCAGGAGGTGCTGATCAGAAAAATATTGATCAGATCGTAGATTGTGGAATCTGGCCGGTCACAGTTGCAACGGTCCTTCTCAAACCAGGCGGATATAAATGGATGACACGCATTGCAGAAAAAACAGCTGCCTGTCAGATCGGTAAGAGCGGAGAGGTTCATGTAGAGCGAGTAACGAAACTGGCGGCAGATGCACTTGAAAATGCAAATTATCAGAAAAACAGTAAGAAAGCAGGAAAGAGAAAGGAAGAAAAATCCCCGCTGCTTGACTGTCTGAGAAAAGAAGATGTTTCGGAGAGGAAAGAGTTTGCAGTACACAAACGTGTCTGTGGAAATTGTGCAGATGTATGTCCAAATCGTGCAAATGTACTGATCGAAGTACCGGAGATGGAATTACTGCAGATCATTCATGTGGATTATATGTGCAATGAATGTGGAAACTGTCGTTCGTTCTGTCAGTATGCAGGAGCTCCATATAAAGATAAGTTTACGTTGTTTGCAAATGAAGAAGATATGAAAGACAGTATAAATAATGGATTTACAGTACTGGATGCAAAAAATAAAGAAATAAAAATACGCATTGGGGAAAAAGAAGAAGTTGTAAGAGCAGATCAGCCGTCAGGTATTTTGAATAAAGGCCTTGCGCAGCTTATCTGCACAGTGATTGATCAATATGCTTATTTGCTGATGTAAATGCAATCTGTAGCAGAACAGGAAAAGGAGTAGTCCACTATGGCAGCATTTAAAGTAAATGGAAAAAATGTTTGTCCGGAGAAAAATCAGAAACTTTTAAGATTTCTCCGTGATGAACTTCGGCTGACATCTGTAAAAGACGGATGCAGTGAGGGCGCATGTGGAGCCTGTACAGTGATCATTGATGGAAAGACATGTAAAGCATGTGTACCGGATACGGATTCTCTGAGCGGAAGAGAAATTATAACCGTAGAGGGGCTGACAGAATGGGAACGTCAGGTATATACTTATGCATATGGAAAGGCCGGAGCAGTACAGTGTGGATTCTGCATTCCTGGAATGGTAATGTGTACGAAAGCACTTCTTGATGAAAATATGGAACCTACGGATGATGAGATCCGTTATGCGCTGCGTAATAATTATTGTCGCTGCACGGGATACGTGAAGATCATGGATGCCGTCCGTCTTGCAGCAAAGATCCTGAAAAAAGGTGAGATACCAGATGACGGAGATCCAAACTGGACGATTGGAAATCGCGTAGCAAGAATTGATGTTGCAGAAAAAGTACTTGGAACGGGAAAATATCCGGATGATTTTTATCTCGATGGAATGCTGTACGGCTCTGCTCTTCGAAGCAGATATGCCCGTGCAAGAGTACTTTCTATTGATACATCTAAAGCAAAAGAACTTCCGGGAGTGGAGGCAGTTGTGACGGCTGCTGACATTCCAGGAGAAAACAAAATCGGACATTTAAAACATGATCAGTATACGCTGATACCGGTTGGTGGTCTGGTACATTATCTGGGAGATGCAGTTGCTCTGGTAGCGGCAAAGGACAGGGAAACAGTAGAAAAAGCAAAAAAACTGATCAAAGTAGACTATGAAGTACTGCCGCATGTACATACTATAGAAGAAGCTGCGGCTCTGGATGCACCGAAGGTGTTTGATGAAGAAGACAGTAATGTCTGTGCACATAAGCACATCAGCAGAGGTAATGCAGAAGAAGCAATCCGAAATTCAAAATATGTGATCTCACATCATTTTGAAACACCGTGGACAGAGCATGCGTTTCTTGAACCGGAATGTGCGGTTGCTTTTTATGATGAAGATGGGGATGTTTTTATTTATTCTGCAGACCAGTCAGCACATCAGACCAGACACGAATGTTCACTTCTTCTGGGAACAGATAAGGTGAAAGTACAGAATGCACTGGTTGGAGGTGGATTCGGTGGAAAAGAAGATATGACCGTACAGCATCTGGCTGCATTGCTGACCTATGTGACAAAGAAGCCAGTTAAAGTCAAACTTACCAGAGCAGAATCCCTTCTGATACATCCGAAACGACATCCGTTCTATATGGATATGACGATGGGATGCGATGAAGAAGGAAATATTATGGGAGTAAAAGCAATTGTGTCTTCAGATACGGGGGCTTTTGCATCACTTGGTGGTCCGGTACTGGAACGTGCCTGTACGCATGCGGCAGGACCATATCATTATGAAAATTTTGATATCGAAGGGACTGCATATTATACCAATAATCCACCGGCCGGAGCGTTCAGGGGATTTGGCGTTACACAGACCTGTTTTGCAACAGAGACGCTGCTGAATATGATGGCTGACAAGGTTGGAATCACACCGTGGGAGATCCGTTACCGTAATGCAATCCGTCCGGGAGAAGTGCTTCCGAACGGTCAGATCGTAGATGCATCGACCGGACTGGTAGAAACCCTGGAAGCAGTAAAAGAAGATTATGATGCAGCAATGACAGCGGGAAAACCGGTTGGAATCGGATGTGCGATGAAAAATGCCGGTGTAGGAGTTGGAATTCCGGATACTGGACGCGTTAAACTGATCGTAGAGGATGATGAAAAACTGCATATTTATTCAGGAGCATCGTGTATTGGACAGGGACTTGGAACAGTTCTGGTGCAGATGGTCGTTACAAATACAGATCTGAAACATGAGGATATTGTGTATGAAAGAAGTAATACATGGATCTCTCCTGATTCAGGAACAACATCGGGATCCAGGCAGACACTGGTCACCGGAGAAGCCTGCCGCAGAGCATGCGAAAAACTGATGGAAGACCGCACTGCCGGAAAACAGCTGAAAGATATGAAGGGGAAGGTATACTACGGAGAATACCTCGCAAAAACAGATCCGCTTGGCGCCAATGTACCAAATCCGGTATCACATGTGGCCTATGGATATGCAACACAGATGTGCGTTCTGGATAAGAAGAGCGGGAAGCTGGAATGCATAGTTGCCGCTCACGATGTAGGAAAGGCAGTGAATCCGCTGTCCTGCGAGGGACAGATCGAGGGTGGTGTTGTCATGTCTATGGGATACGCGCTCAGAGAACAGTATCCGATTGATGAGAATTGTAAACCAATTCAGAAATATGGTTCACTGGGATTATTCCGTTCACATGAAGTTCCCAAAATAAAAGCAATCGTTGTAGATAAGCCAGGACTGAAGGTTGCATGCGGTGCCATCGGCATTGGGGAGATCACATCCATTCCTACTGCACCGGCAATTGCAGATGCATATTTCCGTTATGATGGAATTCGCAGATATAATCTGCCGCTCACAGATACACCATACGAAAGGAAGGGTTGATATGGCAGGAAAAAAAAGATTTCCATACAGATCCGCCCTTGTAGCATGTAATGGTGGATGCAGGGCGGTACAGGGAGAAGAAGGATGTACAGATGGTTGCATTGGCTGTGGAGCTTGCGTCAGCGTATGTAAATTTGGCGCAATTTCCCTGAATGAATATGGTGTGGCGGCTCCTGTGTCAGGGCATGTGCCTTTGACGCCATCCATGTAGTGGACGGCGTGGCAGTGGTAGATAAGGAAAAATGTGTTGCCTGCGGCAAATGCGTGCGTGAATGTCCGAAACAGGTGATCCATATCCATGAATGTGCCAATTATATTGTAGTCAAATGTTCTAACAAAAGCAAAGGAGCTGAGGCAAAAAAACAGTGTGCGGTAAGCTGTATTGGCTGTGGAATCTGTGAAAAGACCTGTACGGCAGGTGCTGTCCGGATTATGGACAATCATGCAGTGATCCGGGAAAATATGTGTTTAAGCTGTGGCATGTGTTCAGTGAAATGCCCGCGTCATGCAATTTATGATCTGCGTGGAATATTTACAAAGACAAAGTGACAGGATTCCAGTTGACAAAATTCTATAAAGAAGGTGAGATCATGATAGGAAAAAGCGTTCCCCGAGTTGATGCCTATGAAAAAGTGACCGGAAGAGCCAAATTCACAGATGATCTGGTACCGCCCAGATGTCTCGTGGCAAAAGTTCTTCATGCAACGATTGGAAATGGAATTGTGAAATCTATCGATACAAGTGAGGCAGTGGCACTGGAAGGGGTTGTAAAAGTAGTGACTTTTTATGATGTGCCAGACCACTGTTATCCGACACCAGGGCATCCGTGGTCTGTGGAACTGGCACATCAGGATGTGGCAGACCGTAATCTTCTGACTGGTCGTGTGCGGTATTATGGAGATGATATTGCGGCTGTTGTTGCAGAAGATGAGATCATTGCAGCCAGAGCACTGAAGCTGATCAAAGTAGAATATGAGGAATATCCGGTGGAAATCCATCCACGCAAATCTATGTATGGCAGTAATCCGCCGATTCATTTTGATAAAAAAGATAATGTCCTTGCCCGTTCTAATTATTTTATCGGAGATGTAGATAAGGGGATGGAGCAGGCTGAAACAATTGTAAAGGGCACATATAAAACACCAATCGTGCAGCACTGTCATATTGAAAATCCGATTTCTTATGCCTATATGGAAAAAGGCAGGATCGTAGTGGTGACATCGACACAGATTCCACACATCGTCCGTCGTGTCATTGGTCAGGCACTGGGAATTCCGTGGGGCAATGTACGGGTTATTAAACCATATATTGGAGGGGGATTCGGCAATAAACAGGATGTGCTTTATGAGCCATTGAATGCTTTTTTGACAACGCAGGTCGGAGGCAGACCGGTCAAACTGGATATCAGCAGGGAAGAGACATTCTGTAATACAAGAACCCGCCATTCTATTGAATTTGATCTGGCAGCCGGGGTAGGCAAGGACGGCAGACTTCTGGCAAAAGATATGCATTCTTATTCAAATCAGGGTGCTTATGCCTCTCATGGTCATGCGATTGCGGCAAACGGACTGACTTCCTGGCGGCTGCAGTATGCCTGTCCGAATATCCGGGGAGAAGCTTATACAATCTATACCAATACGCCGGTTGGTGGAGCCATGCGAGGGTATGGAATCCCGCAGGTATGTTTTGCTATTGAAAGTTTTATGGATGATGTGGCAAATGAGATTCATATGGATCCGTTGGAATTTCGGCGCAAAAATCTGATTCAGGGATATTATGAAGATGCTTATCTGAAACCAATCGCAGCTAATACAAACGGAATTTTTGAATGTCTGGAGAAGGGTGCAGAATATATTCATTGGGATGAAAAGCGAAAAGAATATGCAGAACAGGCCGGAGATGTACGGAAAGGTGTTGGCATGGCGTTGTTTTCTTACAAGACAGGTGTATGGCCGATTTCTCTGGAGATTGCAGGAGCCAGACTTTCTTTGAACCAGGATGGAAGTGTTCAGCTCATGCTTGGGGCAACGGAAATCGGACAGGGAGCAGATACTGTATTTTCACAGATGGTTGCGGAGACACTTCACACAGATATGGAACATGTACATATTAAAACGGTGCAGGATACAGATGTGTCACCGTTTGATACGGGGGCGTATGCATCCAGACAGTCTTTTGTGACCGGAACAGCAGTGCGGCATTGTGCAGAGATTCTGAGAGATAAGATACTTGCCTATGCGAAGACGCTCCTTCCGGAAATCGACACCAGAGAACTGACACTTAAAGATAACTGGATCTGGGCAGGTGATGAGCAGGCAATCTCTCTTGCGGCTCTGGCAGAAGAGAGCTATTACAGCCTTACAAATTCATCCGTATTGACAGCAGAAGTTTCTGAACAGGTGAAAAAAAATACGATTGCAACAGGATGCTGTTTTGCAGAAGTTGAAGTGGATATAAAACTTGGTAAAATTAAGATTCTTCATATTATCAATGTACATGACAGTGGAAAGCTGCTGAATCCACAGCTTGCCGAGATGCAGGTCCATGGTGGTATGTCTATGGGAATGGGGTATGGAATCAGTGAACAGCTGATTCTGGACGAAAAGACCGGACGTCCGTTGAATGGCAATCTGCTGGATTATAAACTGATGACGATGCTGGATACGCCGGATATCAAAGCGGATTTCGTGGAATTGTGTGATCCGATGGGACCATATGGAAACAAAGCATTAGGAGAACCGCCGGCAATTCCATGTGCACCGGCAATCCGAAATGCAGTACTTCATGCGACCGGGGTGGCATTTTATGAAAATCCGCTGACACCGCAGAGACTGATCGACGGATTCAAAAAAGCAGGATTGATCTGAGAGGGGGCGCAGAGAATGTATGATATAGAGAAATACTATAATGCAGGAACCGTTTCAGAGGCAGTGACACTTCTGAATGAACATCCGGACACCAGGATCATATCAGGAGGAAGTGATGTTCTGATCAAGATCCGTGAGGGCAGGATGGCAGGAACCTCACTGGTATCTATTCGGGATATTGAAGAACTGAAAGGAATTGAGCGAAAAGAAAACGGCGATATTTATATCGGTGCAGGAACGGTATTTTCACATATTACAGCAGATCCGATCATTCAGAAATATATTCCGGTTCTGGGAGAAGCTGTTGACCAGGTTGGCGGTCCACAGATCCGCAATATCGGAACGATTGGAGGAAATATCTGTAATGGAGCAGTCAGTGCTGACAGTGTCCCGACGGTCTTTTCCTATAACGCGCTGCTGCATATTGCAAATGCAGAAGGCGGAAGAAGTGTCCCTGTCAGAGAATTTTATCTTGGTCCTGGACGTGTAGCTCTCAAACAGGGGGAAGTACTTACACATGTGATTATTCCAAAGAATGAATATGAAGGATATCATGGACACTATATCAAATATTCCATGCGAAATGCCATGGATATTGCGACGCTGAGCTGCAGTGTGGTAAGTAAAGTTGATACTGCAGAAAATATTCTGGAGGATGTTCGTATTACATTTGGCGTAGCAGCACCAGTGCCATATCGCTGTACAGAGACAGAAGCTTTATTGAAAGGCAGAAAACTGGATGCGTCTCTTTATCAGAATCTTGAGGAGAGTGTCAGAAGCGAGATACATCCGCGAGATTCATGGAGAGCTTCCAGAGATTTTCGTCTGCAGATTGGTGGAGAAATTGCACGGAGAGCACTGAGCCGTACTGTGGAACTTGCAGAAAATGCAAAGCAGCAGGGAGGTGAAAACGCATGAAAAAAGAAAAAGTACTTGTTCAATGCGTGGTAAACGGAGAAGAGGTTGCAGAGTATGTAGATCCGAGAGAATCTCTGCTGGATATGCTCCGTAATCATCTCGGCCTTACTTCCGTCAAAAAAGGCTGTGAAGTAGGGGAATGTGGAGCCTGTACCGTGATCATTGACGGCGAAACGATTGATTCCTGTATTTATCTGGCTGTCTGGGCAGAAGGAAAAAATATCCGTACACTGGAAGGTCTTGAAAAAAACGGAGAACTGACAAGAATTCAGGAAGCCTTTATTGAAGAGGGTGCAATTCAGTGTGGATTCTGTACACCGGGTTTTGTTATGTCTGCGACAGTCCTTCTGGAACAGGGAAAAGAACTGACCAGAGAGGAAATTAAGAAAAAAATGTCTGGAAATCTCTGCCGTTGTACCGGATATCAGAATATTGTCAATGCAGTGGAAAAAGTTATGCATGAAAATACAGAAAAAGTTGAAGAAAAATAAACAATTAATACAACATTGAAAATGACAGCAAGAGAGGAATACAGTTAAGATGGGACATAAAACAACATTGCTCGTTCGCGGTGGCGGAGACCTTGCAAGTGGAGTAATCCACAGACTTTATAAATGTGGTTATCAGGTACTGGTACTGGAATGTCGGAAGCCAAGTGCAATCCGTCGAAAGGTTTCTTTCGGAGAAGCTGTTTTCGACGGAATTTCCAGTGTGGAAGGCGTGACGGGCCGATTGATCGAAGATGTCAGTGAATGTCAGAAGGTCTGGGAGGCAGGAGAGGTTCCGATTCTTGTCGATGAGACCGGGAAAGTGATAAAAGAGCTTAGGCCGGATGCACTGATCGATGCAATTCTGGCAAAAAAGAATCTTGGAACGAACAGGGATATGGCATCGCTTACTGTTGCACTGGGACCGGGATTTGAAGCTGGAAAAGATGTTGATTTTGTGATTGAGACACAGAGAGGTCATAATCTTGGACGTGTGATCCGGAAAGGGAGTGCGACACCAAACACGGGAATTCCGGGGGTGATCGCAGGATATGGCAAAGAGCGTGTGATTCATTCGCCAGCAGCAGGAATCATGCACAATCTTTCGCAGATTGGGGATATCGTGGAGAAAGACCAGATCATAGCGATGGTAGATGCGACACCGGTATATGCTTCACTGACGGGTGTTTTACGTGGCATTATCCGTGATGGATATGAAGTGCCGAAAGGCATGAAGATTGCAGATATCGACCCTCGTAAAGAGCAGAAGAAAAACTGTGATACGGTTTCAGATAAGGCTCGCTGTATAGCCGGAAGTGTGGTAGAAGTTCTGCTGGCAAATGGAGTGCTGCCGTGATGCAGGCGGATTCTCTGCTGGATGCGTTAAAGATAAATCCGGAAAAATACCGGGTAATCGCTGTAGTTGGAGGCGGAGGTAAGACCAGCCTGATTTTTCGACTGATGGAAGAATTGGTTTCTATTGGAAAAACAGTGATAGTGACAACGACCACGCACATGGTATATGAGCCGGAGCGTCCATTTGTGGAAAATGGAGATATTGGATTATTAAGATACTGTTTTTCAGCAGCGGGTCAGAAAAATCAGAAAGAGACAGCAGACTGGCTTCAGAAAGTTTCAGACTGTCTG
>ENA-ORSY01002215-ORSY01002215.1-human-gut-metagenome-genome-assembly--contig:-NODE-2215-length-11519-cov-3.925331_pt1 | contig 11519 bp, 12 predicted proteins | sample MGYA00242193_ERZ509160 | MGnify/ENA primary metagenome ERZ509160 (study PRJEB26280, sample SAMEA2338670) | human gut metagenome | biome: human gut; feature: human-associated habitat; material: faeces...
GCCGCTTGGCGGATGCGGTAGGAGAGGTAATCGAGGGTACCCTCCCGTGCTAGGCGTGCCAGCTCGTCGCTCCCTTTCCGGCGGTACACCTCGTCCGGGTCCATGCCGTCGGGTAGGGGAAGTAGGCTGACGGCGCATCCCTCGGACAGGAGCATATGGGCGCACCGGACCGTGTTCTGCCGTCCCGCCGGATCGGGATCGAGAGAGAGCGTCACCTGCCCGGCCAGCCTCCGTATCGCCCGGATATGCTCCTCGGTGAGCGCCGTGCCGCATAGCCCCACGGCGTACCGTATGCCGGAGGCGTGGAAGGCGAGCACGTCCTTGTATCCCTCGCAAAGCAGGATGCGCCCCTCTCCATTCAGGGCCGTCATGACCCCTGCATCGTGCCTCGCGCTGCCATCGTCCAGACCTGCGCCGCCGCGCTGGCTGTGGGCGATCTGATGACCGCCCGCTACGGCACCGCATGGATGGAGCGGCCCACCGGCTACCGCAGGGAGGGACTGTGATGGAATACGGACTCATCGGCTCGAAACTGGGCCATTCCTACTCGAAGATCATCCATGAGATGCTCTGCGGCTATCGCTACGACCTCTGCCCGCTTCCCACCGAAGAGGAAGCCCGGGCTTTCCTCACCAGACGGCAGTTCAAGGCCATCAATGTCACCATCCCCTATAAGCGGCTGGTGATGGAATACTGCACCTACATCGACCCCCGTGCCAAGGCCATCGGCGCGGTGAACACTGTGGTCAACAAGAACGGCCTGCTCTACGGCTACAACACCGATCATCTCGGCTTTGCCCACCTGTGCGACGCCCACGGCGTCGATTTTGCGGGCAAGACCGTCCTCATCCTCGGCACCGGCGGCACCCACAACACCACCAGCGCCGTCGCCCGCGACAAGGGCGCGGCCAGAGTGCTCACCGTCAGCCGGACGCCCGACGCCGCCAAAGGCCAGCTCTCCTACGAAGAGGCTGTGTTCAGCGGCGCACAGATCGTCATCAACACCACTCCCGCCGGAATGTACCCCAACGTGGGCGTGTGCAGTCTGGACGTGGCAAAAATGCCCGGGCTGGAAGCTGTGCTGGACGTGGTGTACAACCCCGATAAGACGGAGCTCATCCTCCGGGCCGAAGAGGCCGGGGTCCCGGTGGCTGTGGGCGGCCTCGAGATGCTGGTGGCGCAGGCCGTGTACGCCGCCGAATACTTCCTCAGCCGGAAGTTCGACGACGCAGCAGGGGAGATCGGCCGCATTACTGCCGCACTCCGCCGCGATATGCTCAACGTGGCCCTCATCGGAATGCCCTCCAGCGGAAAATCCACCGTGGGCCGTGCATTGGCCGAGAAGCTGGGCAAAAAGTTCATCGACCTCGACGAGGAGATCGTCAAGGCCGACGGCCGCAGCATCCCCGACATCTTCGCCGCCGAGGGCGAGGACGGCTTCCGCGCGAAGGAATCCGCCCAGACCGCCCGCTTTGCCAAAGAGGGACGACAGCTGCTCTCCTGCGGCGGCGGCATCATCAAGCGGGGTGGGAATCTGCGGGCGCTGCATCAGAACGGCGTCCTGCTCTTCCTCGACCGGCCCCTGGATGCGCTGACGGTGGGCGGCGGACGTCCGCTCTCGTCCAGCACCGAGGCGCTGAAAAAGATGGAGGCGGAGCGCCGCCCCCTGTATCTCGCGGCGGCAGACGCCGTTATCCCGAACAGCGGCACGGTGGAAGACGCCGTGACCGCCGCAATGGAGGCACTGGATGAAATTTTTAGTCATTAACGGCCCCAACCTCAACATGATGCACTTCACCGAGCCGGGCGTGGCCGGTCAGCTGGATTATAACGGTCTGCTGGATTACCTCGAGCTGTGCTGCACCCAGATGGGCATGGAAGTGGAATTTTTCCAGTCCAACCACGAGGGCGACCTCATCGACGAGATCCAGTCTGCCGCAGGCCGGGCCGACGGCATCATCCTGAATCCCGGCGGCTACGCCCACTACAGCGTCGCCATCCTCGACGCGCTGCGCCTCTGCGGTGTGCCTGCTGTGGAAGTGCTGCTCAGCGAGCCCGACGAGCACGAGCCCTTCCGCAAGACGGACATCGTCTCGTTCGGCTGTCAGGGCCACTTCATCGGCGAGGGCATCAACGGCTATCTCCACGCTGCCGCCTATCTGGCCCAGCTGCTGCGGCTGGACGGCAGCGCACACACCCATTTAGTGATGTAAAAAAATCGACTCTCTTCCGCTGGAAAGCGGAGCAAAGAGGGCGCGGAAAAGAAGGATAGAAAGGAAAAATCTTATGATCATCTCCACCAAAAAGGGGACCCCGAAGGAAGAACTCGAGAAAATCGTTGACCGCTTCGAAAAGCAGGGCCTCGACGTCACCCTCATCACCGGCAAGGACTACAATGTCTTCGGCCTCGTGGGCGATACCACCAAGATCGACGAGCGCGACGTCCTCGCCAACCCCTGGATCGACAACGTGACCCGTGTTTCCGCTCCCTATAAGCGTGCCAACCGCCTGTTCCACCCGGCAGATTCCGTCATCGACTGCGGCGGCGTGAAGATCGGCGGCAAGGAGAAGATCGCTGTCATGGCCGGCCCCTGCAGCATCGAGAGCGAAGAGCAGGCTCTCCGCATCGCACAGGGCGTCAAGGCCGGCGGCGCGACCCTCTTCCGCGGCGGCGCTTACAAGCCCCGCACCTCTCCCTACTCCTTCCAGGGCCTCGAGACTGAGGGCATCCTTGACATGGTAAAGGCCCGGGAGGCCACCGGTATGCCCATCGTCTCCGAGCTGATGAGCGAGGAGCGCATCCCCGAGTTCGAGGAATATGTGGACGTGGTGCAGATCGGCGCCCGCAATATGCAGAACTTCCAGCTGCTCAAGGCTGTGGGCAAGATGCACAAGCCCGTTCTGCTCAAGCGCGGCCTCTGCAACACCATCGAAGAGTGGATCATGAGCGCCGAGTACATCATGGCCGGCGGCAATGAGCAGGTCATCCTCTGTGAGCGCGGCATCCGCACCTTCGAGAAGTACACCCGCAACACCCTCGACCTATCCGCTGTGCCGATCATCCACGAGAAGACCCATCTGCCCGTCATCGTGGACCCCAGCCACGCTACCGGCAAGGCAAACCTTGTGGAGCCCATGATGATCGCCGCTGTCGCCGCCGGTGCCGACGGCCTTGAGGTGGAAGTCCACTACGACCCCCGCCACGCATGGAGCGACGGCGCGCAGTGCCTGACCCCCGACGCCTTTGCGCAGGCTATGGCAAAGTGCCGTCAGGTCGCATGGGCTATCGGCCGGGATATGTGATATGAATGCTACGATAAAACGCGCCCCCGGCGGCATCGGCGGCACCATCACCGCGCCGCCCAGCAAGAGCATGGCGCACCGTGCGGTGCTCTGCTCGGCGCTGGCCGAGGGGACTTCCCACATCGAAAACCTTGAGTTCAGCAAGGATATTTCTGCCACCCTCTCCGCCGCCGGGCAGCTCTGCGCCAAAGTGCGCACCGGTGCGGATAACGCTGTTGTAGAGGGGCTGGGGAGCTTTCTGCCCGTCAGCGCTCCGGTGGATTGCTGTGAGAGTGGAAGCACCCTGCGCTTTCTCATCCCCATTGCCAGCCTCACCGGGCAGAAAGTGACCTTTGTTGGCCGCGGACGGCTGATGGAGCGCCCTCAGACGGTATACGAGAAGTTGTATCAGGAGCAGTCTCTCCGATTTGAACAGTCTTCGGCGGGCCTGGCCGTCGAAGGAACTCTGAAAAGCGGCGAGTATGAGCTGGCGGGCAATGTGTCCAGTCAGTTCATCAGTGGGCTGCTGTTCGCCCTGCCGCTGCTGGCAGGCGACAGCACCCTCCACCTTATCCCGCCGGTAGAGAGCCGCAGTTATATCGAGATGACCCGGGCGGCCCAGCGCCGTTTCGGCGTCGAGAGCCGCTGGCAGGACGAAACCACCCTCTTCATCCCGGGCGGGCAGAAATACCGGCCTTGCGATTACACCGTGGAGGGCGATTACAGCCAGGCGGCCTTCCCGGCGGTGCTGGGAGCGGTGCAGGGCGGCGTGACCCTAAAAGGATTATCCGCCGACACCCTGCAGGGCGATGCCGCGATCCTCGACATTCTGCGCCGCTGTGGTGCAAGCTTCCGCACCACCGATGCAGGGATCGTGTTCGAGAAAGCACCTCTCCACGGTGTGGACATTGACCTTGCCGACTGCCCCGACCTCGGCCCCGTGCTGATGGTCCTGGGCCTGCTTTGCGAAGGGACCACCACCATCCGCAACGCGGAGCGTCTCCGGATCAAGGAGAGCGACCGCATTGCAGCCATGGAAGCCGAACTGCGGGCCTGCGGCGGCGTCCTCGAGAGCGAGGGCGGCACCATCACCATCCACGGCTGTGCAGACAGCCTCCACGCCCCCGCCGCGCCGCTTCACGGCCACAACGACCACCGTGTGGTGATGAGCCTTGCGGTGCTGGCGCTGGCTGCCGGGCTGGAACTTTCCATCGACGACGCCGAGGCCGTGCAGAAGAGCTGGCCCCATTTCTTTGAAGCCATCAAGCCGTTAGGCGCGGAGGTAGAATATGCTGGATAAAACAAAGCGTTATCTTATCGTGGGCCTCGGACTGCTGGGCGGCAAATACGCCCTCGAGCTTTCCAAAGCCGGGTTCCATGTGGACGGCATCAACCGCAGCGAGGGCCACTTACAGTACGCTCTCGACCACGGCTATATCGCCAGCGGAAAGACCCACGATTTCGAGGACCTCGTCTCGCAGGCCGACCACATCATCTTCGGCCTCTACCCCACGGCCCTCATCGACTGGTTCAAGACCTACGGCCATCTCATCAAGCCCGGCTGCATCTTTACCGACGTCTCCGGCGTCAAGACCGGCCTTGTGGAGCCGGTGCAGGCCATGTGTCCGGAGGGTGTGGAGTTCATCGCCAGCCACCCGATGGCAGGCCGTGAGACCTCCAGCGTCGAGCACGCCGCCGAGGTCAGCTTTGCCCCGGCCAACTTCATCATCACCCCCACCGAGAAGAACACCCCCGAGGCCGTCCAGTGGGCGAAAGAGCTGGCCGAGGTGCTGGGCTTCCGCCACATCTGCACCCTGACGGTGCAGGAGCACGACAAGATGATCGGCTACGTCAGCCAGCTCTGCCACGCCATCGCCGTCAGCCTCATGTGTGCAAACGACAACTCTTCTCTCTGCGAGTACACGGGCGACTCCTTCCGCGATCTGACCCGCATCGCCCGCATCAACGAGAAGATGTGGGCGGAGCTGTTCCTCTGGAACAAGGAGAACCTCATCGCCGAGATCGACCAGTTCGATTCCGCTCTGGACCAGCTGCGGGACGCCCTCGTGGCCGACGACCGGGACAAGCTGGAAGAGATGTTCCGTCTGTCCACCCAGCGCCGCGCCGCATTCGACAAAAAGGACTCGTGACCGGAAAGGAGGCCGCCCATGCCCAAGCAGGAGGGACAAAAATCCAAACTGTTGGCGCTGCTGCATATCTTTGAGCAGCAGACCGACGAGGAGCATCTGCTGAATGTGCCTCAGCTGGTGGAGCTGCTGGCCCGGCAGGGCATCCTCTGCGAGCGAAAGAGCGTCTACAGCGACATCGACGCGCTGAACGCGCTGGGCTATGACATCCGGCTGCGCCGGGGCCGCAGCGGCGGCTATTGGATGGCGACGCGGCCTTTCGAGCTGGCGGAGCTGAAGCTTCTGGTGGACGCTGTCCAGTCCAGCCGGGTCATCTCGAAAGCGTCCAGTGATAAGCTCATCCATAAGCTGGAAGGGCTGGCCTCCCAGTATGAGGGCAGTCAGCTCCAGCGTCAGGTCTATGTCGATGGCCGCCCCAAGAGCGCCAACAAAGACCTGCCCTACAGCGTGGACGCCCTCTTTACGGCCATCAACACCGGCAGGATGGTGCGCTTCCGCTACAAAAAGGCGGGACGCCCCGCGCCTTACAACATCAGCCCCTGGCAGATGGCGTGGGAGAACGGCTGCTACTACCTCATCGCCTATCAGGACGAGAAGGAGCCGGTGGGCATCCGCCATTACCGGGTGGATAAAATGGCCGGGGTCACGGTGCTGGACGAGCCCCGCCGCGGCAAAGAGCAGTTCGCGGATCTCGACCTGCCCGCCTACCTGAAAAAGCACTTTCAGATGTTCGGCGGGCCGGAGCATAGAGTCACCCTGCGGTGTACTTCCGACCTTGAATCAGCCATGCGGGAGCGCTTCGGCGCTTCGCCCATCTTCGTGCCGGAAGGGAAGGAGCACTTCCATTTCGACATCCCCGTCTGTGTCAGCGACCAGTTCTACGGCTGGGTCTGCGGCTTCGGCGGCAAGATAGAAGTCGTCTCGCCCGCCGAGGTGCGGGACGGCCTGCGGGCGCTGAACGAGCGGCTGGTAAAAATGCATCAATAATGAAACAAAAGGCCCTGAATCGTCAGATTCAGGGCCTTTTGTTGTATAAATATTATTTGAAATTACTTTGCGTTGAACACATACCTGTCCATCCGGTGGAATGCCTCTTCAATGCGGGCGCGGGGCGAGGCCAGATTGATGCGCAGATGGCAGGGGCCGTGGAACATCACGCCGTCCTGCACGGCAGCACCGACGGCCCAGCAGGCTTTCTCCACGTCCTGAATGGTCTTGCCGTGGGCGGCGCACCAGTCGGTGCAGTCCACAAAGAGCATATAGGTGCCTTCGGGCTTTGTCACATGGACACCCTCGAAATGCTTTGCGATGTAGTCGCAGGCGAAATCCACATTGCCGGTCAGCGTCTCACAGAGCTCGTCGGCCCACTCATAGCCCTCGGGGCGGTAGGCACCGATGAGGGCGTGCATCGAGAGGACGTTCATGGAGTTGTAGTGGCAGAGGGAGGATTCCTTCTTGATGCGGTCACGCCACCACGGGTCATAAACGATGTGATAGCTGCCGATGAGACCGGCGAGGTTGAAGGTCTTGGAGGGGGCGTAGAGGGCGGCAGTGCGCATCCGGGCGTCCTCACTGATGGACTGGGTGGGGATGTGCTTGTGGCCGGAGAGGATGATGTCCGACCAGATCTCGTCGGATACGACGTAGACATTATACTTTTTGTACAATTCCATGGCCTTTTCCAGCTCCCACCGCTCCCAGACGCGGCCGCAGGGGTTGTGGGGGCTGCACAGGATGGCGGCATGGATGTGCTCTTCGGCGAGGTGCTTTTCCATGTCGGCGTAATCCATCCGCCAGACGCCATTCTCGTCCTGCACCAGCGGGGAGTGGACGATGTCATAGCCGTTGTCGGTCAGGCAGCGGGTGAAGCCGATGTAGGTGGGGCTGTGGACCAGCACCTTGTCGCCCCGGGAGCAGACACAGTTCAGTGCGCTGATGACGCCGCCCAGCACGCCGTTCTCATAGCCGATGGCCTCGGCGGTCAGACCCGTGACGTCGTTGCGGGTCTCCTGCCAGCGGATGATGGAGCCATAGTATTCGGGCGTCGGGTCAAAATAGCCGAAAGCCGGGTGCTGGACCCGCTCGATGACGGCCTGCTGGATGGTGGGCAGGCAGACAAAGTTCATGTCCGCCACCCACATGGGGATGGCATCGAAGCCGGGCTGCGGTGCGTCGGGCGCAAAGCCTTTGCCCAGCCCGTCCACGGCGATGGAGTCCCGGCCATGGCGGTCGGGCAGGGTGGTGAAATCGTACTTCATGGAAGTTCCTCCTGTGGATGCAAAAAAGGCTTTCCCCAAAGGGAAAGCCATAGGTGCAGAAAATCAGCCCTCGATGAGCTCGACGGTCTTCATCTTGACGGGGGTCTTGGGCTTGTCGTTCCAGTCGGTGGGGACGGATGCGATCTTGTCCACGACGTCCATGCCGGCGATGACCTTGCCGAAAGCGGCGTACTGGCCGTCCAGATGGGGTGCGTCCTTATGCATGATGAAGAACTGGCTGCCGGCGCTGTTGGGGTTCATGCTGCGGGCCATGCTGATCACACCGCGGGTGTGCTTGAGGGGGTTGTTGACGCCGTTAGCGGCAAACTCGCCCTTGATGTTCCAGCCCGGGCCGCCGGTGCCGGTGCCCAGCGGGCAGCCGCCCTGGATCATAAAGCCGGGGATGACACGGTGGAAGGTCAGGCCGTTGTAAAAGCCCTCCTTGACCAGCTTTTTGAAATTCTCACAGGTGATGGGGGCAACTTCCTCGTTCAGCTCGATGTCGATGATGCCGCCGTCTTCCATAGTAATGCGAACCATAACGCTACAATACTCCTTTTGTGTTGACCCCGCAGCGGGGGTGTTGGTGGGCAGAAATGCCTGCCCGGATATCCCTTATAGTATACCATAGGTTTTGCCCGTTGCAACGATGCAGATGCAACGTTTTTGTGAATTATCTGCCCCAATAGGCTAAAAATACGCGCCGCAACCGGAGTTTGCGCTCTGGTTGGTGGACGCAACCGGGCATTTGTGCTAGAATCGTGCCACAAAAACCACAAGAGAAAGCTTCCAAAGGAGGAAACGAATATGAAAAGTGATTTTCTGACCAACCTATTTTTCAGAGCGCTCCAGACGGTGAGCATCGCGACGATGCTCGTGCGGCTGCTGCTGCCGGTCGCCATCGTGGCTGCACTCTATCTGCTCTGGCGCATTGCCCGCAATCTGGAAAAGCCGCCCAAACTCACGGAGGAAGTCAAGATCGTGCGCAAGTCGCTTTCTGAAATGCTCAAGGAGAACCGCACCCGCTGCAAGATGACCCAGGAGTTCGTGGCGGAGGCCCTGGGGGTCAGCCGGCAGGCGGTCAGCAAATGGGAAAATGACCTCTCCTGCCCCGATATCACCCTGCTGCCGCAGCTGGCCCGGCTCTTCGGCGTCACCACCGATGAGCTCCTGGGCAACCAAAGCCAGCCGGAAACCGCCCTGCTGCCCGAGGAACGGCGCAAGCCCATCAAGGATATGGTCCTCCGGGTCATCGTCAATTCCCACGGGGGCGATAAAGTCCGGGTCAATCTGCCCATGTCGCTGGTGCAGGTAGGCATAAAAATGGGCATGCAGATGCCGGAGGTCGCCGGCAGCGGCGCCGCGGAGGCCATGAAAAGCATCGATATCGAGCAGATCATGGCGCTGGTGGAGCAGGGCGTCATCGGCAAACTGGTCGAGGTCGAATCCGCCGAAGGCGATATCGTCGAAGTGTATGTGGAGTAAGCCATGAAGATCATTGTCCACAACCAAGAGAATAATATCTCCCTGCGCCTGCCCGGCTGGCTGGTATACGGCCGGTTTTCCATCCACATCGTCACCGCCGCCATCCGCAAGCATGCCCCAAATTGCGGCATCCCGCCGGAGATGCTGGGGCAGCTGCTCACTTCCCTGCGGGACTTCGCCCGCACCCACCCCGGCTGGCTGCTGGTGGATATCACCACCCACAAGGGCGATATCGTCAAAATCACCCTCTGATCCCTCGCGCAAAAAGCATTCCGGAACCACTGTCCCATAAAACCCAAGGAGCCGCCCCCACGCCATGTGGGGACAGCTCCTTTTTTGAGGCAAACTCAGTTATTCGCTTGGCATCAATACATGCCGCCCATGCCGCCGGTGGGGTCACCCATGGGGGGCGCGGGAGGGGTCGGCTCCTTCTTATCAGCCACCAGGCTCTCGGTGGTCAGCACCATCCCGGCGATGGAAGCTGCATTCTGCAGGGCGCTGCGGGTCACCTTGGTCGGGTCAACAATACCGGCCGGGATCATATCGCAGTATTCCTCCTTGTAGGCATCAAAGCCGTAACCGGCCTTTCCGCTGCGGCGGATGGTATCGATGATGACCGAGCCCTCCAGCCCGCCGTTGGCAGCGATCTGGCGCACCGGCTCCTCCAGGGCCTTCAGCACAATGCGAACGCCGGTCTTTTCATCGCCCTCTACGCTGTCGATCAGCTTGGCGACGGCATCGGTAGCGTTCAGCAGCGCTACGCCGCCGCCCGCTACAATGCCTTCCTCTACGGCAGCCTTGGTGGCAGCCAGGGCGTCCTCGATGCGCAGCTTCTTCTCCTTCATCTCGGTCTCGGTGGCAGCGCCGACCTTGATGACGGCCACGCCGCCAGCCAGCTTAGCCAGCCGCTCCTGCAGCTTCTCACGGTCGTAGTCGCTGGTGGTGGTCTCTATCTGGCTGCGGATCTGGGCGATGCGTTCCTTGATGTCGTCGGAGTTGCCGGCGCCGTCCACGATGATGGTGTTCTCCTTGGTGACCTTCACCTGCTTGGCATGGCCCAGCTGCGCCATGGTAGCAGCGCTCAGTTCCAGGCCCAGCTCCTCGCTGATGACCTCACCGCCGGTCAGGATGGCGATATCCTGCAGCATTTCCTTGCGGCGGTCGCCGAAGCCGGGAGCCTTGACGCCGACACAGGTAAAGGTGCCGCGCAGCTTATTGACGATGATGGTGGAAAGGGCTTCACCCTCGATGTCCTCGGCGATGATGACCAGCTTCTTGCCGGCCTTCACAATCTCCTCCAGCAGCGGCAGGATCTCCTGAATGGAAGCGATCTTCTTATCGGTGATGAGGATGTAAGCATCATCAATGACAGCTTCCATCTTCTCGGTATCGGTCACCATGTAGGGGGTGATGTAGCCGCGGTCGAACTGCATACCTTCTACTACTTCAGTGTAGGTTTCAGCGGTCTTGGATTCTTCCAGGGTGATGACGCCGTCAGCGGAAACCTTTTCCATTGCTTCTGCAATCAGGTTGCCGATGACCTCGTCGCCGCAGGATACGGTAGCAACTCTGGCAATGTCAGCCGAGCCGTTTACCTTCTGGGAGTGGGAGATGACGGTGTCAACTGCGGTCTGTACAGCTCTCTGGATACCTTTTTTCAGGACCATTGGGTTTGCACCGGCAGTGACGTTCTTCATGCCTTCGCGTACCAGAGCTTGTGCAAGCAGAGTAGCGGTTGTAGTGCCGTCGCCTGCTGCATCGTTTGTTTTGGTAGCAACTTCTTTTACCAGCTGTGCGCCCATATTTTCAAATGGGTCTTCCAGCTCGATCTCTTTTGCGATGGTAACACCGTCATTGGTGATCAGCGGTGCGCCGAATTTTTTGTCCAGAACGACGTTGCGTCCCTTTGGACCCAGGGTGATTTTTACGGTATCAGCCAGCTGGTCGATACCTTTCTGCAAAGATTTTCTTGCTTCTTCTCCGTATGCAATGATCTTGGACATAGTAATCAAAACCTCCAGTATCTGTAAATCAAATGGATGTCATCAAAAATTATTCAACGATTGCTAGCAGGTCGGACTGACGCAGGATGGTGTATTCTTCGCCGTCTACCTTGACCTGAGTGCCTGCATATTTGCTGACCAGCACCTTCTGACCAACCTCAACGTACATTTTTTCTTCGTGACCTTCTACAACACCGCCTGGACCCACTGCAATGATCTGTGCGATCTGTGGTTTTTCCTGTGCAGCTGCGGCGAGGATGATGCCGCTTTTGGTGGTTTCTTCGGCTTCCAGCATTTTTACAACGACTCTGTCAAGTAATGGTTTAATGCTCATAGTTGTATTC
>ENA-ORSY01002223-ORSY01002223.1-human-gut-metagenome-genome-assembly--contig:-NODE-2223-length-11483-cov-2.905408_pt1 | contig 11483 bp, 6 predicted proteins | sample MGYA00242193_ERZ509160 | MGnify/ENA primary metagenome ERZ509160 (study PRJEB26280, sample SAMEA2338670) | human gut metagenome | biome: human gut; feature: human-associated habitat; material: faeces...
AGGTAAACAGAGTATTAAATTTGATAATAATGTATACATCAAAGCAGGAGCTACAGTGGCGGGAACTAAGGAAAAGAAAGGACCGCTGGGCTGCTGCTTTGATGTCGTTTCGCAAGATGATTTATTCGGTGGTGAAAGCTGGGAGGATGCAGAGAGCAGGATACAGAGCCTTGCATTTGAGAAGCTGTTAGAAAAGACAGGAATGATGCCAGAGGACATAAGATATATATATGCAGGTGACTTATTAGGTCAGCTTATAGCGACATCTTTTGGCTTAAAGACGTATGATGTGCCGCTTTTTGGACTTTATGGTGCGTGTTCAACTATGGGCGAGTCATTATCGCTTGCGGCTATGTGTGTTAATGCTGGTTTCGCAGATAATGTGGCGGCGATAGCTTCAAGCCATTTTGCAAGTGCTGAGAAGCAGTTCAGATTTCCATTATTATATGGCAACCAGAGGCCAATGAGTTCAACGTGGACAGTTACAGGTGCAGGAGCATATCTTGTATCTAATTCGCCAGTAATAACAAAATGTGATGGAGATGTATGCCGGATTGTTGATAACGGCTATGCAAATGTAATTATATCGGGTATAACTACAGGAAAAATAGTTGATTATGGTGTTAAGGACTCTATGAATATGGGAGCTTGTATGGCACCTGCAGCGGCAGACCTTATAGAAGCCAACTATAAGGATTTTGAAGTGACCAAAGGGTATTACGATATGATTATAACCGGTGACTTGGGGTATACAGGTAGAGAGATACTTCTTACACTTCTTAAAGAGAAAGGAATAGATATAAGTGATGTATACACGGACTGCGGAATAGAAGTGTTTGATAAAAATGAGCAGGATACCCAGTCAGGTGGAAGTGGTTGTGGGTGCAGTGCGATAGTTCTTGATACTCTTGTATTGGACAAGTTAAGAAAACGTGAATTAAAAAGGGTATTATTTGTTCCAACAGGGGCATTGTTATCGCAGGTAAGCTTTAATGAAGGTAAGTCAATACCCGGAATAGCACACGGCGTTGTGCTTGAGGCTGTATAATGTGCATAACACAGCATTGCGGCAGATATAAGTTAAAAGTGCATAACAGGATTGTTATATGTCAGTAAAAGAAAGGAGCTGGGCGTTAAAATGGATTATTTGAAAGCATTTGTTGTAGGCGGAATTATATGCGTCCTGACACAGATTTTAATGGAAAAGACCAGGCTTATGCCAGGAAGAATAATGGTTATACTTGTAACCACGGGTACTGTTCTTGGTGCAATAGGACTTTATGAACCGCTTGTGCAGTTTGCAGGAGCGGGAGCGAGCGTTCCATTGACAGGCTTTGGAAATGTACTATGGAAGGGAATGAAAATGGCTGTTGATAACTCGGGCTTCTTGGGATTGTTCAAAGGTGGCTTTACAGCCTGTGCGGTGGGAGTGTCAGCGGCACTTGTATTCGGCTATATTGCCTCGTGGATATTCGAGCCTAAGATGAAAAAGAAATAAAATTTACAGCGATATATAAAAAGCCCCTGCTTATTAATTTATAGGGTTTGCTTATAGCACTTGCATAAAGGCTATAGGGCATTTAGGAAGGACCTTATAAATATAGTAAGCAGGGGCTTTTTTATATTGCATATCGTTATGAATATTAACGAACTAATTAACGCAATAACTAATTAAATAACTAAATAATCAGCTGGCTGACAGTTACAAGCTATTGTTACCGACAGATTAATTACTGCTTCCTGTAGTAGAAGCGGTTGTGTTCTGCTTTGCAGTTGTTGACTGCGAATTAGAAGCGTTCTGTGTGGTGGTTGTAGCTGTTGTGTTCTGCGGGGTCGTGTTCTGCTTTGCAGTTGTTGACTGGCTGTTGTTACTGTTATTGTTACTGTTATTGTTACTGTTATTGTTAGTAGTTGTTGATGGTGTTACAGGTGCGGCTGTTGAGTGAAGCGTACAAAGCCTGCTTAGCTTCTCATCAGTTATCGCATATTGTGCATCAGCAGTTGTATAACCAGAAGTATCCTCACCACCTAAAGTGTTAGTTGATGACTTCTTAACATAAATGTTAGTTGAAACATTAGTACAGCCTGCGTTAGCAACAAGACCTGAGTCATTACATATATTAACCTTAACGTGAGTATCACAGGTTTCTGTAGGCTGGTTGTCAGCCGCAAAATATTCAGTGATTATACAGCTTCCTCTAGGGTCAGCATCACATAAACCTTCAACAGGGAGCTTGCCTGACTTAGAGCATACAGCAACCTGTACAATATCATCTGGCTGTGTGAAGCTTCCAGTAGGAAGATTTTCGTGGATTTCCTGCATAATAGCTTTCCATATACCGGTATGGTTGACTGAGTCAACACGCTTAGAGTTATCATCATAACCTACCCATATAGAAGCAGTGTAGTAAGGTGTAAATCCACAGAACCATATATCAGTATCAAACTGTGTAGTACCAGTCTTACCAGCAACCGGCTGGTTAGATAACTTGGCTCTTGTAGCGGTACCTGAATTAACAACAGATTCCATACCGCTTGTAAGAAGCCATGCAGATGACTCTTTTAAGACTCTGTGTGTTTCTGGTATTGAGTTGTCAATAATTACATTACCTTCTCTGTCTAATACCTTAGTGTAATATATTGGCTTAGTATATGTTCCTTTGTTGGCGATTGCCGCATAGGCGGCTGTCATATCTATATTACATACACCCTTTGTCATACCACCAAGTGCAAGTGACTGCACAACATCGTGGTTTCCGTTAATTGCATTCTTGGTAGATACCAAAGTTGAAAGTCCGAACTTTTCAAGGTAGCTGAAACCAACGCTTGGTGTTATCTGTGTAAGAACCTTTACAGCAGGTACGTTCTGTGAACGTGTGAGTGCTTCACGCACTGTCATATATCCAAGATACTGTCCTTCTGTGTAGTTCTTTACAAGTCGTGCATCTGTTCCTGAATAATAGTAAGGTGCATCATCGATAGCAGAAGCAAGAGTGATAGCACCAGTATCAAGTCCTGGTCCATAAGCAACAAGCGGCTTGATAGAAGAACCCGGCTGTCTTGTTACATCATCAGTAGCTCTGTTTAAGCCTCGGTCAGTAGCCTTATCTCCACGTCCGCCGACAAGAACTTTAACATAGCCTGTTGACTGTTCTATTATAGAGAAAGAAATCTGAGGCTGTATAACAAAATAGGACTTCTCATAAGTAACAGTTCCGCCATTAGCTGTCATAGCTTCCCTGTACTGGTCAATATAGCCCTGAGCAGTAGTTTCATTTCTTAATGTAAGGCTGAAAGAAGAATCAACATTTTCTTTAAACCATTTCTCCATATTATTCTGTGAATAATATGAAAATGTTCCATCTGCCTCTTTTACTGTGAGATTATAATTAATAGTAAAATCTGTATTGGATGGATAGTAGTCTGGGTCATTAAGTATTGAATCTGCAATGTTCTGCATAGACATATCCTGAGTAGTGTATACAGATAAACCGCCAGAATATATCATACTTGTAGCCTGCTGTTTAGAATAACCCTTCTGCTGCATAAGGTCATCTATAAGCTGGTTGATAACTTCATCTACAAAATAAGAATAATTAGATGAAGAAGAAGCAGCTGATACATCAATACCTTCAAGTCTTGCATATACATCATCTGCAACAGCCTCGCTGTATTCATTAGTAGAGATGTATTCCTGCTTTAACATATTATTAAGCACGGCAAGCTGTCTTTCCTTATTATCATCAGGATTCTTCAAAGGGTTAAGTCTTGAAGGGTTCTTGGTAATAGAAGCAAGTACGGCACATTCGCTTAAAGTAAGCTCGGATACATCTTTATTAAAGTATCCGTTAGCAGCCGCCTGTACACCATAATAACCATTGCCTAGGTTAATTGTATTAAGATAGTTCTCTAAAATGCTGTCTTTGTCCATAACAGTTTCTAGCTTGATAGCAAGATATTGTTCCTGAACCTTTCTTCTAATCTTCTCCATAGTAGATTCATTGTAAGCATTAAATACATTATTCTTAAGTAACTGCTGTGTGATTGTACTGGCACCCTGTGACATCTCGCCATCGGATACAGTAATCATGGCAGCTCTCATAATACCCTGAAGGTCAATTCCGTTATGCTTGTAGAATCTTTCATCTTCAATAGCAACAAATGCGTGCTGAAGATATACTGGAATCTGGTCAAGGGAAGCGTATATTCTGTTAGCTCCGGTTGTTGCAAGCGTCTGTATTTCTTCACCATTGTTATCGTATATCTTAGTTGCGTAACCTTCGGGTGAAACATTGATTGACGATATATCAGGTGCACTCTCAATTATGCCCTGTGCAGCACCGAATATAAGGCATGAGCCGCTTATTACAACTGCAATTGCACCAACAAGAAGTAGTTTGATAAAGAAAATGTTAAACTTAGTCCTAAACTTCGTTGCTGATGAATTAAGGAGCTTTTTCTTTCGTCTTATGCCGTTTCCACCATAATTCATAATTGTAAATCCTCCATATTGTTATAAATGGTAAAACTATGATATTATTTACCAAATGCAAGGTACAAAATCCAATAAGGATTTAAAGTAATAATCCGTAACACGGATACCTTATTGTACCATAGAAATGAATGACAGGCAATCGGAGGAGTTATGAATATAATTTTAAAGAACGGCAGTGGAGAAATAGAGGAGAAGAAGTCGCGTTTCATCTGCCACATTTTCAAAATAAAAAGCGAAGAAGAAGCAGAGGAGTATATCACTGCAGTAAAGAAGAAATACTGGGATGCAAGACATAACTGCTATGCTTATGTAACAGGCGATAAGGGGCAGATACAGAGATTTAGTGATGATGGAGAACCGCAGGGGACAGCAGGAAAGCCTATGCTGGATATACTTAATTCATATGGGCTTACAGACTGCCTCTTAGTTGTAACAAGATATTTTGGCGGCGTGCTTCTTGGAACAGGTGGACTTATAAGAGCATATCAGGCGGCGGCTAAAGAAGGAATTAAGAATTCAGACGTGGCACAGGTGTGTGACGGAATAACTGCTGTCATAACGACTGATTATAACGCATATGGCAAATTGCAGTATATATGTAATGATAATAATGTGGATATCATTGATACTGACTTTGGTGCAAATGTCACAATTAAACTTGCAGCAGAAATGTCAGTTTGTGACACATTTGAAAAGAAGCTGATGGACACGTTTGCGGGCAATGTAGCTCTTAATGATAAAGAAAATGTTAAATTTTGCAGAAATATGGCTGGAAATATAATATTTTTATAACATATCGTACAATTATATGATTGTAACAAATGGACGAATTGTGAACAAATAATTAACACTGGTAAATAAGCACAATTTAAGTATGGTTTTTAGATAAAAATTACATTTGATTGTTAAAGTGATGTAAAAAAATGCTAAAATTATCTTAATAATAGTGCAAAATTTACATAAAACATCTATTTTTAATAGATGTAAAATTATACAGAATGAATACATAAAGGGTGCTTTGTTAATAAATTGTTCAAAAATATAGTGTTGGAAAGCCGCATAAATACTGGGGTTCATAAAAAAATTAAAAAAAATACAAGAATTGTTAAAAATAGTCTTGTTAAAATAGTACAAAAATGGTAATATATCAATGTCAAAAAACATATTAAGTGGGGTTGCCCCACAAGAACCAATTAAGGGAGGTTTACAAGTTTATGAGAAAGACAATTAAAAAGCTTACTGCTGTAGGTTTAACTCTTACATCAGTAATGGGTCTTGTAGCATGTGGCAATAACAATGCTTCAAACGGCACAAAAGAAACTGTAGATTGGGCAAGCGTAGAAAAGCCAGGACATTTCACAATTATGGTTGATGGTACAGTTCCTACATTAGAGGAATGGGGCGAGAAGTTCGATGAACAGCTTAAGTCATTAACAGGTCTTGATTTTGAAGTTACACGTCCTGACCACAACTCATACTATGATGCAGTTGCTAACTCAATGCTTGATGCAAGTGCAATGCCAGATGTTATCATTCTTTCATCTGATTATTTAGCACTTTATGCAAGCCAGGGTCTTCTTTGGGATATGACAGATGCTTGGAATAATTCAGCAACAAAGTCTTCTGGAAGACTTATCTCAGATGCAGAGAAGATTATGAAGGCTAACTACGTAAGAGGCGTTGATGGTGAGAAGTCTCTCTACGGATTCGTTCCTGCTCGTGGTAACGGATGCGTTACATATGTAAAGGAAGCTTGGGCTACACAGGCTGGTTATTCTAAGGCAGATTTAACAAGCAAGCAGCTCTCATATGATGAGTTCTACACAATGCTTAAGAAGATGAAGGAAGCTAGAGGAGTTGATTATGTAATTTCTGCTCCAGGTTTCTATTCAAAGGAAGCACCTTATACTAACTACCTTCCAGAATTCTATCAGAATGCTCAGCTTACTTTCTACTATGACCAGGCAAAGGGTGAATATGTAGATGGTTTCTCTCAGAAGGAGATGAAGGATGCTCTTCAGAGAATTCAGAACGCTGTTAACGATGGTCTTATCAATAAGGAAACAAGCACAAAGACAACTCAGACAGCACGTAACGATTTCAAGTCATCAGATCCTAAGACAGAATCAGGTGTATTTACATACTGGGCTGGACAGTGGGCTGAGACATTAAGAGGATACTTAAAGACAGCAGGTCTTGATGATTCAATTATTCCAATGCTTCCAATTAAGGAACTTGGTTCATACGCAGAAAGACTTGCACCATCATGGTGTATCACATCTCACGCTGCTGAGACAGGTAAGGCTGAGGGAATTTTCAAGTACTTCATCGATACAATGTTAGATGGTGGAGATATCCAGACACTTTGGGAATATGGTCCTAAGGGTTACTACTATGAAGAGCAGGCTGATGGTTCATTCAAGTTCCTTCCTAAGAAGACTAACGCTAAGACACTTTACTCTAAGGCTCACCTTGACTGCAACTTAGTTCTTGCTAACTTCGTAAGCGGTAAGGATCCAGGAAAGGATGAACAGCCAGAAAATGTTACATCTTGCTCAGATATGTTCTTTGAACATTCTACACTTGTAGATTCACCTGCTATGACAGAAGAAGTTGGTAAGCTTGTTGGTGATATCAATACAGAAAGATATACAGTAATTGATAACGTTGCAAGAGGTGAATGGACAGTTGATCAGGGTATGCAGGAATACACAAAGACTGTTGGTTCTAAGGTAGAAGCAGCTCTTAAGTCATTAAATACACAGTTCGCTGGAAAGAATTAATGCTGCTTAATATGTGTTAAAAGATGTTTTAAACATCACTTTATATTTCGTGCCAGTAGACCTGGTCTTCTGGCACGAATTTTGCTTAATATAAGCAATTGTTACTATAATATTAGGAAAGAAGGGTATAAAGATGCAGTGTAAGTCTTGTGGAACAGAGCTTCCTAAGAAGGCAAAGATTTGCCCTAAGTGTGGAGCACTTAATGGTAAGCCAGCTGGTAATACTAGATATTTAGCTATTATCGGTATGGTTATTATGTTAATAGGCGGATTACTTCCACTTGCAAAGTCTAACGAAACTCTTATGGATGGTTATACACCTAAGGCATATTCATTTGGCTTTATGAATATCAGCGTCATTGCAATGTGGTACATATTTATGTTAATACTTGTTGCTGGTATTTTATTAGTCGTTGCTAAGAAAGAAAAGTTATCTATTATTACATCTGTGGCAGCTACAGCTGTTGCATTTATTTCAATGTTTGCATTCCAGTTTACTAGTGCTGATGGAAAGACTAAGACTGGTGCGTTAAAGTATGTATACCATAACATTTCAGATTTATTATCTAATGGTTATAATGGTAATTCTTATTCAGTAGGTTCAGGTGTATATGTTATAATCATCGGCCTTATAGTTGCTATTGTTGGTGTGTTCTGGGATGTCGTTAAGATATTCAAGAAAGACCTCGGTGTTGATACAAAGTATTTATCTAACACATTAAATCAGAATATTGGGCAGAAGATGTTCTACTACAGAGGATTTTATCTTATGTTCCTGCCAGTATTAGTAATGGTATTATTATTCTTCTACTGGCCAATGTTAGGATGTCGTTACGCCTTTACTTCATATGTATTAGCTAACCCTTATTATATTGGTGTATTCCACTTCCAGACAATGTTAAAATTCGATACATTCTTCTGGGCAGCATTCAGAAATACACTTGTATTATCAATTGTTAAGTTAATACTTAATACAGGTGCCGCAGTTATTATCTCACTTCTTCTTAACGAGATTACTAATATGGCATTCAAGAAGACAGTACAGACAATTGTATACTTACCTCACTTTATGTCATGGGTAGTTGTCGCTGCTGTATTCAAAGTAATTCTTTCTGTTAACAGCACAGGTGTTGTTAATGGTGCTTTAATTAATATGGGACTTATCAATTCTCCAATTGATTTCCTTGGCAGCTCTAAGTATTGGACAGGTACATTCTTCGTAATGAATATCTGGAAGGATACAGGATGGGGAACTATTCTTTTCCTTGCTACATTATCAGGTATCAGCCCAGATCTTTATGAGGCTGCTCAGATTGATGGTGCTAACAGATTTAAGAGACTTATATATATAACTCTTCCTGCTTTAGCTAACACAATCATCACAGTATTTATTCTTAACCTTGCTAAGGTTATGAACCTTTTTGAATCAGTATTCGTTACACAGAGTGCTGGTACATATGATGTTTCTCAGGTATTACAGACATACAATAAGACATTCTCGGCTTCATTCTCTGATTATGGTTATACAACAGCCGTAGGTTTATTCAAGTCATTTGTAGGTATGATCCTCGTACTTGGTTGTAACTACGCAAGTAAAAAAGTCCGTGGACGTGGAATTGTATAGGAGGTTAGACGATGAGTGAAGAACAGTTAGTTTATAAAAAGAAAAAGAAAAAATTTAAGATCTTCCCAATAGTCAATGTAATCTTCTTTATATTGGTTTCATTGTTAATTCTTTTCCCTATGTGGAAGGTTATTGTAGATTCATCTGATGCTCATTCAGCAACAAGTTTTAGATGGTGGCCAAGCTCATTCTCATTAGGTGGATATGGTGCGATTATTACAAGAGCTTCTCTTTATCGTCCATTCCTTGTATCAGTTATCACAACATTAGCTGGTACATTTATGGGATTATTACTTGCTACACTCGGTGGTTATGTACTCATTCAGTGGGAAATGCCAGGAAGAAACTTCTTCGCATATATGTTATTATTCACAATGATTTTCGATGGTGGTATGGTTCCTAAGTACTTAGTTATGCAGAACTTACACTTACTTGATACATTATGGGCAGTAATTTTACCAATGTCTATCAACGTATATAACCTTGTACTTATGAGAAACTTCTTTGAAGGTATTCCAGAATCATTATTTGAGGCTGCTCAGATTGATGGTTGTTCACCAATGGGTATATTCTTTAAGATTGTGTTACCACTTTCTAAAGCTGCCCTTGCTTCAATCGGTCTTATGTTTGCCGTAACATTCTGGAATGATTATACTAACTTCAAGATTTATATCAGAACAGATAAGTTATACAACTTCCAGATTAAGCTTCGTAACATGGTTATGGATAGTAATATTCCTAACGATGATTCAGTAGACCCTAACACAATTTCTAATGCGGCTACAATTGTTGCTATATTACCTTTCATGATTATCTACCCATTCTGTCAGCAGTACTTCGTACAGGGTGTTAACGTAGGTGCCGTTAAGGAGTAATATCAGGAATATAAGAATAGTTATTAATCAACTATTATCTGATTGTTGAGATTAATTAATATAATTAATAAAAAAGACGGAAATGCTAATATCATTTCCGTCTTTTTTTGTTGTATTGGCATTTTTTATGTAGAAATACATATATCTATATGTTAAAATTAGGACATATTTAGGAATTGTCTATATAAAACACGTTAAGGTGGTGGAGAATTGAGAAAGTTAGCAGATTCAATATATCTTGAAAATATTGCAGAAGTTAAGACTATACTTGAGAATGAGCCTAATCTTATAGATGAGAAGGATGAACATGGAGTACTTATGGCATTACTTGCCGCTAAGACAGGTAACCTTGAGCTTGTGAAGTATATAGTTGAATATTCAAGGGCAAGTATGAATATTCACGATGATAATAATAAGAATATGCTTCATTATGCAGCTATGTCGGGAAGCGTACCTACTTGCAGGTATCTGGTTGAGAGAGTTGGAATGTCACCTTTGTCCGGAGATATTAATTTACAGACACCTTTTGAGGTTGCTCATCAGAATCATTTTATAGAGTTAGAAGAATATTTTGAGAGTGTTGTTGGTCATAAGTTAAGTGAGATGTATCACAATCCAATAAGGACAGGTATGTATCCTGACCCATCAATTGTCAGGGTTGAAGATGATTATTATATGGTTAATTCTTCATTTATATTCTATCCTTGTATACCAGTATCGCATTCTAAAGACCTTATTCACTGGAAGATAATAGGTTATGCTATTACAGAACCAGAGTGGGCGGCTCTTGATGACCTTGAAGGAGGACGAGGTTACTGGGCTCCCGATATATCTTATTATAAGGGAAGATTTTATATAACAGCTACATACAGACTTAATGATACAGGTAATGTATACAGAAAGCAGATAGTTGTAAGTTCAGATAAGCCGGAAGGACCATACAGCAAGCCTGCCATTATAGATGAAGATGGTATTGACCCATCTATATTTAATGATGATGATGGAAGAAGATATATGCTCCTTAACAGGGGAGCAAGAATATTTGAGCTTAATGAGGATGCTACTAAACAGATATCCAAAGCAGAGCTTCTGTTCTATGGAGATAATAAGAGAGCACCGGAAGGACCTCATCTTTTAAAGAAGGATGGATATTATTATCTGTTTGAAGCAGAGGGTGGAACAGGACCGGGACACAGAATAACGGTATCCAGAAGCAGGGAGCTTAAAGGAATATATGAACCCTGCCCATACAATCCTATTATGAGACAGAACAACCCTGATGAGATAATACAGAGGTGTGGTCACGGAAAGCCGGTACAGACACAGAATGGTGACTGGTATATGGTGTATCTGTGTGGAAGAAAGATTGGCGATGGATACAGCATTTTAGGAAGAGAAACTGCTCTTGACCCTATAAGCTGGACTATGGACGGCTGGCCGATAGTCAATAACCTTAAAGGTCCTAGTGCATTACAGGTAAAGCCTGATCTGCCAGAGATGATATGGGAAGATGAGTCAGATGATGATTTTAATAATTCATATCTGAGTAATGAATGGTGGTTCCCAAGAGTGCCGGAGATGGACGGCATTAAGTTAAAAGACTCTCAGGTTCATATCAAGGGAAGCAAGTATGACCTTGATACTATGAAAGCTAAGAATATACTTTTAAGAAGACAGAAACATTTCAGATTTAGTGCTGTATGTAA
>ENA-ORSY01002226-ORSY01002226.1-human-gut-metagenome-genome-assembly--contig:-NODE-2226-length-11471-cov-3.890767_pt1 | contig 11471 bp, 9 predicted proteins | sample MGYA00242193_ERZ509160 | MGnify/ENA primary metagenome ERZ509160 (study PRJEB26280, sample SAMEA2338670) | human gut metagenome | biome: human gut; feature: human-associated habitat; material: faeces...
ACGGGCGCGCGGCAGTCGATTTTTACGGTCGCACCGGCGGCGTCATCCCGACGCCCGAAGAGGTGCTTTCCGCTATCTCGGATTCTGCGAAGAGGGGAGGGATTCTCTAATGGCGCAAGACGAGAAGCTCGTGTTCTCCCGCCCGCATTCCCTGCTGCCGGTGGTGACCAACTATTGTCCAGGGTGCACGCACGGCATCGTCCATCGCCTCGTGTGCGAGACCATGGATGAGCTTGATATCGAGGGTCAGACCGTTGGCGTCGCGCCCGTCGGCTGCTCGGTCATGTCCTACGATTTCTTCGGTTGCGACATGATTGAAGCTGCTCACGGCCGTGCTCCTGCGGTGGCCACCGGTGTGAAGCGCGTTTTACCCAATCACGTGGTGTTTGCGTACCAAGGCGACGGCGATCTCGCCTCGATCGGCATGGCGGAGACCGTTCATGCGGCGACGCGGGGCGAGCACATCACCGTCATCTTCATCAACAACGCCATCTACGGCATGACGGGCGGACAAATGGCTCCCACGACGCTTATGGGAATGAAAACCGCTACGTGCCCTTACGGTCGGGAGGCGGACTTGCACGGTTACCCTTTGAAGTTCACGGAAATCGCCGCCTCTTTGGAGGGCACTTGTTACGTCACCCGCCAATCCGTCCACACCGTGGCCTCCATCCGAAAGACGAAAAAGGCCATCCGGAAAGCTTTTGAAAACTCCATGAACGGCAAAGGTGCCAGTCTGGTAGAAGTGGTATCCACCTGCAACGCCGGTTGGAAACTTTCTCCGGAAAAAGCCAACCAATGGATGGAAGACAATATGTTTAAATTCTATCCGCTCGGTGACCTGAAAGACACCGCAACAGCAAACGATTCACATTAAACGAACAAATGGTCATGAAAGAAGAAATCATCATAGCCGGTTTCGGCGGCCAGGGCGTGCTTTCCATGGGAAAAATATTGGCATACGCAGCCTTGGTAGAGGGCAAAGAAGTAACCTGGATGCCTTCTTACGGTCCCGAACAGCGCGGCGGTACGGCCAATGTCACCGTAATCGTCAGCGACAACAAAATATCGTCTCCCATCCTGAGTATGTATGATACAGCCGTTATCCTGAACCAACCTTCGCTGGAAAAGTTCGAACAGAGCATTAAGCCGGACGGAACACTGATTTACGACGGATACGGCATCAGCACGCCGCCGTCGCGCAAGGACATCACGGTCTATCGTATCGACGCTATGGACGCAGCCGCCGAAATGAAAGCCGCCAAGGCCTTCAATATGATTGTCTTGGGAGGACTGTTGAAAGTACGTCCGTTGGTAGAAGTGGAAGACGTGCTCCACGCACTCCGCAAAACGTTGCCCGAACGTCATCACCACCTTATTCCGATGAATGAGGCTGCCTTACGCAAAGGCATGGAAATCATCTGTGCGACAGATTGAACCGAATCTCCGGATGGAATAAAGCTTAAAGGAATGTGTTTCCCAATCAGGAAAATACATTCCTTTTTCTGTTCTTGTATCTTTGTTACCGCGAAGATAGGATGCGGCTCGGCATAGCCAAACTTGAAAAACTTCGTTTTTCGTTTGTCTCTGCGCTCGCCTTTCGCTATCTTTGCACCCGTTATGAGACTGAAGCTTACTTTTTTCCTATACATTTGTTTGTGTATGGTGTTTCCCGCCATAGCACAAATGCCTGTCGGTAACCCCATCTACGGTACGGATGCCTACGGTAATCCGGTGGATGCCAATGGCAATCCCGTCCAACTCGACGCCAACGGCAATCCTGTCGTCGACGGATACGGTAACGATGCGTACACTTGGGGGCGTGACACGACACAAGCCGAAGAGAAAATCATTCCTATCGGCTCATACGCCTGGAATATCGACGAACGCTTCGGCAACATCACTCCCGTAGACGTGGACACGCTGCCGAACAATTTCCAGAACTTCAACCTGACGGCCGGCCCTACGGGACAATACAACTTTCTGGGAAACCTGGGTTCTCCCCGCCTGTCCCGCCTTTTCATGGACCGCAAACCGTACAGCAATTTCATCTTTGCCGACCCGTTCGACTATTTCTATACTCCGGTGAACGAATTCCAATTCACCAACACGCTGAGTCCCATCACCAATCTGTCCTACCACTCCTGCGGCAACAAACAGGACGGAGAAGACCGCTTGAGAGCTTATTTCGCCAGCAACATCAACAAGATTTCCGGTATCGGATTCAAACTCGACTATTTATACGGACGCGGATACTACAACAACCAAGCCACTTCTCTTTTCAACGGTTCGCTATACGGCTACTATCTGGACGACCGCTACAACATGCATGCATGGATTAGTGTAAACCACATGAGAATGGGCGAGAACGGCGGTATCGAGAATGACGACTATATCACCCACCCGGAAGATTTTACACGCTCCTACGGTTCAAGGGATATCCCGACCATCTTGTCGGAAAACTGGAACCGTAACGAAGACCAGACGTATTATCTCACACACCGTTATAATCTGGGATTCTACAAAGACATCGAACTGCCCGATTCGCTCCGTCCGGTGATGCCTGCCGATTCCGTATTGCTGAAAGGACTGCGCGACAGCTTGCTCACCGTATACCAAAAGGCGGACACGGCATACCAACATGCCGTCATGGATTCGTTGCGCAACGATTTCATGGCTAAACAGGACAATCCGCAAGACTTCATACCGGTTACCAGCTTCATCCATACCCTGCGCATCCGAAACGCCAAGCACACGGTGTATTCATACGATACGCCCGACCACTATTATGCCGACTTGTTTTATGGCGACCCCAACAATATGAGTGACCGCACGCGGGGTTACTCCATCCAAAACACTTTGGGCATAGCCCTGCGCGAAGGTTTCAACAAATGGGCGAAAGCCGGCCTTACAGCTTTCGCGTCTCACGAATACCGTCATTATACCATGCCGGACCTGAACGGCGGAAACAAAATCATCCGAAGCTATTCGGAAAATAATATCTCGGTAGGCGGACAACTGAGCAAACGGGAAGGAAAAACCCTACACTACGACGTGACGGGCGAAGTGACGTTGCTCGGAGAAGATGTCGGGCAATTCGATGTGGAAGGCCGGGCCGACCTGAATTTCCGGTTGTTTAAAGATACCGTACAGTTGGCAGCCCGTGCATTCGTCAAGAACCTGAATCCGAGTTTCTACATGCGCCACTACCATTCGCAGTTTGCTTGGTGGGACAACGACCTAAACAAAGAATTCCGTACCCGGATAGAGGGAACGCTTTCCTTGAAACGTACACGGACAGCCCTCACCGTCGGAGTGGAAAACATCAAGAATTATGCCTACTTCGCCACAGACAAAATAGCTTATAACGACGAAGGGGGACAATTCGCCGGTTACAGCAACCGTATTTCCGTCAAACAATACGGGGGCAGCGTACAAGTGTTCAGCGCACGGCTTAACCAAAACTTCAAATTCGGTATCCTGCATTGGGACAACGAGGTAGCGTACCAGAAAACCAGCAATCAGGACATCCTCCCCCTGCCCGACCTTTCGGCCTACAGCAACCTCTACATCGTATTCCGTATTGCCAAGGTCTTGCGTGTGCAGTTAGGCGGAGATGTGCGTTATTTCACGGAATACTATGCTCCGGACTATGCCCCCATCATCCAACAGTTTACGGTTCAGTCGCCGGAAACGCGGATGAAGTTAGGCAACTATCCCATTTGCAACGCCTACGTCAACCTCTTCCTGAAGCACTGCCGTTTTTATGTGAACGTAAACCATGTAAACAACGGAACGGGAAACAAGAACGCATTCCTCGTCCCCCACTATCCCATCAATCCGATGAACATCCATTTCGGACTCTCGTGGAACTTCTTCAATTAATCCTTGATAAAAGACAATGAAAAGAACAGTCATATTCACGGATATAGCCTTAGTGCCAACCTTCGTCCTGACTTTCTACAGCGGCATCAAGTTACACGTGGCCGGACATGGCACCTCTCACGAAGTCTGGCACAACTTTGCCTTATTCCATATCATTACCAGCCTGCTCTTCCTCGCAGCTTGTATCATGCACATACGTTCGCACGCCGCATGGTACAAAGGGTTGTTCCAGAAAGGCCTTGGGAAAAAAAGCCGTATCACACTTTGGACAACCGTGGCCTTCATCCTTGCCACATCCACCGGCATAGTCCTGCTGGGCGTGGAAGGCGCAAATTCTGGAATAGGCATGTGGCATTACCGCATAGGTTTGACAAGCAGCGCACTGATGCTGATTCACATCAGCAAACGTTTCATTCCTCTATGCAGCTCCTTGCGCAAAAAACACTAATATATCAATCCATGAAACAAACCATCGACATCACCCATTGGAACCGCAGGGAGCATTTCGAATTCTTTTCCCAATTCGACGATCCTTTTTTCGGAATCACCACACTCGTAGACTTTACTAAAGCCTACGAACATATCAAAGCACACCGACGCCCCTTCTTCCTCTCGTCCGTACATTTCCTGTTGAAATGCGTCAATGAAACGGAAGCCTTCCGGCTCCGAACAGAAGACGGGAAGCTCGTACAGTACGATACCATACATGTATCTCCCACCATCGGACGAGAAGACGGTACTTTCGGATTCGGCTTTTTCGAATATCATACCGACATCGACATTTTTATCCGGAATGCGGAAAAAGAAATAGAGCGAGTGAAAAAAGGGTGCGGTCTGTCCGTTACCGAAAACACATGGCGACCGGATGTCATCCGCTATTCAGCATTGCCTTGGTTCGCATTTTCCGAAATGAAACATGCCGGTTCTATCCGGACCGGAGACTCCGTTCCCCGTATTTCCACGGGAAAGCTGACACAGGAAAACGGACGATATAATCTTCCTCTTTCCATCACCGTGCATCACGGACTCATGGACGGGCGTGACGTAGCGGAGTTTCTGCAAAACATAGAATACCATCAAAACCTTCTATAAATCCATTCGCCCGCACGGCGAATACCTTTCCCGAGCAAACAACTCCCTTTCCATACACCATCATGCCCCGTATCAATAAATGATTTGATACGGGGCATGACGGTTCTATTCTTACCAGAGGCTACTGCAAACCCTGCAAACGGCGTTCTTCCTCTTCAAAAGAAGCCTTCTCCTGTTTCCGTGCCTCAACCGAACCATACAGGTAAGACAACGGGAAAAGCGTAAGCCAACTGAACACGTTCGCTATCACCGAAGCCAACATAAAGAAGAATACGACCAAAGCCGGAACGTATGAAGGCAGATCCGTTGCATCTCCTTCCAACACCCCCATCAGGGAAGCATGACCGGCGTATGCCAGAATCCCCGCCGGCAACCAGCTCACTGCTGCCAACACTCCCATGATAAGACCTCCGCAAAACAAGATAATGAAAAATGCTCCCCAGTACTGGTAACCATCTTTCATACGCTTCAGGCTACACCAAAAGTCGCGGCGTTCGCCCAACATATAGTCCATAATCACCATACAGTAAGGCACTCCCAACGCAAGCAACAGGACATACGACACCACAGTCACCCAGACGTTGCCCGCCCCCAACCACAAAGTCACAGGCACGATGAGCAAAGAGAATACCACGACGGCCACCAACGTACACGTTAAAGCTCGCAGAGAAGCATTGAATATCTCACGCTTGGCTTCACCGAACCGCAACGCAGGCCACGCCCCGGCCGTAGCAAAACGGGAAACAGCCGTCATCACGTTCCCCATATAAAAGCTATCGGCCAACAGGGACAACACACTTAATATGATAAGAGTAAACAAGGGAAAAGAAAGCACGACCGGTTCGCTTGCTGCCATCCAACGTGTCAAAGCCACGGTAATCTGATTGAAAAACACGCCCCACAATCCCATTACCACCGCACCCGCGATGAGCGAAGGATACAAAAACCTCAATAAAGACAGGATATGACGTGTAGGCAATTTCAGTCCCTCATTCAGACAGCTCAGATAACTACGGCTTTTGAACAAGCCCTCATCCATTTCTTTCTTCTCTTCCATAATCGAATTTGAAACTTTAATGTTCTTTTGTCGGACAAAAATACCATATTTTTCCATACCACCGTGACGAGATAACATTTTTTATACCTCGTCGGAAACGGCACCACCGGCTTTATCCAAACTTTCTGCCGCCCATCCGCCGGAATATGCCGCCTTTTTTGTACATTTGCGTAAAGATTACATTTTTCATTGCACGAATATGGACGCGGAAATCATCATCAAATGGGGATTTATCGGATGTGGGGAAGTGACGGAAAAGAAAAGCGGGCCGGCTTTCAGTCTCGTGCCCGGCTCTAAAATCGAAGCCGTCATGAGCCGCAATAAAGAAAAAGCACGTTCGTACGCCGAAAGGCACGGTATCCCCAAATGGTACACCGACGCACAGGAATTAGTGGACGACCCCGACGTAAATGCCGTCTATATCGCCACGCCTCCTTCTTCACATGCCACTTTTGCCATCATGGCCATGAAGGCCGGCAAGCCGGTATATGTGGAAAAGCCCCTTGCGGTAAGCTACGAAGAATGCTGCCGCATCAACCGTGTCTCCCAACAAACGGGTGTACCTTGCTTCGTGGCCTATTACCGGCGTTACCTGCCTTACTTTGCCAAAGTAAAGGAACTGATACGAAGCGGAGCTATCGGACGGGTGCTCAATGTACAGATCCGGTTTGCCGTCCCACCGCGTGATTTGGACTACAACAGCCGGGAACTGCCTTGGCGTGTGCAACGCGACATCGCAGGAGGAGGTTATTTTTACGACCTCGCCCCGCATCAGTTGGATTTGCTTCAGGAATTTTTCGGGCCCATCATCAAAGCCCAAGGGTACTGTTCCAACCGGGAAGGACTATACGCCACGGAAGACAACGTCAGTGCCTGTTTCCAATTCCCGGACGGTACGCCGGGCTCCGGTTCATGGTGTTTCGTGGCCCATGAATCGGCCAAAACCGACCGTATCGAAATCATCGGCGACAAAGGACAGATTTGTTTCTCGGTATTCACCTACGACCCCATTGCCCTGCATACGGAACGCGGCCGCGAAGAACTCGTCATACCGAATCCCGACCACGTGCAACTTCCTTTGATTCATAACATCGTCGAACACCTGCAAAAACAAGCGATTTGCACCTGTGACAGCGTGAGCGCCACACCGGTAAACTGGGTTATGGACCAAATCCTGGGCAAACTGTAAGATGAAGTTACGGAACGTACTGACAATATACGCCTGTCTTTCCTGTGCGGCCACTCTCGCACAATCTCCTATCGGTGAAAGCCACACTACTGTTAGGGATTTTACCGACAGTGCAGGGACCGCCGTCCCATCCGACTCGCCCCAAAACCGGAAGGGAAACATCTTCAAACAGTTTTTCCGTGCGTTCAACGCCATGGACACGACTTATATCACCCCGAACAAATACAACTGGGCCTTCATGTTGCAAAACACGAACAGCTTCGAAACCTATACGTTACACAGCCGGGAGTTGGGACAAAAACTGTCGTTCTCCCCCAGACCGGCCATCAAAATAGGACCTTATCTGGGTTGGCGTTGGATTTTTCTGGGATACACTTTCGAGGTTTCTTCTTTAGGTAAAGGCCAACAGTCGAAAAAGACGGAATTCGAACTGAGCCTGTACAGTTCCATGCTCGGTTGTGACCTTATTTACCGGCGGACGGGAGACGATTTCCGGCTCCGTAAAGTAAAAGGCCTTGGCGAGGAGGCACGAGAAGTGGAAGGCGAGAATTATCATGGCATCAACGTGAAAGTGACCGGCATCAATGCCTACTACATTTTCAACCATAAACGCTTCTCCTATCCGGCCGCATTCGCACAAAGTACCGTGCAACGTAAAAGCTGCGGGTCGTGGAAAGTCGGTTTTGCCTATACCCGGCACGAACTGGATTTCGATTATAATGCCCTGCCGCCCGTGCTCACCCATAATCCGAACCACGAACTCAGCCAGGATTTTCAGGTTGATAAAGTCAAATACACGGATTTCAGCCTGAGTTGCGGTTATGCCTACAACTGGGTGTTCAAGAAAAACTGGTTGTTTTGCATTTCCATCGTGCCGGCCATCGGTTATAAAAAAACACATACAGCCGCCGTGCAACCGGAAAACGAGACGGAGACTTCGGCTTTGGCTTCTCATCTGAGAAATCTGAATTTCGACGTCACGGGGCGTGCGGGACTGGTATGGAACAACACCAAATATTTCGGTGGCTTGTCTTTAATCGTGCACAACTACAATTACCGCCACAACCGCCTGTCCATCAATAACACGTTCGGCACACTGAATTTATATATCGGACTGAATTTTCATAAACGTAAAGCATACAGATAGATACACATGACACCAACAGATTCCCCCACCCCCATTCCAACCGAAGAGCATCCCTTGCAACCGTTCCTTCCGCCCCACGCACGCCTGTTGATGCTGGGCAGTTTCCCGCCCCAGAAAAAACGCTGGTGCATGGATTTCTACTACCCGAACTTCATCAACGACATGTGGCGCATCATGGGATACATTTTCCATGGCGACCGGAATTGGTTTGTAGATGAACGAGCCAAATGTTTCAAGAAAGAAATGATTGTGGAGTTCCTGCTCGACAAAGGCATCGCCCTATACGACACGGCTTCCGCCATCCGCCGTCTTCAGGATAATGCGGCGGACAAGTTTCTGGAAGTCGTCACCCCGACCGACCTTCCCCGATTGCTCGGACAAATCCCTCGTTGCACGGCCATCGTCACCACCGGACAAAAAGCTACCGACACGTTATGCGATACCTTCCATATATCGCAGCCCGTCATCGGAAGCTTCAGCCCGTTCGTGACGGAAGGACGTGAATTACGGCTGTATCGCATGCCCTCCAGTTCACGTGCCTATCCTATGAAATTGGAGAAGAAAGCCGTCTTCTACCGTAAGATGCTGGAGGAAATCGGTCTGCTGTAAAATGCGGCCTCCACAAACCCAAATCCATCCCCTGTGCTCCATAGCCTTTCAAAGAAGAGAAAAGACACTTATTGTAAACCATCTTCAACCCGCTTCCACGATCTGCGGCAAACGATTTTTCAATCTGCGGCAAACGAAAAATCATTCGGCTGAGATTGAAAAATCGTTTGGCGCAGAAAAATATGTCCAAATGCGTCCGTTCCTTATCCACTATCAAACAATCAGTTAGGGAAATACAGAAAAAAGGCGGACAGGAAACTAAATATCAATAATTTTCCTGTCCGCCTCCAATATGCGGCTAAACTTTACGGACTTTAATAAAGATCCTCACCGATTCCTCCGGCTCCGCAAATACTAAGCGGAACCATCTCCATATATTCCAACACAAAAGCGGCATCGCTACTTCCCGTAAACACTGAACGGAACCGCACCGTATGCTCCTTGTTGGGGAGGATTACGACATCGCAAACCTTACGGCGCAGACAAGAAGCGACATTGTACAACACATTGGAGGACATGGGCACGTATTGCGGCTGTTCCGGAATATTTCCGGCGTTATAGCATATCACACTCTTCCCCGCGCTATAGTAACCGTTGTTCTTCATGACACGGGCATTTTCCTCCAATTCCTCCGTCGTATAAATACCGTTGGAGTTTTCATCCTTGTTACGCCATCCGGAGCCTCCGTTATAAAGACCGGCCACACGGCTGTCCGACCCACCATAACGCATATCGATGGGAAGTCCCTGCGGCACGTCATCCAAGTAAACCTGGGCGATGCCTCGATTCCCTACTCCGCCCGGATAAGCTATCCGTAGCTCATACGTGCCGGGAGGAACATGGGGCAATTTGAACTCCACGTCGTAACTTGAACCTTGGACGGTAATCTCATCTCCGCCGAAGTCCCACCAACGCAACTTGGGACGATGCACCATGAACACCGAGGTCTCCGAAAACTCGACCCCTTCAATATATCCCTTGGGAGCATAGTAATTGAATCCCCCGGCTTTTCCGCCTGTCTCGGAATTGTCGGCTGCCTCGTTGTAAGCCTCACGCGGATCGCCGTTCAAACGCATGTCGTTATTGGTCAATTCCGGCCACACGGTCTGGAAATCTATTCTCAAGCGCGTATTGTAAACGTTGTTCCGTGTCGTCTGGTCGTAAGCCAACACGTCATCCACATAATAATAGGCCACGTTGAGCGAGAAGTTATCCGCATCGGGCACCGTCACGCGTGAACCGCGTACCCGCTCGTTGGAATTATATTTACTGGCCTCACTGTGGTTGATATAGAACTCACGAGGGTATTCCACTTCCGGATCCGTGGTAGAATACACCTTTTCCAACTTCATGGACGAGAAATCGAGCATCGTGTTTATCCATTCCGTAGGACTGGCATAAGCCGTATTGAAGCCCCAACAGTTGATGAACTTGTCCGTGCTGGCAAACATACGGTCCAGGATATGGTAGGTCATAAAGATCTTCAACGGGTTGTGAGGATTGGTCAGGCTATTCTTGTTCCAATATAACTCCTTGTACGTCTTGCCTTCCGGATTAGTCGGATCCACCTTATTCAATCCGAATATCTCAGCCGACTGGTTATCATTATATTTTTCGACGGCCAAATCGTACAAGGCATCTATTTTTTGCTCCATCGACATGCCCTCGCTGAAAAGGTTCGCATATTTCTCATACAGCACGCGGTCCGGCACAATGAACAAAGTAAAGCCTGAGTAGCGATGGTCCGGACGTTTTAATGTGTAGGTATAATTTCCAGGCTTTTGATTGTACAGGAACTCGGGAAAGTTCGCTTTCTCCGCCTCGTATTCATCGTCGCGGTATTCCGACAAGGAATCCAACAGCCCTGTACGGCGGAATGCCTCATAATAAATAGTAAAGTCCGCTTTGTTCTCTTCGAGCAAGGAAGCCCCCAAGCTGGTACTTGGGACAAGCACTTTGCTCACCGGATGGCACACACCGTTTTCCACCGAGTCGTTCTTCAGTTCATTGATAATAGCCGCCCTACGATTCACAATACTCAACACCATACCATTGGCATCAACCGTGTCACCCGTGGTCTGAATCACCAAAGGCAAATCCAGCTCATTCTTCTGCTGCGATGTTTCCGTCAGGTTATACGTATAAACTATCGAGTTGTCTATCATGCAGGCTTTCACAAGCGTATCGCAATAAGCCTCCGGAATGTCCTCTACGGAAGCATAACCATACTCCTTCAAAAAGTCTTCTACATCTGCGTTTACCGGGGGAAACAAAGTACGCCCGCCACGGCTGGCCAGAAAGTCCATCTCGCCCGCACGCTCCACTATACGCGCAAACAAACTGAAGTCCTCACGGGACTTCAAATAGTCACTCATCATCTCCCCCGTAAAAGTGTAATAACTCGCAGCGGGCAAGTCATCATTACAACTGGACAAGAAAACCGAATGCCCGGCAACGAAGAAGGCACTGCATGCGGTTAACCATAGTCTGAA
>ENA-ORSY01002234-ORSY01002234.1-human-gut-metagenome-genome-assembly--contig:-NODE-2234-length-11444-cov-5.066292_pt1 | contig 11444 bp, 9 predicted proteins | sample MGYA00242193_ERZ509160 | MGnify/ENA primary metagenome ERZ509160 (study PRJEB26280, sample SAMEA2338670) | human gut metagenome | biome: human gut; feature: human-associated habitat; material: faeces...
TAGATATCGGCACATCGACTAAATCCATTTTTATTCATTATTTACATCACTAGTTTTATTACAACCTACAAAGTAAGATGAATAAACACGATATCTTAGTTTTATCTTGTTTGACTATATTAAAATTACTAAAAAGCTGATGCTCACGAATCCGTAACCCCATAAAAAATGTGAGAGAAAACCTTTCAATTTTCTCTCACATTTGGAAAACAATAAAATTAAACTCACTTACTAATTGCCAATTCGTTCGCTATTGCTTTCTTTTAAAACAGCAATTGGCATCATTCTTCGTTCTTTTCAAGAGACTTCTTCTCTTAAGCAATCTAATTCTCTACCTAATTATTAATTTACTCCCCTTAAAATTCTGTCTAGCCATGGACAGTTCATCCACCTGTTATCTATTGTCTGTTTATAAATAGTTCCTTATATTTATAAGAGGAGCTTTCTTTCCTTTTTTACCAAGAAAAATAGAAGAAAAAATAGATTTAATTAAAAAACGCCTTCCAGAGCACTCTGAGAGGCGTTTTTTAATTGCAGAAATATTTCACTTCCTGCTTTATATCAAGGATAATTTCTCTTTTTTACGGTGTGGACTTCTGTTCCCGTCTATTCTAATATGACTTTCTGCCCGCTCAACTGATAATTGATTCCCAAAGAACCAAATACTTTTTTCAATGTTTCGTGCAGATCTCTCGTCAGGATGGTTCCGTTATAGTACAGTTCATTATATTTTTCACACCCTACCACTTCCACATCAAAGATATGCTGAATATCTGCTACTACATTGACCAGCGGATCATCTTCATAACCGAGTACTTCGGGCAGTTCTTCCTTTTCCTGAACAGGACCAATCTTATTCTCATCACAGCGTACACTTTCACCGGCATTCAATGTCTGTTCGCCGATTGGTGTCTCTACCTTCACTGTTCCCTCTTCACAATTGACAGTGATCGTTTTTCCTTCCTGCTCGACCAAGAATTTTGTACCTAACACCGTAACATCTCCTGCTTCCGTTCGTACAGTAAATGTTTTACCCGGAGTCACGTCAAAAAAGGCCGATCCGAGCAGATTCAGTTTACGCCCCCAAAGCCAACTCACTTTATTATAAGACAAAGTTGAGTTTTGCATCAGCTTCACAGAACTGCCATCCGGTAGCTTGTAATCGACAGCTACTGCTTCAGACGTAATCTTCTCTTCCGACAGATAGTAATAACCGCCTATTCCGAAAAGCAGGATAAACAGGGCCGCTACTCTCCAGTAGATACAACTGCTCCTAAGAACAATCAGTTTCTGTCTTCCTGCAGCGTTCGGTCTGCTTGTTAATGCATCCGCACGTTTTTCTTCACGAAATTCTTCTAACTTCCCACCAACTACAGACTTCCGTGCAAACAACTCACCTTTCAGAGGAAGTTTGCCGTCTTCCATATATTGTTCCAGAAGTTCTTTCCTATTCTCCATATCCTCACCTCAATTAAAAATCCATAAATTAGCAGCTACAGTCAACAGGAATGATTTGCTCAATCGCTCTCTCAGTCTGGATATTGCCATGTGGGTAGTATTATAAACAGTACGGGAAGTCAGCCCCATCACTTCGGCTATTTCATCCGAATCCAGTTTTTTATAATACTTCAGGTATAATACCTCTCTCTGCTGCTTTGTCAAGCCATTTATTTCTTTCTGCAGAACTTCTAACTGCTCTCTTTCAAGTTCGGAACGGACAATCGCTGTTTCTATGTCTATCTCCAAATCGAATCTATATTCGCTTGAATTAACTTCGTCCAATGATGTGAATACGCCATTAGCAGTTTTCTTCAACTCATTCAGCAGCATGCGTTTCAGCGCCACACACAGGTAAGCGGATATGGACTGAGGCTCGGAACAACTCTGCCTCTTCTCATACAGATAAACGAACAATGACTGAATGGATTCAGTTACCAGATTATCATCACCGGCAATCTTCATCCCATATCCGTAAAGTAAATCCGAATATTCATTGTAGAGTTGCCGGAATGCTTCTTCATCCCCCTGCTGGATTTTCTCCCAAAATGTTGTATTCATTTCTCCTTCCCTTATTTACAGGTAACATAATTCTTCCCCTTTTACCAATTATTTTTGTTAAATTCCACCAAGCAGACTAAAATTCACTTGTGAAGTGGAATTTAATGTGCTTGAAGTCCATTTGTGCCATCTGAAGCACATAGCCTGAATCGGCAAGGAATACGTCACGTCCTTCCCTGTCCTTCGCCATATATTGGTATTTACGTTTCTTGAAAGCTTCCAGCTCAGCAGGATCATCGCTTTCTACCCAACAAGCCTTGTACAAACTTACCGGTTCCCAACGGCAAGAAGCATTGTACTCGTTCAGCAGACGATACTGGATAACCTCAAACTGCAACTGTCCGACCGTACCGATAATCTTACGGCCGTTGAACTGATTGACAAACAACTGTGCCACACCTTCGTCCATCAACTGGTCGATACCCTTTGCCAGCTGTTTCTGCTTCATCGGATCGGCATTTTCGATATACTTGAACATCTCCGGCGAGAAGCTGGGCAAGCCGCGGAAATGGAGCAGTTCTCCTTCCGTCAGCGTATCACCGATCTTGAAAGTTCCGTTGTCCGGCAAACCGATGATATCTCCTGCATAGGCTTCGTCAATGGTCGTTTTCCGCTGCGCCATAAACTGGGTGGGCGATGAGAAACGCATGGTCTTGCCATGACGGACGTGCTGATAGGGTGCATTACGTACAAATTTGCCCGAACATATCTTGCAGAATGCTACACACGAACGATGATTCGGGTCGATATTGGCGGTAATCTTAAAGATGAATCCGGTGAATTTCGGTTCGTCCGGTTTCACTTCACGCTCTTCTGCCTGTACAGGACGAGGACTGGGAGCAATCTCCACAAAGCAGTTCAACAATTCCTGTACACCAAAATTATTCAAGGCAGAGCCAAAGAATACAGGCGCGCAATCTCCTGCCAGATAAGATTCCACATCCAGTTCCGGATAAACTCCTTCGATCAGTTCCAGATCGCCACGCAGTTTGTCTGCCAGCGGCTTACCGATCTGCTTATCCAGTTCTTCCGTATGTATGTCGACTTCTACCTTCTCCGTCACCACTTGTTTGGAAGGTTGGTACAAGTCCAGTTTCTTCTCATAAATATTATATACTCCTTTGAAGCGGGCTCCCTGTTCGATAGGCCATGACAGCGGGCGGACCTGAATCATCAGTTCTTCTTCCAGCTCGTCCAGCAAGTCAAACGGGTCCTTACCTTCACGGTCCATTTTATTAACGAAAATGATGACCGGAGTTTTTCTCATACGGCACACTTCCATCAGTTTACGGGTTTGTGTTTCCACACCTTTCGCTCCGTCTACTACAATGATAACGCTGTCTACAGCAGTCAGCGTACGGTATGTGTCTTCGGCAAAGTCCTGGTGACCCGGAGTATCAAGAATATTGATCTTGTAGTCCCGATAGTCAAATTCCATTACGGAAGTTGTCACCGAGATACCACGCTGTTTCTCAATCTCCATCCAGTCGGAAGTAGCCGTTTTCTTGATTTTATTGCTCTTGACCGCACCTGCCACCTGAATCTGACCACCGAAAAGCAATAACTTCTCCGTCAATGATGTCTTACCGGCATCCGGATGCGCAATAATGGCGAATGTTCGCCGTCTCTGTATTTCTGTATTATCTGCCATATTTATTATAAAGTATCGATGCATCTTTTCAGGCTTTCCTCCCAATGAGGTATTTCGATGCCGAACGTTGTTTTTATTTTTGTTTTATCGAGTACGGAATATGCAGGGCGGTTCGCTCTTGTAGGATATTCCGCCGTATGCAGCGGTTTCACTTTGCATGAAGTGATTCCTGCCAAACGATGAATAGCTACCGTAAAGTCATACCAGGAGCAGACTCCTTCGTTGCTGAAATGATAGACTCCACGAACGATGCCTTTATTAATAATAGCAAAGATGGCCTGTGCCAGGTCATTGGCGTAAGTAGGAGTTCCTACCTGATCGAAAATGACTCCCAGACTATCACGCTCTTTGCCCAGACGGATCATCGTCTTCACGAAGTTGTTGCCAAAAGTGGAATAAAGCCATGCGGTACGGATAACGACTGACTTTTCGCAATGATTCAGTACCTCATATTCTCCTTCAAGTTTCGTTGTTCCATATACCGAATTCGGACATGGATCGCATTCTTCTGTATAAGGAATATGAGCGGTGCCGTCAAAAACATAGTCGGTAGACACCTGAATCATCGCCGCACCATTAAACTGCGCTGCACATGCCAGCGTTTTAGGAGCTTCACTGTTCAGCTTGTAAGCCAGTTCCGAATCATCTTCCGCTTTATCTACTGCTGTATATGCCGCACAATTAACAATAAGCTCAATCCGCTTTTCAGCAATATATGCCCAAACAGCGTCCTTATTACAGATGTCCAGCTCCTGCACATCTGTGAAATAATACGTATGTTGCGGATTCTCTTTTGCAAGAACTTGCATTTCATTGCCAAGCTGACCATTGGCACCCGTCACTAAAATTCTCATTTATTCATCAAGTTTTAATTCCCCTTTCAGGTCTTTATCGTAATAGTTTGCCAACATGGAAAGAAAGCTGCTGATAGCTTCTACCGCCTTCATAGTCCCCTCGCTGACAGGCTTTTTCTGCAGACGAAGCAAAAGTAGTCCATAGAGTGCTTCGAAGCAAGTCTCCAGTTCCGGCTCTTCTTTTTTGCCATTCTTATTCCGCAGTTCTACAATAAACGGCAATGCTTTGAAATAAGCGGCACTGTAGAAAGGAAATTTGGGAGAAGAAGTCAACGCATTATGAAGCTCTGTCAGATTGATGATGATGTTCTTGTTAATCTGCAAATGACCTTTTTCACGTACCCCTTCCTCATTCATCATGGTGATCAGGTTGCCGTACCACTCTCGCAGGGCAGGACGCTGATCTTCCGGATAACGGGCGATCACATTCGCCTCGATCTCCTCCAGCTCACCATGATTGGCGCGGATCAGGTCTTCTTCTTGCCACATATATATAAGGTACTCGGCAATGTTTTTCTCTTTAAGCTGTCTGGCTATCTGATTCATAAGTTTTCTTCTTAATAAAGTGACTCTCCCAGCAACGTATAGATTAATCCCGCCACCGACACCAGCATCACAATGCTGCCAATCACACGATTCAGTATCCAGATGCCCCGTAAGTTAAACTTAGTGCGCACTTTATTCACAAAATAAGTGATTCCGAGCCACCACACCAGCGCCCCCGAAGCAATGGCAAGATACCCCGTAATTTCTTCGAACACCACGACACCGGGCTGCACAAAGGCAAAACGGGCAAATAGTCCGATAAACAGGAATATAATCAGAGGATTGGAGAGCGTGACAAAGAATGCGGTAATGAAATTGTGAAAGTAAGAACCTTTATTGGACGATGCCGGACGGATGGATTGTACCGGATTGCTGCGAAAGGTATAGATTCCGAAAAGTAGCAGCATGATGCTGCCCAACAACTGCAGATAAAAAATATTCTTATTAATATAATCGAACACAAAGCTCATACCATAACCTGTCAACAGAGCATAAGCTATGTCGCTTAATGAGGCTCCAAGCCCTGTCACAAATCCATACCAGCGCCCTTTATTCAGCGTCCTCTGAATGCAGAGAACCCCCACCGGTCCGAGAGGTGCGGACACAACAACGCCTATAATAAAGCCTTTCACTATTATATCGAATATTGTTTCAATCTGAATCATGCCGCAAATATCGCACTTTTTTATGAGAAGAGGATAGGATATTAACGTTTTTTCCACACAAGAGTCACTATATACACCAAAATTGCTTATCTTTGCGCCACAGAAAAATCGTAAAATCAAAAAATAAACATGATTCTTTTTTTCAGAACCCCTTCCAAGAGCGTGATTGCCGTAGAGAGCAACCATCAGCTCACCCCGGACGAAAGTAATAAACTCTGCTGGCTTTTTGGAGAAGCCGTGACGGAAAGTGAAGAAAACCTGAAAGGCTGTTTCGTCGGCCCACGCCGCGAAATGATTACCCCTTGGAGTACAAACGCAGTAGAAATCACCCAAAACATGGGACTTGAAGACATTCTCCGCATTGAGGAATATTTTCCGGTAAAAGATGAAAATGCCGACTACGACCCGATGCTGCAACGCATGTACAAAGGACTCGACCAAAACGTATTCACCACCAACCGCCAACCGGAACCTATCGTATCCATCGAAGACCTCGAAGCCTACAACGAAAAAGAAGGCCTCGCACTCTCGAAAGAAGAAATGGACTATCTGAAAAAGGTAGAAAACGATCTGGGACGCAAGTTGACTGACTCCGAAGTTTTCGGTTTCGCACAGATCAACTCTGAACACTGTCGCCACAAAATATTCGGTGGAACATTCATCATCGACGGTGTAGAACAGGAATCATCTCTGTTCCAGATGATTAAAAAGACCACACAGGAGAATCCGAATAAAATCATCTCTGCTTATAAAGACAACGTAGCCTTCGCCGAAGGTCCGGTAGTTGAACAGTTTGCTCCGGCAGATCACTCAAAACCTGACTTCTTCCAGGTGAAAGACATCAAAAGCGTCATCTCACTGAAAGCAGAAACTCATAACTTCCCGACGACTGTAGAACCGTTCAACGGCGCATCTACCGGTACAGGCGGTGAAATCCGCGACCGTATGGGTGGTGGCAAAGGTTCATGGCCGATCGCAGGTACTGCTGTCTACATGACTTCTTATCCCCGCACGGACGAAGGCCGCGAATGGGAAGATATTCTTCCGGTACGCAAATGGCTGTACCAGACTCCGGAACAGATTCTGATCAAGGCATCCAACGGTGCTTCCGACTTCGGTAACAAGTTCGGCCAACCGCTGATTTGCGGCTCGGTGTTGACCTTCGAACACAAGGAAGGCAACGAAAAGTACGCATACGACAAGGTGATAATGCTGGCCGGAGGAGTGGGCTACGGCACGAAGCGCGACTGCCTGAAGAAAGAGCCGAAGAAAGGAAACAAGATTGTGGTTGTCGGCGGCGACAACTATAGGATTGGCCTCGGAGGCGGCAGCGTGTCGTCGGTTGACACCGGAAGGTACTCTAACGGCATAGAACTGAACGCCGTACAGCGTGCAAATCCCGAGATGCAGAAGCGTGCCTACAACCTTGTGCGCGCCCTGTGTGAGGAAGATACGAACCCCGTTGTCAGTATTCACGACCACGGTTCGGCAGGACACGTCAACTGTCTGTCCGAACTTGTCGAGGAATGCGGCGGCCAGATAGACATGACAAAGCTGCCAATAGGCGACAAGACGCTGTCGAGCAAGGAAATCATCGCCAACGAGAGCCAGGAGCGAATGGGGCTTCTCATCGACGAGAAGCACATCGAACACGTGCGCAAGATTGCCGAACGCGAGCGTGCTCCGCTGTATGTCGTAGGTGAAACCACGGGCGACGCCCACTTCAGTTTTGTGCAGGGCGACGGCGTAAGGCCGTTCGACCTCGACGTGGCGCAGATGTTCGGCCACTCGCCCAAGACCTACATGAGGGATAAAACAGTGGAAAGGCACTATGAAAATGTGTCGTACACAGGGAAGAACGAAGAACGAAGAACGAAGAACAAAAAATCAAATAGTCAAGAGGAAATGAATTCTTCACTCTCCACTCTTCATTCTTCACTCGACGAATACGTTGGCCGCGTGCTTCAGCTTGAGGCCGTTGCCTGCAAGGATTGGCTCACCAACAAGGTTGACCGCAGCGTGACGGGCAAGATAGCACGCCAGCAATGCCAGGGCGAATTGCAGCTGCCGCTGTCTGACTGCGGCGTTGTCGCACTTGATTACCGCGGCAAGAAGGGCATCGCTACAGCCCTCGGACACGCTCCGCAGGCAGGACTGGCGTCGCCGGAGGCCGGCAGTGTGCTCTCCGTTGCAGAGTCATTGACCAACATTGTGTGGGCACCGCTTGAGGAAGGGCTTGACAGTGTGAGCCTCTCGGCTAACTGGATGTGGCCCTGCCGCTCGCAGGAGGGCGAGGACGCACGCCTTTACAGTGCGGTGAAAGCTCTCTCCGACTTCTGCTGCGCGATAAAAGTCAATGTGCCGACGGGCAAGGACTCGCTCTCGATGAGCCAGCAATATCCCGACGGACAGAAGATAATCAGCCCGGGAACGGTCATCGTAAGCAGTGGCGGACAGGTGTCAGACATCCGCAAAGTGGTGTCTCCCGTGCTTGTGAATGACAAGAAGTCATGGCTTTACCACGTAGATTTCTCATACGATGAGCTGCGTCTCGGCGGCAGCGCTTTTGCCCAGTCGTTGGGCAAAGTGGGTGATGACGTGCCCACGGTGAAGAACCCCGACTATTTCCGCACGGCCTTCAACGCGCTTCAGGAGCAGATAAAGAATGGCTGGATAATGGCCGGTCACGATATCAGCGCAGGCGGTATGGTGACTACTTTGCTTGAAATGTGCTTCGCAAACACCACCGGCGGACTGGACATCAGCCTTGACAAGTTCGACTGCGAGGACATAGTGAAGATGCTTCTGGCCGAGAACCCCGGCGTGATAGTACAGGTGTCGGAACGCCACAGGCTTGACTTCGAGGACTTGATGGACGACTACGGCGTTTGCTACGCTTGCATCGGACAGCCCGATACGTCGTCGCGCAAGCTCAAGATAACCAAAGGCAAGTTCACGCATGAGTTCGACATTGACGCGATGCGTGACGTTTGGTACAAGACTTCATACCTGCTCGACCGCGACCAGAGCATGAACGGATGCGCCGAAGCACGCCGCGACAACTACAAGAAGCAGCCGGTTGTGATGAAATTCAACGACTCTTTCACCGGCAAACTGTCGCAGTTCGGCATCTCGGCAGACCGCCGCGAGCCGACAGGAGTCAAGGCGGCGATTATCCGCGAGAAAGGAACCAACGGCGAAAGGGAGATGGCTTACTCGCTGTATCTTGCCGGGTTCGACGTCAAGGACGTGATGATGACCGACCTGATTACGGGCCGCGAGACGCTGGAAGACATCAACATGATTGTTTTCTGCGGAGGTTTCTCCAACTCAGACGTGCTCGGAAGCGCGAAGGGATGGGCCGGAGCGTTCCTCTTCAACCCGAAAGCCAAGGAGGCGTTGGACAAGTTCTACGCCCGTGAAGATACTCTCTCGCTCGGCATTTGCAACGGTTGTCAGCTTATGGTTGAGCTTAACCTCATCAATCCGGAGCACGAGAAGCGCGCCAAGATGCTGCATAACAACTCGCATAAGTTCGAGAGTGCCTTCCTCGGTCTTGACATTCCGCAGAATAACAGCGTGATGTTCGGCTCGCTGTCGGGCAGCAGTCTCGGCATCTGGGTGGCTCACGGAGAAGGCAAGTTCTATCTGCCGGAGGGCGAGGACAAGTACAACGTCGTGGCGAAATACCACTACGCAGACTATCCCGGCAATCCTAACGGGTCTGACTTTGCCGTTGCCGGCATCTGCTCGGCTGACGGACGGCACCTCGCAATGATGCCTCACTTGGAGCGTGCAATCTTCCCTTGGCAAAACGGATGTTATCCGTCAGACCGCCTCAAGGATGACATTACGCCGTGGATGGAGGCGTTTGTCAACGCGAGGAAGTGGATAGAAAGCAAGAAATAATAATGTTTTAGGAGGAAAGGAGTAAGGAGAGAAGGAGCAAGTGGAAATGACTTGAATACGAAAGACCGTGTTTCGCATTGCAAAAGGGCATCTTTTGCCGTCCAAAAGACGGCCTTTTAGACGGTAAAAGGTGGCCTTTTGGAAAACCGCTGATTTCCAGGCATTTGGCGACAGGATGTTTGCGCTTGTCTCAACGCGCGTGAAACGGCGGCCGGCAGATTGCTTCTTGACTTTCGGCGGATGGCGTAACCCCCTTGCTCCTTTCCTCCTTTTCTCCTTTGTTACTTATAAAATAAACCATGTCCAACTTCTACATAGACAGTTTCAAGACGTTTTTCAAAATCGGCTTGTTTACTTTCGGCGGCGGATATGCCATGATACCGCTTATCGAACAGGAAGTGGTTGACAGGCACAAGTGGATGGGCAAGGAAGAGTTCATCGACATGATAGCCGTAGCCCAGAGCTGTCCGGGCGTGATGGCAATCAACATCAGCGCGTTCATCGGCTACCGTCTGCGCCGTCTGAAAGGGGCTTTGTGCATGGCAGTGGGTACGGCTCTGCCGTCGTTTCTTGTCATTCTGGCCATCGCCATGTTCTTCCATCAGTTTGAAGACAACAAGGTCGTGGCGGCCATCTTCCGCGGAATACGCCCTGCTGTGGTGGCACTGATAGCCGTGCCGACGTTCAACATGGCGAAGAGCGCCCGTATAACGCTCACCAACTGCTGGATTCCCATAGCCTGTGCGCTTGCCATCTGGATGCTCGGAGTGTCGCCAATCTACGTTATTCTGATTGCCGGCATAGGCGGATTTGTCTACGGGAAGTATATAAAACCAACAGAATGAAATGAATAATGTAAAATGAATAATGAAAAATCATTGGTTGTGGTGGAGTTTGACAAGAAGGAGTCTTTAATCAACAGCAAGAGTTTGGCATTTGCTTTACGTATAATCGAAATGGTAAAGTATGTCAGGAAGAAAGACAATGAGACTGTTTTGACCAAGCAAGTTCTACGTTCTGGAACGTCAATAGGTGCTTCAGTTCGCGAGTCGGAGTTTGCCCAAAGTCCGTCAGACTTCATCCATAAGCTAAGTATTTCTTTGAAAGAAGCCAATGAAACAGAGTATTGGCTATGCTTATTGAACAAAGCAGGCTACATAGATGGTAATTCTTATGAAAGTATGAGGAAAGATTGTAATGAGATAATGGCGATATTAATCGCTTCCATTAAAACTGCAAAGTCTCATAATCAATAACTTGCTTCAATACATACTTTATTCTCTCATTATCAAATTTTTCATTATTCATTTTTCATTCTTCATTAAATAAATATGATTTTCCTTGAGCTTTTCATAACGTTTTTCCAAATAGGGCTGTTCGGTTTCGGCGGAGGTTACGGCATGTTGTCGTTAATCCAGGGCGAGGTTGTGCACAACCACGGGTGGCTTACCACGTCAGAGTTCACCGACATTGTGGCTATCAGCCAGATGACTCCCGGCCCGATAGGCATCAATTCGGCCACTTACTGCGGATATACCGCCGTTCACAACGCCGGGTTCGGCTACGGAATGTCCGTCCTTGGCAGCTTTACGGCCACGGTTGCGCTTGTGTTGCCGTCGTTCATACTGATGGTTTTGATAGTGAAGATGCTCATGAAGTACATGCAGACGCAGACCGTTCAGAGTGTGTTTATCGGTCTCCGGCCGGCGGTTGTCGGCCTCTTGGCCGCCGCCACGCTGCTGCTTATGACGCAGGAGAACT
>ENA-ORSY01002237-ORSY01002237.1-human-gut-metagenome-genome-assembly--contig:-NODE-2237-length-11444-cov-2.664676_pt1 | contig 11444 bp, 10 predicted proteins | sample MGYA00242193_ERZ509160 | MGnify/ENA primary metagenome ERZ509160 (study PRJEB26280, sample SAMEA2338670) | human gut metagenome | biome: human gut; feature: human-associated habitat; material: faeces...
TCAATTTGTATTTTTCAGTTTTTTGTAGTTATAATGGATTTAACAAAAACCGGTACGCCCAAGCCGGTATAAGACAACCTCGTGTGACTAAGATTTTTTGAGGATTGCAGGAATTGCATAGCAATGGAGCAATCCGATTACATCAGTGAGTGGCAAAATTTACTTTTGACACTCACATCATTTTATTTTGATTATTAAGTCATTTTTACGGAGGAATTTCTAATGAAAAGCAAATACAAACACATTTTCGAGCCATTTACCATCAAACATATGACGGTCAAGAACCGTATCGTCATGACTCCAATGGGAACCAACTACGGTGAACAGAATGGTGAAATGAGTTTTCTTCATATCAATTATTACGAGCAGCGTGCAAAAGGCGGTACAGGACTTCTCATCGTAGAGAACGCCAGCGTTGATTCTCCACAGGGATCTAACGGAACCACACAGCTTCGTATCGATCAGGATAACTACATTCCAAGACTTTTCAAACTTTGCGAAACAGTACACAAACATGGATCCTGCATTGCAATCCAGATCAATCATGCCGGTGCTTCTGCACAGTCAGCACGTATCAATATGCAGCCGGTTTCTGCTTCTGATGTTCCTTCAAAAGCAGGCGGTGAAATCCCGCGTCCACTGGAAAAAGATGAAATCATGCATATTGTAAAAAAATACGGTGAAGCCGCAAAACGTGCTCAGATCGCAGGGTTTGACGCTGTAGAAATCCACGCAGGACATTCTTACCTTATAAGCCAGTTCCTTTCACCTCTTACAAATAAGAGAACAGACGAATTCGGCGGATCTTTGGAAAACCGTGCAAGACTTGCAAAACTTGTTATTGAAGAAGTTAGAAGACAGGTTGGACCATTCTTCCCTATCTTTGTTCGTATCAGTGCGGATGAATTTATGGAAGGCGGAAATACTTTGGATGACTGTCTTGATTACCTTCAGTACTTCCAGGAAGAAGTTGACGTATTCGACGTATCTGCCGGTCTGAACGGATCCATTCAGTACCAGATTGATGCCAATTACCTTCCGGATGGATGGCGTTCTTATATGGCAAAAGCTGTAAAAGAACGTTACGGCAAACCATGTATGACAATGGGTAACATCCGTAACCCACAGGTTGCCGAAGATATTCTTGCAAGAGGCGATGCTGACCTGATCGGTATGGGACGTGGATTGATCGCTGATCCGGAATGGGTAAATAAAGTAGAATTCGGTGATGAATGTGATATCCGTAAATGTATTTCTTGTAACATCGGATGTGCAGGACACCGTATCGGAATCAACCGTCCGATCCGTTGTACTGTTAACCCGTCTGTAAATGGCGGCGAAAATTACAAAAAGCAGAAAATCAACAAGCCTTGCAACGTTGTTGTGATCGGTGGTGGTACTGCCGGACTGGAAGCTGCATGTACAGCTGCCGAGGTTGGATGCACTACTTTCCTGATCGAGAAGAAACCGGAACTCGGCGGACTTGCCGCCCTGATCTCCAAGATCCCGGATAAGAAGAGACTTGCTGACTTCCCGAACTATCTGATCCATCGCGCAAGCAAGCTGAAAAACCTGTTCATCTTCAAGAACACGGAAGCTACGATTGAAATGATCAGAAGCATGAACCCGAACATTATTGTAAATGCTACCGGTTCTAATCCGCTCCTTCCACCGATCAAGGGCCTTCATGAGAATATTGACAAAGAGGGCGGAAAAGTTTCTTCTATTACAAATATGATCAACCATGTTATGGAATATCCAGAAGATCTGAAAGGCAAAAAAGTCGTTGTTATCGGTGGCGGTGCCGTAGGTCTTGACGTAGTAGAATTCTTTGCTCCACGTGGTGCTGATGTAAGCATTGTGGAAATGATGCCGGTAATCGGTAACGGAATTGATCCGGTATCCAAAGTCGGAACCTTTGCACTGATGGATAAATATGGTGTAAAACAGTGTCCGAATACTGCTCTTCTTGAAGTTAAAGCAGATTCCTTCCTTGTTAAAACGCCAGAAGGAAATGAAGAAGAAATGCTATTTGATTATGGATTTGTATGTCTTGGTATGAGAGCAAACGCTCCGATCCTCGATGCAGTCCGTAAAGAATTCGAAGATGAAGATGTTGAAATCATGAACATCGGTGACAGTGTACGTGCCCGCCGTATCATCGAAGGTACAGAAGAAGGACGTAATATCCTGAATGTTCTTGCCAAACATGACTACTTATAAGATTTTGTAAATATAATATTCCCCCTGATGTCCCCCGGTTCTCGTTATGAGAACCGGGGGGATTTCTATTTACTTTACTAAAAAGAATGTGCCAAGGCACATTTTCGCGCCGAGCGCTTGCGACATTCTTCATCTTCGTGCGAGTGCACATCTTTGGCACGCAGTGCCTTTTATTTGATAGGAAGTTCCTTCGGAATTTCCTATCAAAAAATGCCCTGCCTACTTGCAGGACATTCTCTTTTCGTTCTCTTTTTTATAGAAATGTAATACAATCTTCTCCAGATATCTTTTCAGCACAATCTGGATCTCTTCTTTTGGATTGATCGGCTTCACCAGAATACTCTTCATCCCGGTACGCTTCGCTCCCCACACATCCGTAAAAAGCTGATCTCCGATAAATACAGTGTTTCCTCTGTCCGTTTGCATCAGCTCCATGGCTTTTATATAATTCTTCGTGGAAGGCTTATGCGCGTTAAACACATACTTGCTCTGCACCTTTTCGGCAAAAGGCTTTACACGTGGTTCCTGGTTATTGGAAATCAGGCATGTATCAAACCCGATGCTGCGCAGCCTGTCAAAAAGACAGATTGCTCTCTCATCTGCCGGTGCTCCATGCGGAACCAGCGTATTGTCAATGTCAAATACCAGTCCACGACAGCCTTCCCGATACATTTTTTCAAAATCCAGTACATAAGTGGACGCTACATATTCGTCCGGATAAAAGGTCTTAAACATGATTCTCATCCATTTCCAGAAGCTTCTGAATCAGATCTTCACAGATCTGCAGAACCGTCTTGTTATCTGTATCTACAACGATATCTGCAGCCGCCTCGTATTTTTCTCTTCTTGCTTCCATCAGCTGCTCGATATATTCTACATTCTTGTGTCCATTGAGCAGCGGTCTGTCGTCACTGTCTTTTACACGGTCAAGAATGGTCTGTGGATGTGCAGTAAGGAGTACTACACGACCATTTTTCTTCATCTCTGCGACATTGCGTTCACGCATTGCCACACCACCACCACAGGAAATGATCACATTCTTCTTCTCCTGCATCTCGATCAGAAGATTGGTTTCCATATTACGGAAGTATTCCTCCCCATAGGTTTCAAAAATATCGGAAATACTCATGCCTTCGCGTTCTGCAATCAGCTGGTCCATCTCAACCACTTCCATGGCAAACATGGTGCTAAGATAATCAGAGATCGTACTTTTTCCAGCTCCCATAAACCCGATCAGGACAATGTTGTAATCAAAAAGCTTTCTAGCCTGGATCTTCTTACTGTTGCGCTGGATACGCTCAAATACATCATAAATCTCGTCTCTGTGCTTATCATTGTGAAGGCTGAACATCAGTCTCTTCTTCTGCTTTTCTTCCTGTTCCGGCTGCAGGATCGGCATACCATACTCTTCTTTGTATGCCATGATCTTTTCAATGATCGCATATCTTTCTTTTAATGCCTCTGTGATCTTCGCATCACAGTTTGCAAGCTCTTCACGGTATAATTCCAAATCGTTCATCTATCAATTCCTCGTTTCTCACTCTACTGCTTTCCGGGTGCCTTCAATTGCCCGTTGTATTAAAACATTATAGCAGACACTTTGGAAGTGAATCAATAGATATTTTTTATTTTGCGTTATCCAGGACCGCTTTTACATCACTTTTAAACTGCTTCCAGGCATCTTCATTTTCGACAAAGTATTTCGGACAGATTTTCCCTGTAATATCATAATGTCGGATCACATCTTCTTCTGTCAGCGAAAACTTTTCACACAGCCATGCTGTAAGTTGTACCATGCTCTTATAAGTTGCCTCGTTGAACTTTCCGGTCTCATCCGGATGACAGCACTCAATGGACACCGTATCAAAATTCCGTGTATTGGACGCATATGCAACCTCCCAGGTTGGTACGCACTGTACGATTTCCCCGTCCAGTCCTACTACAAAATTACTGCTTGCCTGCGTAATGTGACTGTCCTTCAGTCCCTCAAAATAGTCTCTGTTCTCCATCGCTGTCGAACCAGGATTGGCAGTGTAATGAATGACTATTCCGGTAATCTCATTGGTTGAAAGTCCCGGTCTTGAATATTCATTCACAGTTAACAGTTCTACATCAATATCCGGCTTTTGGGCACTGATCACTTCATCAGAAAGCTCACTGTATGCTCTCTGTGCAAAGATTCCTCTTCCACTGATCTTCATAATAGAAAGTGCAAGAAGCAGTGTGATCAGGATCGTACTTCCCACCTTTATATAACGGCTCATTCTGCGCCTCTTATTCGCCTCATAATAGCTTTTTCCATCGCCACCCCTGTACAGGTTGGCTCTGGTGTTTTTCTTCTTTCTTCGGTTCATTTCGTCATCTCAATCTTTTGTGTTTTTTGCAAATTTTCTGTTGGAATCCCAACTATATCCAGACTATCATAAAATGGTGAGAAATTGTTGAAAAAATTATTATTTTTTTATTAAGGTAGTCGGAAGGGGACGTGTACCCCTCCGAAAAAACAATTGCCGCTGGATTCAGTTGACTGTTGAAGGTTTGGGTGAAGTTTGAAAATAGTTGGATAATGTAAGAGAGAAGAATCGTCTCTCTTACGGAAATGATTCTTCTCTCTTGATTAATTTTATATCTTATTCATCTACGCTGTAGTTTGGTGCTTCTTTTGTGATGTGAATGTCGTGTGGATGGCTTTCTTTGAGGGATGCGGAAGAAATTTTTACGAAACGTCCTGTTGTCTTGAGAGTTTCGATGTCTGGTGCTCCACAATAACCCATTCCGGAACGGAGACCGCCCATTAACTGGAATACAGTATCTTCTACAGATCCTTTATAGGCAACTCGTCCTTCTACGCCTTCCGGTACAAGCTTCTTCGCATCTGTCTGGAAGTATCTGTCTTTGCTTCCGTTCTCCATTGCTGCGATAGATCCCATTCCACGATATACTTTGTATTTTCTTCCCTGATAGAGTTCGAATGTTCCCGGGCTCTCATCGCATCCTGCGAAGATACTTCCCATCATACATACGTTGGCTCCGGCTGCGATCGCCTTTGTCATATCACCTGAGTACTTAATACCACCATCTGCAATAATCGGAATTCCCGACTCTTTTGCTGCTTCGTAGCAGTCCATAACAGCTGTGATCTGTGGTACACCGATACCGGCTACGATACGGGTTGTACAGATGGATCCAGGTCCGATACCAACCTTTACTGCATCAACACCTGCCTCGATCAGCGCTTTTGTTGCTTCCCCTGTTGCAACGTTACCTGCGATCACCTGAAGATCCGGGAATGCATCCTTGATCATTCTTACGGTACGAAGTACATTTGCTGAATGTCCGTGTGCCGAATCAAGTACTACTACATCAACTTTTGCTTTTACAAGAGCTTCTGCTCTTTCAAGACAGTTCGCTGTAATACCGATCGCTGCACCACACAGAAGTCTTCCCTGCGCGTCTTTTGCTGACAGTGGGTATTTGATCTGTTTCTCAATATCTTTAATTGTGATCAGACCTTTTAAGTTAAAATCTTTGTCTACGATTGGAAGTTTTTCTTTTCTTGCTTTTGCGAGGATCTTCTTTGCTTCTTCCAGGGTGATACCTTCCTGTGCTGTTACAAGACCTTCGCTTGTCATGGATTCTTTGATCTTCTTGGAGAAATCTTCTTCAAACTTGAGGTCACGGTTCGTAATGATACCTACCAGCTTTCTTCCCTCTGTGATCGGAACTCCGGAAATACGGAACTTCGCCATCAGTTCATTAGCATCTGCCAGTGTATGCTCCGGCGACAGATAGAATGGATCTGTAATGACACCATTCTCAGAACGCTTAACCTTGTCTACTTCTTCTGCCTGCTGTTCAATCGACATATTCTTGTGAATAATACCGATACCTCCCTGGCGTGCCATAGCGATCGCCATACGATGTTCGGTAACAGTATCCATTCCCGCACTCATCATCGGTATGTTAAGCTTAATGCCCTTTGTAAGATAAGTTGATAAATCAACCTGATTTGGAATTACTTCTGAATAAGAAGGTACCAGAAGTACATCATCGAAGGTGATTCCTTCTCCAATAATCTTTCCCATGATTTTTCTTCCTTTCTCTCTCGTCTGTAATTTTGATTATCTGCTATGATAACGCATAAATCTATGCTATGTCAAGTCCTTTATCGAGTACATTCGTCCGTCCGTGACAATCACATTTCTACAGATCACTGATAATTTTACGTAACCGTCTTTCTGGATGCAATTGTACCCCGGAACCTGCAAGCTTTTCTGCACGTCTTTCGGGAATTATTTGCAAAATACTTTTCTTGGTGCCAGCATCTTCAGTCCTTCACAAACTGCCTTATTTGGCTCAAAAATAATTTTTTTCTTTTCCCCGTTATTTACAACGATCAGCTCATATGTATCTGCCCCCGGCATACCTGAACTGTAATCGGTTCCTTTCAGCCCTTGATAAGGTCTGAGTTCCGGCGAACCGGAAGGTGCCATCATCTCAAGATCCTCCATGGAAAACATATTTTTCCGACGGGATTTTGCCATAATCTTATCAATATCAAGACTCCCATTCACAAATAAATACTCATATTCAACATCCATACTCCGGAACAAAAAAACATCCAGTGCGATCATGATCACCGGACCAATTATTCCGAATGGGATCATAAATATAAGTACGACCGACAGAACAGTAAGTATGATAAGTATTGCTTTGATCAGCGTCGTCGAAGATGCTTTCTGCCTCTTCACCAGCTGTTCTGTGTAAAAATCACCCATATCCTAACCTCCAAATTTATATATTAGAACTATTGTAACACTTTTATAATAAAAAGAAAACTCCTCTTCTGAGGAGTTTTCTAAAAATCATATTTTTAGCTTACATCATGCCCATTCCCGGAGCTCCGCCTGCCGGCATAGCCGGTGCATCTTCTTTGATGTTAGCAACAACGGATTCTGTTGTAAGGAGTGTAGATGCAACACTTGTAGCGTTCTGCAGTGCGCTTCTTGTTACTTTTGCAGGATCAAGGATACCTGCTTTCACCATATCTACATATTCTTCATTGTAAGCATCAAAGCCATTTCCCGGTTCAGCTTCTCTTACCTTGTTGATGATAACTGCGCCTTCAAGACCTGCGTTAGCTGAAATGTGGAATAATGGTGCTTCCAGAGCTTTGAGGACTACTTTTGCCCCTGTCTTTTCATCACCTTCCAGAGTTTCTGCAAGTTTGGCAACTTCTTTTGATGCATGGATGTATGCTGATCCACCACCTGCAATGATTCCTTCTTCTACTGCTGCTCTTGTTGCATTAAGAGCATCTTCCATACGGAGTTTTGCTTCTTTCATCTCTGTCTCAGTAGCAGCACCTACACGGATAACTGCAACTCCGCCGGCGAGTTTTGCAAGTCTTTCCTGAAGTTTTTCTTTATCAAAATCAGATGTTGTCTCTTCGATCTGAGCTTTAATCTGTCCGATTCTGGCTTCCAGAGCAGCCTTATCGCCCATACCATCAACGATGACTGTATTCTCTTTCTGAACTTTTACAGATTTTGCACGTCCAAGCTGTGCCATTGTTGTATCTTTCAGTTCCAGACCAAGTTCTTCTGAGATTACCTGTCCGCCTGTTAAGATTGCAATATCTTCCAGCATAGCTTTTCTTCTGTCACCATATCCAGGTGCTTTTACTGCAACTACATTGAATGTTCCACGCAGTTTGTTGACGATCAGAGTTGTAAGAGCTTCTCCTTCGATATCTTCTGCTACGATAAGAAGTTTTGCTCCTGACTGTACGATCTGTTCCAGCAGTGGAAGGATTTCCTGAATATTAGAAATCTTCTTGTCTGTGATCAGGATATATGGATCGTCAAGATTTGCTTCCATCTTTTCCATATCAGTGCACATATATGCTGAAATATATCCACGGTCGAATTGCATACCTTCTACAAGGTCAAGCTCTGTCTTCATTGTCTTTGACTCTTCAATTGTGATAACGCCATCGTTGGAAACTTTATCCATAGCTTCTGCTACCATCTCACCAACACTGTCATCACTTGCTGAGATAGCTGCTACTCTTGCGATCTGCTCTCTTCCTGTAACTTTGCTACTCATCTTCTTGATAGCTTCTACAGCACAGTCTGTTGCTTTCTTCATACCTTTTCTTAATACGATCGGGTTTGCACCTGCTTCCAGGTTCTTCATTCCTTCGTGTACCATAGCCTGTGCAAGAACAGTTGCTGTTGTTGTACCATCACCTGCAACATCGTTGGTCTTAGATGCAACTTCACGGATCAGCTGTGCTCCCATATTTTCAAATGCATCTTCCAGTTCGATTTCTTTTGCGATTGTTACACCGTCATTTGTGATAAGCGGTGCTCCGAATGATTTATCCAGAACTACGTTTCTTCCTTTTGGTCCGATTGTTACTCTTACTGTATCAGCAAGTTTGTTGACACCTGCTTCCAGTGCCTTTCTTGCGTCTGCTCCGTATTTAATTTCCTTTGCCATTTCTATCACTCCTGATTCTTAAAAATAAAATTCTGTTCTGATCTGAAAATCTGATTTTTATCTGTATATGATATCCTGCCGGATTATCTGATCACTGCAAGAATATCATTCTGTTTTACAATGATGTATTCTTCATCATCGAGTTCTACTTCTGTACCTGCATATTTGGAATAGATAACTTTATCACCTACTGAAACATTCATCGTAACTTCTTTTCCATCAACAACTCCGCCAGGTCCTACAGCAACAACTTCTGCCTGCTGTGGTTTTTCCTTTGACTGTCCAGGAAGTACGATTCCTGATTTGGTAGTCTCCTCTGCAACTAACTGTTTTAATACAACTCTGTCAGCTAATGGTTCTAATTTCATTATAATTCCTCCTAACTCTATCTTGTTAGCACTCAATAAAATCGAGTGCTAAAAACTTTCTAGGTATAAGATAGCACTCTCTTTCTTTTTTGTCAACATTCGATTTTGAATTTTATAATTACTTTAGATTTATTTCATAAAATCCATTCGTCACCTGCAGGACCAGAATCATACCTGCACGGTTCTCATAACGCTCCTTTATCATCCCTGTACACACAGTCTCACAAGTGATCGTCCGGATCCGGCATTCATATACTGCATCCAGTGAAATATCAGAAAGACTGCCTGATCGCAGGATCAGATGTACCTGCTCCATCTCCTTCTGATATTCTATGACTGTTGCCTCATAAATATTCTCATCTTTTTCCTTATCTTCTTTCAGATACTGTACCATCGTAAGTACAGCTTTATCTCCATCATACATGCTCTCTTCTCTCCTTTTTACAAATATAATTCCCCGTTAAAGAAAAGGGCATCAGATTTGTCTGATACCCCTCTTTTACTTTTATCCTTAATTCATTTTTTCTTTTTTGATCTTATCCAGTTCTTTGAACACGTAATCATTCACAACCTTGATGTAAGTTCCTTTCATACCGGATGAACGGGATTCGATCACACCCGCACTCTCAAATTTGCGGAGTGCATTGACAATTACAGAACGGGTGATTCCCACACGGTCTGCAATCTTGCTTGCCACCAGAATCCCTTCCATTCCGTTAAGTTCATCAAAAATATGGATGATTGCTTCCAGCTCAGAGAAAGAAAGGGTGCTGATCGCAGATTGTACGATCTGTTCTTTTCTGGTCTCTTCTGCACTCTCTTCATTAACAGAGCGGAGCATCTCAAGTCCCACGACAGTGGTTCCGTACTCACTCAAAATGATGTCATCAATTTCGTACATGGACTCTTTTCTGTATAAAAACAAAGTTCCAAGTCTCTCTCCTGCAATGTTGATCGGAGTAATGATCGCCTGATATCCCTGGGATACATCAGCTGTAAATCCAAGTGTCTGCAGATTAACATTCTCTTTTGTGGAAAGAATACTTAGAAGACGTTCATTTAACATCGGATCAATATGTTCTCCCACTTCGTCCTGCAAAAGCTCATGGATCTCCGGGACTCCTTCGCATGTGCTGACACCGAGTACCTTTCCTTTCTTACTGACTACCAGTACATTCGATGCCAGAATCTCTGTCAGAACTTCACAGATATCTGTAAACACAACTTTGCTTGAATTATTATTGTGCAACAGTTTGTTAATTTTTCTTGTTTTATCCAATAGTTGTACGCTCATATCTGCCTCCATATATTTTTATTAAAAATGTGCGTTTCCGGTCGCATTTTTCATGAATATGAAATATTGTTGAAATTATGCACACAAATTAGTCAAAAAAATGTGTACACAAATATATTATCATACAATTCTGAATAGTTCAATGAAATTTGATTTATTTTTCATCTTTCTCTTTATTTTTAACAAACCCACACTGTTCATTACCGCAGACAAGTTTATTTCCCTTTTCTACCATATAACTTCCGCATTTCGGACATTTTTCTTCTGACGGCTTCTGCCATGACATAAAATCACATTCCGGATTATCCTCACATCCATAATAACGTCTGCCTTTCTTTGTCTTGCGCAATACAATGTCTTTTCCACATTTCGGGCAGGCAACTCCGATTTTCTCCAGATACGGTTTGGTGTTGCGGCATTCCGGGAATCCGGGACATGCAAGGAACTTTCCATGGGGACCGTATTTGATAACCATATTTCTTCCACATTCTTCGCAGACTACATCGGTTACCTCATCCTCGATTTTAACTGTTTCCAGCTCTTTTTCTGCTTTTTCAACCGCTTCTTTCAGATCCGGATAGAAATTGCTGATAACCGATTTCCACTCTACCTTTCCTTCTGCGATCATATCCAGAAGTCCTTCCATATAAGCGGTAAAGTTGACATCAACAATGCTTGCGAAAGACTGCTTCATAATATTATTGACCACTTCACCAAGCTCTGTCATATAAAGATTCTTGTTCTCTTTTGCAACGTATCTTCTTGTAATGATCGTAGAGATTGTTGGTGCATAGGTACTCGGACGTCCGATTCCAAGTTCTTCCAGTGTCTTTACAAGAGATGCCTCGGTGTAATGTGCAGGTGGCTGTGTGAAATGCTGCTTATAGTCAAAGGATTCTTTCGTCAGTTCTGAATCTTTATCGATACTATTGACCATTACATTTCCACTCTGTTTTTCCTCATCGCTTTCCACATATGCCAGACGGAAACCTTCAAATATAATCTTAGATGCCGATACCGTAAAACGGTAATCATCTGCTCCAATTTTAACAGAA
>ENA-ORSY01002240-ORSY01002240.1-human-gut-metagenome-genome-assembly--contig:-NODE-2240-length-11433-cov-3.991211_pt1 | contig 11433 bp, 6 predicted proteins | sample MGYA00242193_ERZ509160 | MGnify/ENA primary metagenome ERZ509160 (study PRJEB26280, sample SAMEA2338670) | human gut metagenome | biome: human gut; feature: human-associated habitat; material: faeces...
TCGAGGATTCCCTTGCTTTGCTTGAGGAAGAGTCTGATGAGGAGATGCGTGAACTTGCGAAAGAAGAGTTAAACGATTCTAAGGCAAGAGTGGAAGAGTTGGAAAAAGAGTTAAAGATCTTATTACTTCCGAAAGACCCGAACGATGACAAGAACGTTATCGTAGAGTTCCGCGCAGGTGCCGGCGGAGACGAGGCGGCACTCTTTACCGCAGAAATCTGCCGTATGTACATCAAATACGCAGAGAGCCGCGGCTGGAAAACAGAGCTGACCAGCGCCGATGAAAACGGAATCGGCGGCTTTAAAGACGCAACACTTCTGATCAACGGAGCAGGCGCGTACTCCCGGATGAAGTACGAGAGCGGCACGCACCGCGTACAGCGTGTGCCGGAAACCGAGACCCAGGGCCGCATCCACACCTCCACCGCCACGGTCGCGGTGCTGCCGGAGATGGAGGAGGTCGACGTCGACCTCCGGCCGGAGGACATCGAGATGCAGGTCTATCGCTCCTCGGGCGCGGGCGGACAGCACGTCAACAAGACGAGCTCCGCCGTGCGGCTGATCCACAAGCCGACGGGAATCGTCGTGGCGTGTCAGGAGGAGCGTTCGCAGGTGCAGAACCGCGCGAAGTGTATGCAGATGCTTGCGAGCAAGCTCTATGAAATGGAGCGCGAGCGTGTGGAGAGCGCCGTGACGAACGAGCGCCGCGCGCAGGTCGGCACCGGGATGCGCAACGAGCGTATCCGCACCTACAACTTCCCGCAGAACCGCGTCACCGACCACCGCTTGACGGGGGACAGCAAGAATTTCAACATCGACGCCGTCATCAACGGCGACCTTGACCCGATCATTGACGCGCTGACCATGCAGGCGCAGGCGGAAAAGCTGCGCGAGAGCACGGAGAGCTGAGCGCTTCAGACGCACAGAAGGGGGAACCTTTTTGAACACCCGATACTTTACCATCACCGATCCTGCGCGGGAGAGCGCGGCGGTCGAACAGGCCGCGGACATCCTGCGCCGCGGCGGGCTGCTCGCCATCCCGACCGAGACGGTCTACGGCCTCGGCGCGGACGGACTGAACGCGGACGCCGTGCGGCACATTTTTGAGGCCAAGGGCCGCCCGCAGGATAACCCGCTCATCCTGCACATCCCCGATGCGAGCTGGCTCGCGCGCTACTGCAAGGACGTGCCGGAGACGGCGTACCGCCTTGCCGGGCGCTTCTGGCCCGGGCCGCTGACGATGATACTGCCGAAGGCGGACTGCGTGCCGCTCGTCACCACCGGCGGGCTGGACACCGTCGGGATGCGCTGTCCCGACCACGCGGTGACGCGCGCGATCATTGCGGCCTCCGGCGTTCCGGTCGCCGCGCCGAGCGCCAACACCTCGGGCCGTCCGAGCTGCACGACCGCCGCGCACGTCCGCGAGGATATGGACGGCAGGATCGACGGCGTGGTGGACGGCGGGCCGTGCCGTGTGGGCGTGGAATCGACCATCATCGACCTGACCTGTACGCCGCCGCGCCTGCTGCGCCCGGGCGGGCTGCCGCTCGAGGAGCTGCGCGCCGTGCTCGGCGAGGTGGCGGTGGATAAGGCAGTCACGCAGCAGATGGCGGCGGGGGAGAAGCCCCGCGCGCCGGGCATGAAGTACCGTCACTACGCACCAAAGGCGCCCGTCACGGTCATCACCGGCTCGCCCCGCGCGAGCGCGCGGCGGCTGCTTGCCGCGCTCGGCGCGCGGGACGGCGTGATCTGCTTCGACGAGTTCGCGCCGCTCTTTGCGGGGCACATCGTTCACCGGCTCGGCGCGAGCGGTGATAAGCTCGCGCAGTCGCAGCACGTTTTTGACGCGCTGCGCACCTTCGACGCGACGGACGTACCCGCCATCTGGGCGCAGTGTCCCGACAGCGCGGGGCTTGGCCTCGCCGTCGGCAACCGGCTGAAAAAGGCCGCCGGCTTCCACACAGAGGAGGCGGACGGCGCCTTTGTCCTCGGCATCACCGGCGGCACCGGCGCGGGCAAGACGACGCTGCTGCACGCACTGGAAAGGCGCGGCGCGCTGGTGCTCGACTGCGACGCGGTGTATCACGAAATGCTCCGGACCGACGCGCCGCTGCGCGCCGACCTGACCGCTGCGTTTGGTGATGTCTTCGCCCCCGACGGCGGATTGGACCGGCAAAAGCTGGGCAATATAGTATTCGGCGACGCCGGCGCGCTTGCGCAGCTCGACGCCATCATCTTCCGCCATCTGCCCCGCGCGCTCGCGCGGCGCATGGAGGAAAGCGGCGCGCGGCTCATCGCGCTCGACGCCATCAAGCTCGTGGAGAGCGGTCTCGGCGCGCTCTGCGATGTGACCGTCGCGGTCACCGCGCCGGAGGAGGTGCGCGTGCGCCGCATCATGACGCGCGACGGCATCTCCGAGGACTACGCCCGCGCCCGTGTGCGTGCGCAGCGCAGCGAGGAGGCGTTCCGCGCGGACTGCGACGCGGTCTTTGAAAACAACTACCCGACTCCCGCGCAGGCTGCGTTTGCCGCGGAGGAGTTTCTGGATACCATTATTAAAAAATCCAAGGAGGAATGAACCATGGCAGAGAAGAAAAAGAACGAGTGGGCGGAGAAGCTCGCTTATGCGCCGAAAAACGGCTATGAGCGCCTGAGCGCTGAGGAGGAGCGGGCAATGCACGCCTACTGCGAGGACTACAAGGATTTCCTTGACCACGGCAAGACCGAGCGGCTGTGCGTGGAGCACTGCATCGAGCTGGCCAGCGCGCGCGGCTTCGCGCCCTACGAGAAGGGCATGGCGCTCAAGACGGGCGATAAAGTCTACTATAACAACAGGGGTAAAGCAATTATGCTTGCGGTCATCGGCGAGCAGAACCTCAGCCACGGCGCGAACATCGGCGCGGCGCACACCGACGCGCCCCGCCTGGACCTCAAGCCCCGCCCGCTCTACGAGGAAGCCGAGATGGCCTATCTCAAGACGCACCATTACGGCGGCATCCGCAAGTACCACTGGGTGACCATCCCGCTCGAGCTGCACGGCGTGGTCGTGCGCGGCGACGGTTCCACGGTCGCCGTCCACATCGGCGCGGACGAGGGCGACCCGCAGTTCATCATCAACGATCTGCTGCCGCACCTCGGCCGCGAGCAGGGCAAAAAGCCGCTCAACGAGGCCATTCCCAGCGAGAGCCTGAACCTGCTCGTCGGCGGCCGTCCGCTCGCGGGCGAGGACTGCTCGGACCGCTTCAAGCTCAACGTCCTCAAGCTCCTCAATGAGAAGTACGGCATCGTGGAGGAGGATCTTATCTCCGCCGAGCTGGAGGTCGTGCCCGCCGGCAAGGCGCGCGACATCGGCTTCGACCGCAGCTTCATCGCTTCCTACGGTCACGACGACCGCGTGTGCGCCTACGCGGAGCTCGCGGGCATCTTCGACGCGAAAAGCCCGAAGCGCACCGCCGTGTGCATCTTCGCGGACAAGGAGGAGATCGGCTCCGAGGGCGTTTCCGGTATGCTCTCGCAGGCGTTTGACAAGTTCATGGCGGACCTGTGCGAGGCGCAGGGCGTCGCGCTGCGCGACTGTCTGGCAAACTCCTTCTGCCTGAGTGCGGACGTGACCGCCGCCTACGACCCGAACTTTGCCGACGTGTACGATAAGCGCAACGCCGCCTTTGTCAACTACGGCGTGGGTCTTTGCAAGTACACCGGCGCGGGCGGCAAGTCCGGTGCCTCCGACGCCTCTGCCGAGGTCGTGGGCCGCGTGCGTAAGCTGCTCAACGACAACGGCGTGTTCTGGCAGATGGCCGAGCTCGGCAAGACCGACGCGGGCGGCGGCGGCACGGTCGCCAAGTTCATGGCGCAGCGCAACATCGACACGCTCGACGCGGGCGTTCCCGTGCTCTCCATGCACGCGCCTTATGAGACGGTCGCCAAGCTCGACTGCTATATGACCTACAAGACCATGCGCGTGATCTTTGAGCAGAATTGACGAAAAAACGGCAGGGGGACCACCCTGCCGTTGTCATGCTGTTAGGTTAATGTAAAGAATCTGTAACTTTGCTTGTTTCCGCGCTTAGAGCGTGGTACACTGAGTGTTAAGAAATACAGAAAAGGAAGTTTTGCCATGACGAAGCTCTATACCGACACCTCGGCCAATCTGCCGCTCGCGCTGCTGCGCGAGTACGATATCGCGGTCATTCCGTTTTCCTACACGGTCAACGGCGTGGCGGAGGACTACAACGAGGAGACGGACTTCGACGGCAAGGCCTTCTACGACGCCATGCGCCGGGGCGCCGAGGTCAAGACCTCAATGGTCAACCCCGCAACGGCGGCGGCGTTCTTTGAACGCGCGCTCGCGCAGGGCGACGATGTGCTCTACGTCGGTATGTCCGGCGGCATCAGCGGCACGGCGCACGCCGCGGCGCTCGCGGCGGAGGAGCTGCGGGAAAAATATCCTCGCGCCAAAATCATGACCATCGACACCTACGCCGCCTCGCTCGGCGAGGGCCTGCAGGTGCTCGAGGCGGCGGAGCTGCTGCGCGCGGGCAAGAGCTTTGAGGAGGTCGGCGACCGCATTCTCGCGCGCCGTCCCCATATGTGCCAGTTCTTCACGGTGGACGATCTGAACTATCTCAAGCGCGGCGGGCGCATCTCCGGCGCGGCGGCGCTGGTCGGCTCGGTGCTCGGCATCAAGCCCATCCTGCGCGGCGACGAGACGGGCCACATCGTTTCCTGCGGCAAGGTGCGCGGGAATAAGAAGGCCTACGCCGAGTTGGCGGACTATTTCGACAAGCGCGCGCTGGATAAGACCGCGCGCATCGGCATCGCCCACGCGGACAACCGCGAGGGAACGGATTATCTGCTCGGTCTTCTGCGCGAAAGGGGCTTTACCGGCGAATGCCTCGAGGTCTACTACGAGCCGGTCACCGGCGCGCACGTCGGCCCCGGCACGGTGGCGCTCTTCTTCTACGGCACGGAAAAATAACGGGATACATAGCGGGAAAGCATACGGCGCGCCGTATGCTTTCTCATTTTTCTGCAAATCCTACCTTGTGAGAAAAGAGGAGGGATGCGCCATGACGGAACCGACAAAGCCGAACGAGAACGAGGAGCAGAGGTCTGCGCCCGAGCAGACGCCGCCCATGCAGCCCATCGTGGATATGGGAGCCGTGACCACGCGCACCGCGCGCGGCACGGTCTACTGCCTGACGGTCGTCGGGCAGATCGAGGGCCACAGCCTGCTGCCCAATACCGTGAAAACGACCAAGTACGAGCACGTTCTGCCGCTGCTCGCGGCGCTCGACGAGAGCGAGGAGATCGACGGCGTGCTGCTGCTCCTCAACACCTGCGGCGGCGACGTGGAGGCGGGGCTCGCCATCGCCGAGCTGATCGCGGGCATGAGGAAGCCGACCGTTTCGCTCGTGCTCGGCGGGGGACACTCCATCGGCGTGCCGCTGGCCGTCGCGCCGAAGCGCTCGCTCATCGCGCCGAGCGCGTCCATGACCGTCCACCCCATCCGCACGAACGGAACGCTCATCGCCGCGCCGCAGACCTATCACTACTTCGACCGCCTGCAGGAGCGCATCGTGCGCTTTGTGACGAAGAACTCCGGCATATCCGAGAAAAAGCTGCTCGCGCTCATGCTGGCCGCCGAGGACATGGCCGCCGACGTCGGCAGCATCCTCTACGGCGAGGAGGCGGTGGCGGACGGCCTCATCGACCGCGTCGGCACGCTCGCCGACGCCTATGAGGAGCTTTACGCGCTCATCGCCGAGGCCCGTGCGGCGACGAAGCTGCGGCGGAAACGCGCGGCACAGGAAAAATGAAGCGAAAAGACGCCCGACGGGCGTCTTTTTTACACTCTGTTCATCATTCACTCTTGAAAAACGAGGGGGAAAATGGTATAGTACATAAGTTAAAATATGTCTTTTTCTGCCTATTTTTACTCCCTTGCACAAAGGAGATCACGGAATGTACTTAAAAGCGCTCGAAATTCAAGGATTTAAGAGCTTTCCCGATAAAACCGTATTGAACTTCGGTGAGGATATCACCGCCATCGTCGGCCCCAACGGCAGCGGCAAGTCCAACGTGTCGGACGCGATCCGCTGGGTCATGGGCGAGCAGTCGAGCAAATCGCTGCGCGGCGCGAAGATGGAGGACGTCATCTTCGGCGGCACGGAAAAGCGCAGCCAGATGGGCTTCGCGCAGGTGACGCTCGTGCTCGACAACACCGAGCACATCTTCCCCCGAATGGAGGAGAGCGAAGTTGCCGTCACCCGCCGGTATTACCGCAGCGGCGAGAGTGAATACTACATCAACAAGCAGAGCGTGCGCCTGCGTGACGTGAACGAGCTGTTCATGGATACCGGCATGGGCCGCGAGGGCTATTCCATCGTCGGTCAGGGCAAGATCGACGAGATATTGTCGGTCAAGAGCGCCGACCGCCGCGAGATCTTCGAGGAGGCGGCGGGCATCTCCAAGTTCCGCCACCGCAAGGAGGAGACGGAGCGCAAGCTCGAGCGCACGGAGGAGAACCTCGTGCGCATCAACGACAAGATCGCCGAGCTGGAGCTGCAGGTCGGGCCGCTGCGCTCGCAGGCGGAGAAGGCGAAGAAATATCTGATCCTCCGCGACGAGCTGCGCACACTGGAGATCTCCGTCTGGCTCGAAAACCTGGACAAGATCAAGACCGATTCCATCAAGCTCAACACCGACTATGCTCTTGCCCAGCAGGAGCTGGAGCGCGCGAACGCCGCGCTGGACGAGCTGTACGCCGCCTCCGAGCAGTTTGCGGAAAAGGCACACGCGAACGACATGGAGCAGGAGCGCCTGCGCACCGAGTGCGCCGAGCTGGACGCGAAGCGCAGCGAGGAGGACGCCGCTGTGGCGGTGCTGCGCACGGGCATCGAGCACAACCGCGCGAGCATCGAGCGCGTGGAGAACGACCTGCGCGACCAGTCGGGCCGCGCGGAGAGCCTGACCGCTCAGATCGCTGCGAAGCACGCGCGCATCGAGGAGCTTGCCGCGCAGGCGGCGGAGCTCGAGGAGGAGCTTCGCGCCTTCCTCGCGCAGGCGGAGGAGCTTGCCCGCACGGCCGGTGAGGCCGGCAGCGAGGTCGAGGCTCTGCGCGCGAGGGAAGCGCTGGCGGCCTCCGACGCGGCGGACTGCCGCGCGGACGTGAGCGCGATAAACGCGGGCCTTGCCGAGTTGGCTGAGCGCCGCGCGGCGCTTGAAGCGGAGAGCGAGAGCGTGGACGGTCAGCTGGCCGAGAAGCGCAGGGCTGCGTCCGCGTCCCGCCGCGCCCTTGAGGAGGCGCAGGAGGAGGCCGACGCCGTGCGCAACATCATCTCTGGTCATACCCTCAAGATGGAGGGGCGCGTCAAGCGCGAGGAGACGGCGCGGCAGAAGAGCATCGACCTCACCATGGAAAAGAACAACCTTGACTCCCGCATCCACCTCCTGAGCGAGATGGAAAAGGAGTACGAGGGCTTCAATAAGGCGGTCCGTCTCATCATGCAGGCGGCGGAGAAGAACGCGCTGCGCGGCGTGCATGGGCCGGTCGCCAACCTGATGACGACCGACAAGCGCTATGCCGTCGCCATCGAGATCGCCCTCGGCGCGGGGATGCAGAACGTGGTCGTGGACCGCGAGGAGGACGCCAGGAGCGCCATCAACTTCTTAAAGCAGCGCGACGGCGGTCGCGCGACCTTCCTGCCGCTGACCGCCATCCGCGGAGACGTGCTGCGCGAGGCGGGCGTCGAGCGCGAGTACGGCTACGTCGGCGTCGCGTCGCAGCTCGTGCAGTTCGATAAGCGGTACACGGAAATTTTCAACAATCTGCTCGGCCGCACCGTCGTGGTCGAGGATATGGACTGCGGCATCGCCATCGCGAGAAAGTACGGCAATCGTTTCCGCATCGTCACGCTCGACGGGCAGGTCTTGAACCGCGGCGGCAGCATGACCGGCGGCTCGGTGAGCCGCAGCGCGGGCATTTTGAGCCGCGCCAACGAGCTCAAGGAACTGACTGCCTGGCGGGAAGCCTTAACGGAGAAGCTCGATGCCGCGCTCCGCGAGGCGGACGAGGCCAAGCGCGACCTGAACGCCGCGCAGTATGAGCTGGACGTCGCGCGCGAGCAGCAGCGCGGCGCGGAGGACGCGGTGCTCCGCCTGACGGGTGAAAAGAAGCAGTACGATATGCTGCTCGAATCGCTCCGCACGCGGGAGAGCGACATCGCCGCCGAGCTCGAGAGCATCACCGCGCGCACGGAGGAGCTGAAAAAGGCAGCCGCCGCCCGCGAGGAGGAGATCAAAAAGCACGAGGCCGAGGCCGCACGCTGCCGTGCGGAGAGCGAGGAAAAGCTCGCCGGCCAGAACGAGCTCCAACGCGACAGCGCGCACCTCGGCGACGAGATCGCCGCGCGCAAGAGCACGCTTTCGGGCTTTACCGCCGAGCGGGAGACGACCGAACGCGCGCTGGGCGACCTCGAGACGCTCGCCCAGCAGATGCGCGGCGACGAGGACGGACGCCGTGCGCTCATCGAGGACTACCGCGCGAAGATCAAGGCCGCGGAGGAGGAGATCGCGCAGCATGACGCGGTGACCGCTTCTCTGCGCGCCGACGCCGAGAAGCGCAGGGCGGAGCTGGCGGAGCTGGCGGAGGCCAAGCTGGCGCTTGAGGGCGAGCGCAGCGCGAACGACCGCAGATACCGCGAGTGCAATGAGCTGCTCTCTCAGACACAGGCCGCCGCGGGCAGGCTCGAGCAGAAGCGCGTTACCGCCGCGATGGAGGAAAAGCAGATATTGGATAAGCTCTGGGAGAGCTACGAGCTGTCCCACTCCGCGGCACAGGAGCAGCGCATCGAGCTGGAGAGCGTGCCGAAGGCGAGCCGCCGCATCAATGAATTGAAGCGCGAGATCAACGGCCTCGGCAATGTCAACGTCGGCGCCATCGAGGAATTCGACCGCGTGAACACGCGCTATACCTACCTCACCGGACAGCGCGACGATGTGGAAAAGGCCAAGGAGGAGCTGCTGGGCGTCATTGAGAACATCACGAGCGAGATGACGGTCATCTTCAAGGAGCAGTTCGCTCTCATCCGCGAGAGCTTTCAGGAGACCTTCCTCGAGCTCTTCGGCGGCGGCAAGGCCACGCTTGAGCTGGAGGACGAGAACGCCGTGCTCGACTGCGGCATCGAGATCAAGGTCCAGCCGCCGGGCAAGGCGCTCAAGACGCTCTCGCTGCTCTCGGGCGGCGAGAAGGCGTTCGTCGCCATCGCGCTCTACTTCGCCATTCTCAAGGTCCACCCCACGCCGTTCTGCGTGATGGACGAGATCGAGGCGGCGCTCGACGAGCCGAACGTCATCCGCGTGGCGCACTATATGCGCCGCATCTGCGACAAGACGCAGTTCATCGTCATCACCCACCGCCGCGGCACGATGGAGGCCGCCGACGTGCTCTACGGCGTGACGATGCAGGAGCGCGGCGTGAGCAAGGTGCTGACCATCAATATGAACGACATGGCGAAAGAACTGAACATCAAGGGGTAAGACGATGGGTATTTTTGCAAGGATCAAAAAGGCGTGGTACGACAGCATCATCTGGGAGACCATCGACGAGGATTTCTACGACGAGCTGGAGGAGAGCCTGATCATGGCAGACCTCGGCGCGGCGGTCGCGGCGGACGCCGTGAAGGAGCTGCGTAAGGTCGTATACGAAAAGAGCATTCAGCGCGGCGACGACGTCAAGCAGGCGCTGCGCGACATTCTGGAAAAGAAGCTCGAGGTCGGCGATACGAGCCTCGACCTCTCCACAACGCCGAGCGTCGTGCTTATCATCGGCGTGAACGGCGTGGGCAAGACCACGAGCATCGGCAAGCTTGCCAGCCGCTACAAAAAGCAGGGCAAGCGCGTGCTGCTGTGCGCGGCGGATACCTTCCGTGCGGCGGCAGCCGATCAGCTGGAAATCTGGTCGAACCGCGCGCATGTGGACATCATCCGCCAGCATGAGGGCGCAGACCCGGCGTCGGTGCTGTTCGACGCGATTGCCGCGGCAAAGGCGAGAGGCTCAGACGTGATCATCTGCGACACGGCAGGCAGACTGCACAACAAGCAGAACCTGATGAACGAGCTGGGCAAGATTTCACGCATCATTGACCGCGAGCTTCCCAACGCGAGCAAGGAGGTTCTTCTGGTGCTCGACGGTACGACGGGGCAGAACGGACTCATTCAGGCAGAGCAGTTCAGCCAGATCGCCGGCGTGACGGGCATGGTTGTGACGAAGCTCGACGGCACGGCAAAGGGCGGTGTGGTCATCGCGGTCTGCAATACGCTGAAAATTCCGGTCAAGTTTGTCGGCGTCGGCGAGCAGATGGACGATCTGATGCAGTTTGACGCGCACAGCTTCGTCGAAGCCCTGATCTGAGGAGGCGTGCGATGAAGGTCATTCTGGCAAGCAAGAATCAGCACAAGCTCACCGAACTTTCCGCAATTCTATCACAGCTCGGCTTTGAGATTGCGCTCGAATCGGAGTATGGGCTCGACATCGACGTCGAGGAAACCGGCACGACGTTTGAGGAAAACTCGTTTTTAAAGGCGGACGCGGTCATGAAAGCGTCCGGGCTTCCGGTGCTGGCGGACGACTCGGGGCTGATGGTTGACGCGCTCGACGGCGCGCCGGGCGTCTATTCCGCGCGCTACGGGCACAAAGCATCCGACAAAGAGCGCACGGCGTATCTGTTGGAAAACATGAAGGATGTGCCGGAGGAAAGGCGCGGGGCAAAGTTCGTCTGCGTGATCACCTGCCTGTTCCCGGACGGACGCAAAATTGTCGCCAGAGGCGAGTGCCCCGGCGTCATTGCCCGCGCGCCGCACGGGGAAAACGGCTTCGGCTACGACCCGGTTTTTTATCTTCCCGAGCTTGGCATGACGTATGCCGAGCTGCCGAGCGAACAGAAAAACGCAATTTCCCACAGAGCGCGCGCTCTGCAGGATTTTTGCAGAAAATATCAAGAGGTACAGAACCATGACAAGTAAGGAACGCGCTGCGCTGCGCGCGCAGGCAAATACAATTGATACAACCCTCATGGTCGGAAAGGGCGGCGTGTCGGAGACGCTCGTCGCCGAGGCGCAGAAGCTGCTCGACATCCATGAGCTGGTCAAGGGTCGTGTGCTGGAAACGGCAATGATGACGCCCCGCGAGGTCTGCGACGCTTTGTGCGAAGCGACGGGCGCGGAGGGCATTCAGGTCGTCGGGTCCAAATTTGTGATCTGGCGCAAGTCCGAGAAGGTGGAGCAGGAGAAGAAGCAGGCGGCAAAGAAGGCAGCTGCCCCCAAAAAGGTCTCCGGCAACTATAACCCCGTCAAAGCCGGCATCACCCGCCGCAAGCAGCAGGCAAAGGAGCGCCGCAAGCAGCAGAAGGAATACTTCCATGAGGCGGCGGTC
>ENA-ORSY01002244-ORSY01002244.1-human-gut-metagenome-genome-assembly--contig:-NODE-2244-length-11418-cov-2.972454_pt1 | contig 11418 bp, 9 predicted proteins | sample MGYA00242193_ERZ509160 | MGnify/ENA primary metagenome ERZ509160 (study PRJEB26280, sample SAMEA2338670) | human gut metagenome | biome: human gut; feature: human-associated habitat; material: faeces...
CACATTATTATAGTTTATATTCCTCGATTTTACGATACAACGTGGTAAGTCCTATTTTAAGCAGACGGGCCGCTTCTGTTTTGTTCGACAAGAGGAGTATACCAGATGCGGGGTACGATAAGGGGGACTTTCAGGAGTGCCTGGACAAAATATCAAAAACGACGATGCACGATACTGCTTTTCTCCCTCTTTTTTCGCATTTTTCGCGCGAAAAATCGCCGGAACATACTCGTTGACGACACAACCAAAAGGTGTTACACTTTGGGTAATAAAACAACGCTGTGTAATGCAAAAGAAAGAGGTGTTTCCATGAACGAAATGAAGGAAGCAGTGGGGAACTGGCGGGAGGCAAAGCAGTTCAGCCCGGCGGACGAGAACGATTTCCTGCGGTGGCTGGACAAGGCCGACACCGAGGAGAAGCTCTTTTCCCGGCTGACCTTCTGGTTTACCTTCCGGGGCCTGCCTGCGGACCAGAACCAGCGGTATCATCTGGTGCAGGAGCGGGCCCGGGAACTGCGGCTCTGGAACGGGCTGGAGCTCAAGCTCCGGCGCTGGCAGGACCGTGTGGCCGACGAGTACGAGCAGATCGGAAAGGAGGCGTTCGCGGCCCGCATCGGCGAGGACTACGCCGATTACATCAACAGCCTGACCGACCCGGAGGCCGCCCCGCAGCAGGCTGCCCCGGAGCCGGAGACAGCAAAGCCTGCCGGGGTGCAGGCGTGGTCGGCCCGGGAGCTGTCTGAGATGGAGCTGCCGCCCATCCGCCATGTGGTGGAGGGCCTGCTGCCCATGGGCATGGGGGTGCTGGTGGCAAAGCCCAAGCTGGGCAAGAGCTGGATGGTGCTGGACCTCTGCCTTGCCGTGGCACAGGGGGAGCCGTTTCTGGGGTTCCCCACCCGGCAGCACGGCACGCTCTACCTCGCCCTGGAGGACGGCAAGAGCCGGATTCAGACCCGCCTGCGCCGTTTGCTGGAGGGCAGGCCCGCCCCGGCCAACATGCACGTTATGTTTCAGGCCCAGCGGCTGGGAGAGGGCTTGCTGGAAATGCTGGGAGAGTATCTGGATGCCAACCCGGACATCCATCTGGTCTGCATCGATACCTTATCCAAGATCAAGCCCAAGGCAAAGCCCTTTGAAAATGCCTACGATGCCGACTACGACTACATGGGCAGGCTGAAGGCCTTTGCCGACAGCCGGGGCATCTGCGTGCTGCTGGTGCACCACACCCGCAAGAGCAAGAACCCCGAGGACAGCTTCGACAACATCAACGGCTCCACCGGCATCCTGGGTGCGGCGGATTTCACCATCGTGCTGGACAAGCAGAGCCGGATGGACGATGAAGCAGGCTTTCTGCTCACCGGCCGCGACATCGAGCAGTGCGAGCGGGTCATCCGCTTTGATAAGGCCCGCTGCCGCTGGGTCATGCAGGGCACGGCGGCCCAGCTGGCCGCGCAGCGCCGGGTGGCCGAGTATGAGGCAGAGCCCATCGTCAAGACCCTGCGGGTGCTCCTGCAGCAGGGGGATGGAACGTGGAGCGGCAATGCGCAAGCATTGATGCAGATGGGAGCGCGTTATACAAACGAAGAGCTTGCTTCCAGCACACGAGCATTGGCAGGACGAATCAAAGAGCTGCAACCAATGCTCTGGGAAAGAGATGCAATCAAGTGCTGGGATAAACAGAATGGAACAGGCGGAAAACGATACTGCTTTAAGATGAATCGGATTGATAATACTGTGCCTGTTATGGATTCTACACAACTGTCGTTAAGACATAATTATCGTTGATATCGTTGCTATCGTTGATAAAACCGCATTCTCTGCAACGATTGCAACGAATGCAACGATAGAAATGAGTATAACGAGAACCCCCTCCGGTATGGTGTGTACCGAAGGGGGTTCGTTGGGGTTTGATGGCGTGCCCTCTCAGTCTCGCTGCGCTCGACAGCTCTCCCGAAGGGAGAGCCAACGCATCTGCAAGGGGAGAGGGTGCTGAAGGTTAAACCTCTCCGTCATCATCGCTTCGCTCGATGCCACCTCCCCTAGTAGGGGAGGCCTTGGCATAGGGTTCATTTTTCGCAATGATCGCCTATTGGCTCCAAAATGCACTCCTGCCGCAAGGGTAAGACTTTGCGCCAGCAGGGCAAACAGGAGCGAAGCGTCAGACCACGAAAACGCGACGGCCTGCCAAGGGCTCCCCTACTAGGGGAGCTGTCACGGCGAAGCCCGTGACTGAGAGGTTTAACCCCAGCTGTCGAGCTTTGCGAGACTGAGAGGGCTCCGAAAACTTTTTTCAAAAAATCTCGAAAAAAAGTGAAAGGAATCTGCGTTTCATGTATTATAGAGAGTGAAACTGCGAAGATACAACACAAAATTGCGTGATATATCAATGCGGCGGGCGTGCGGATAAGTCGGACTGTTCTACTCCCAGCAATGATATTACGGCGGTTCATAACGTGCTGTATATCGCAGAATATTTTGTCTGAAAAGGGGAAGGGAAAATAAAATTTCACTATTGAAAATACTGGATATACATGCTATAATTACGATAATGATGTGTCTGGTAAAAATAACCTGCCAAGGGAAAGAAAAACGACAAAAGTTGGATATCTTTTCCTCCGGTTTTGCCAAAAATACTATGATGCAGGGAGGGCTCCACTGTGCGGAAAAATCATCACGGAAAAAAAGATAGGCTGGTGAAGCGCGTTTTTGCGCTTTGTCTGGCGCTTGCGGTCATCTGCACCTGCCTTGTGCCGGTGTTTGCAACGGAGGGTTTGATCGATCCTCAGGTTCATCAAGAGGCCTCCCGGCCCGTAGATGACGGCGTGGCATCCTATCCTGACGACGAATTTGCCGGTTTTGGCGAGGAGGAAGCCTCCCGGCCCGTAGACGGCGGTGAGGGCGGCGAGGACAACCTCGACGGCGGCCCCAGCGTTAAGGAAACGGAGTGGGGCACCGTCATTGAGTACGGCCCCAGCTCCAGCTCCAGCACCGGTACCGACCCCGAACCCGAGACCCAGTGGTCCGGCGAGGACGACGTGGTGGAAAAGCCTGATGACAAAGTGGTCGTTTCCGGCGACGAGATCAAAAAGCTGCAGGATATGGTGGTCTACCGCTTCTGGCTGAAGGAGCTGAACGCCAACGACCTGCAGGACATTACCGCTCAGGCACAGATCAACAATATGACGGAGAGCGAGTATCTGGCCCGGAACGGTGAGGTTCTGTGGAACCTGTACTTTATTCAGGCTGTGCCCCGGGCAGAGACCATTGCGGATTACAGCAGCTACATCGAGAACCCCTCCTCCAACCGGGACCCCAAGGGCGAACTGCGGCTGTTTGACTACTGGTACACGCTGGACGAGTTTGGCAACCGGGTGCGCCTGAACCTCACCGACCCCACCAGCAACATTCTGGACGACAAGACCACCACCGTGAACGTCTACGCCGCATGGAAGGACGGTACCGTGGGCTCCGATGAGGAAGAGGACGTGGATCACGAGGATCTGGTGGACAAGAACCCCGTGCCTGTGGATCTGACTGCCAAAGCCGCTGCTTCCTACGAGGACGAGGACGGCAACACGAAGAGCGTCAATCTGCCGGTGGAGGTGAAGAATCTGCCCTCTGCCGCCCATAGCCTCAGCGTCATCCACATGGGTGATGACGATATGCAGACCTTCTACGAGAGCCACGAGGACAGCTTTGGGGAAATGATGCCCATTCTGGGCCTGAAGATCTCCCCCAAGAACGCCAAGGGCGAAAAGGTGCAGCCTGCCAAGGGTGATGTTGCTACCGTTACCGTTTCCGGTCTGAATGCTCTGCCGGAAATGAAAGATGCAGCTGCCGACAAGCTGAAAGTGCTCCACGAGACCTCTGATGGCACTGTGGAGATTCTGGATGTCCTTACTTATACCAACGGCACCCTGACCTTTGAGACCACCAGCTTCAGCCCCTTTGTGGTTGTACGGACGGATGGGTATGATACTGAACTGCTGGATGAGCGGACATCTTATGCCGATGAAACGGGCTATACTGTAAAGGTTAATAAAACGATTTCAATAAATGGAAAATCCGGACAGAACCATTATTGGAGCTCCAGTGAGAGTGGTGTTGCAACTGTCAGCTACAAGGACAATAAGGCTACTATTACTGGTGTTAGCAAGGGAACGGTAACGATTATTCACAAGTATGAATACAAAAAGTATCCTTGGAGTGATCCTGAGGAGCGTTCGCAATCTTTCACCGTTACCGTTGAGGACTGGTATGATAAAGCTGGCCTTTACATTATGTATGACCCTGAGGCAAAACCGGACTCTAACGACACTACTATGTGGACCGGCGTTGTGACGGTAGGTGGCGAACATGCAAAGCTTGGTGACCTGAACGGTGCTACATGGACAGGAAACAAAAACATTTTCTTCAAGAATATTGGCGGTGCCGATAGTGATACAGCGAAGCAGTACATTAAGTACTGGCCGGATGGTGCGGCGTATAACGGCCCCAGAGTGCTTGAGCCGGGTAATCTTTTCCGGCAGACTGATGTAACCTATAACGGAAAGAGTGCTACCCTTGAAAACATGATCTTTGAAATGTACAAGGGTAAGCTGGTTACAATGTATACGGATAATGGCTATTCTGAAGCGCAAGCAAACGATATTGTTAAACAACTGAAAGCAAGCGACATTACCTTTACCATCACTCCCCACAAGATTTCTAAGGACAACTGGGAGAGCGACCCTACTAACCCGAAAAAGCACATTGACTGTACCGTAACGGTGACTTGTGATAAGACCTTTACCGCAAAGTTCAACGTGAAGAAACCCGGCGAAAGTGGTTATACAACTGTCAACAGTAAGTTGTACCTGTGGAAGGACAATGAGGACAACACTGTAATTCAATATGTAAACGACGATACGGTTCCGCATGAGATCAATGAGAAGGACGGCTCAAAGTGGGTCTTTGATGGTTGGTATCCTGAAAACGATGCTGGCACCGGCCCAGATGAGACCGCTGCCATTACCAAATGGCCCTACAAAGTTAACGAGGACGAGCTGACCAATTACGGCGGCGACCGTGTGGTGAACTTCTACGCACACTACAAGAAAGCAACCTCCAATGTTACCATTACCAAGCAAGTCACCGGCCTGCTGGGTGATACCAACAAGGAATTTGCCTTTAATGTGAGCATCACGCAGAACAACGCTGATTGTAGTGCCGGCGTGACAGCCAAGAAGGGCAACACGGAGGTTTCCCTGAACAGCTTCACCCTGAAGCACAACGAGACTGTGACGCTGGAAAATGTGCCCATTGGTGCGACCATCAAGGTAACGGAAGCTGCCCCCGGTAAACACTATACCGTCTCTGCCACCGGGCAAAGCGGTGAACGGGATGGTAGTAGTGATGTAACCTTTACCTATGCTGCAGCTGCCAACACCTCCACAGCCAGTGATGCAGACGAAGCCGACCTGATGCTCCTGAGCATGGACGAGGACACGACAGTGGATGCTGACGCTGTTGCATTGGCTGATGCCACTGATAAGACGGTGACCAATAATGCCATCACGGTCACCAACCACTGTGGCCTCAAGCCCGACACCGGTGTTCTCCTCGACACCCTGCCTTACATTGTCATCCTTGCTGTGGTAGCTGGCGGCGTTGCCCTGTTGATGCTGCGCAAGCGCCGTAAGGAAGATGACTAAAGGGGGCTGACCGCATGGCGAAGAAGAAAGCGCCCCAGCGGCTGGCCGGTGCAGAGGAGAGCTGTATCAGCCCGGAGCAGGAAGCGATCATCCAGTGGTTCCGGACGGTGAAATTCCGCAAGAACCTGCTGGGCGGCGTGGACGAAGCGGCAATGTGGAAGAAGCTGGAAGAGCTTTACGCCCTGTACGAAGCCGCCATCCGCGCCGAGCGCACAAGGTACAATGTGCTGCTGGCAGAGCAAAAGGGCCTGCCCTTGAATGCAGAACCTGACAGTTTTGCCAAGGGCTCCCCTACTAGGGGAGCTGGCGAGCGAAGCGAGACTGAGAGGTTTAATCCGGAATCTGACAGCTCTGACCCCCAAAAGGAGGCGCATTCCGATGCACCCGCTGGACAATGAAGCCCTGAAGCAGGGGGCAAAGGCGGTGCGCCGCCGCAGGCTGGACGCTGAGAACCGGCAGGATTTTATCAGCCTGCTGGGCCGCGTTGTGGTGATCCTGCTGTGCGCCTGGGTGCTGTTCACGCAGGTGTTCCTGCTCACGCAGGCCAAGGGCAGCAGCATGTTCCCCGCGGTAAAGGATGGCGACCTGCTCATCTGCTACCGCCTGCAAAAAACTTACGCAAAAAACGACGTTGTGGTCTACACCCAGGGCGGCAAGCTCCGGGTGGGCCGCATCCTTGGGCGCGAGGGTGACCTTGTGGCTCTGGACGACAGCGGCACCCTTGTGGTGAACGGCGCGGTGCAGAGCGGCGAGATCCTCTACCCCACCTACGCAAAAGACGCGCTGGAGTACCCCTACACGGTGCCGGAGGGCTGCTTTTTTGTGCTGGGCGATTACCGCACACAATCCGAGGACAGCCGGGATTTTGGCCCGGTTCCGCTGGAGGATGTGCAAGCAAAAGTAATTACACTACTGCGGCGACGCAGTCTGTAATACCACGGAGGCCGGAAGAAGCTGCCGGCATCCTGCCTGTGAACCGCGGAGTTTGGGCCGCGGCACAGGAGTACGAACTATTTCTTACTAGGGAGGAATAACAATGAAACTGAAGAAATTCTTCGCGGGCGTTCTGGCTGCCGCCATGATGCTCACCGTCGGCGCAACCGCAGCGTTTGCAGAGGAAGCAGCTGCACCGATTACGAGTGTTGATGTAAGCAAGGTTTACAAGCTGATCGGTGCGGGCATTTCTCCTACAGAGACCTTTACCTTTGACATTAAAGGGAAGGAAGTTACCAATGCAGGAACCGGTGTGACGGGTGAAAGTATGCCGGTACCTTCTATTGGCTCTGTAGCTTACACTGTTGAGGATGGTGCAAAGGCTGATGGCAACTCGAAAAATGTTACCATTGACTTTACTAAGGATGGGCAGCTGATTTATAATGCTGTTGGTGTCTATGATTATACTGTTTCTGAGAATGCTGGAAAAACTCTTGGTGTTGCTTACGACACCAAGACTTATACCATGCGAGTAGTTGTTGTAAATGGCGAAACTCGTGGCACCTATAAGATTAATTCGGTTCAGTTCATTGATAGTGTAACCAAGCAAAAGGCTAACACTGTGTCTTTTGAGAACACTTGCAGTGCAAACACGCTGAGCGTCAGCAAGAATGTTACTGGTGCTTTGGGTGATAAAGCCAAGGACTTCCAGTTCCACGTGAACTTTACTAATACTAATAGCACCGAAAAGACTTGGACTAATGCAATCACCGTAAAGAAGACCGCTCAGGACGGTACGAACTCTACGATTATTCTGGGCGAGGACGGTGGTTTCACCCTGAAAGATGGCGAGACGGTTGTATTTGAGAATGTTCCTGCAGATCTGACCTATACTGTGTCTGAGGATGATTACACCGCTGATGGCTACACCACCAAGCTGAATGATGAGGAAAAGCGGGATTCTGGCAATGTGACTATGACTGCTGCCGCTGCATCCTGCGCATTCGAGAACAGCAAGGGTAGCGGCACTATCGAAACCGGCGTTATCCTCGACAACGCTCCTTACATTGCACTGCTGGCCATCGTTGCCATTGGTGGTGTGGCCCTGATGCTGAACAAGCGCCGCCGCGACGAGGAGTAAGAACCTGACCGTGTAAACGGTTAGACAATCCTTCGGTACAACCCCCCAGTCGCCTGCGGCGACAGCCCCCCTAATAGTGGGGCCCTTGGCATGGCATAAAGCTCTGTCTCTTTGCCAAGGCCGCCCCTACTAGGGGCGGTGGCATCCCGAAGGGATGACGGTGGGGTTTGACCAACACATACCTGACAATTTATTACTCATTTATGCTTAACCGGAGGTGGGCTGTATCAACTGGCAGAGAAAAGCGTTGAGGGCAGCCGACTTTCTGGTGAGCGCGGTGGTCGTGTTGTTCCTGGTGGTCGCCGGGGCGTATTCAGCCTATGCCCTGTGGGACAACTCGCAGGTGTACGCCGCCGCAGACAATGTTCAGGCAGAGCTTTTGCAGTTCAAGCCCAAGGCGGGCGCGGATAACGGCGCAAGCTTTGAGGAGCTGCTGGGCATCAACCCGGATGTCTGCGCGTGGGTCACACTGGACAACACCGCCATCGACTACCCTGTGGTACAGGGCGAGGACAACTTTACCTATGTGAACACCGATGTCTACGGTGATTTCTCGCTGGCAGGCAGCATCTTTCTGGATGTGAACTGCGACAAGAACTTCACCGACCCTTACTCTCTGCTGTATGGTCACCACATGGAAGAGAGCAAGATGTTCGGTGATCTGGATCTCTACAAGGACGCAGAGTTCTTTGCAGAGAACACCACCGGTGAGCTGATCCTGCCCGACCGCACCTATGATCTTCAAACCTTTGCATGTCTGCTGGTCCCTTCGTCTGAGAGCGCGATCTTCCAGCCCCAGCGCTGGGACAGCGACCTGCAGGGGTTGTACACCTTTGCGCAGGAGAACGCCCTGAACCTGAACACCGAAACGCTGGCCGCCATGAAAGCGGCGGGCGATGACGCTCAGGTGCTGGCGCTGTCCACCTGTTCAACGGAGTTTACCGATGCACGCACCATTCTTCTGGCGTGGATGATCCCGTCCGCGGCGGATTCATAAAGGAGAGGATGAAATGAGGTTCCGTAAAATTGCGGCAGCACTCCTGACGCTTACGTTGGGGTTCTGCCTGTGTCAGCCGGCGGCATTTGCGGCCACCGCGGCTGACCAGCATACACAGCTGCAGGAGCTTCCGGTTTCCATTCAGTCCACGGGGGAAACACCTCTCCCAAAGGAAACACTGACTGTGGAACTTGAGGCTGTGGACAATGCGCCCCTGCCCCAGGTGACCACTCTGGAGATCACCGACGGCGAGACCGGCAGCTTTGGCCCCATCAGTTACACCAAGCCCGGCTATTACGTTTACACCGTGCGCCAGCGCGCCGGTGTCAACACCCGCGGCACCTACGATGAAACCGTGTACTATCTGCGCGTTTCCGTGGTGTGGGACAACGACAAGCTGGTGGCCCGGATGGCCGTGCACACACAGGCCGACCTGATGGACGAAAAGGTGAGTAGCATCACCTTCAACAACAGCTACAAGGCCATCGAGACCCCGTACTACCCGGACCCGTATGACCCTGATCCTGTCACCCCGCCCACCCCTTCCACGCCGGAGAACCCGGCCCCGGCAGATGCCCGTCCGACCGTGACTGAAACCACCACCCCTAGTGCACCGGAGCCCACCGCCCCGGCCAGCGTGGTGGCGGATGCCCGCCCGGCCGAAGGCCCCAAACTGATCCAGACCGGTCAGCTGAACTGGCCCATCCCTGTTCTGACGGCAAGCGGTCTGGTGCTGGTGGCCGTGGGAGCCTACCTGATGGAGCGCAGCAAGAAACGTGAAAAGAATGCGTAAAGTATCCCCCGGGCTTGTCTGCATCGTGCTGGGTGTGGTGCTCCTGCTGGCGGCTGGCAGCCTGTACGCCTACAACCGCTACGAGGATGCCCATGCCGGTGCCGAGGCTCAGACCGTGGTGGCCGACCTTCAGCAGAAGGTGGAGACCCCGGAACCGGAGGCAGAGAGCGGCCCCCTGGACCCCGAGCTCCCGGTGGTGGAGATCGACGGCAACGAATATGTGGGTGAGATTTCCATCCCGGCCATCGGCATTGACCTGCCGGTGATGAGCGAGTGGAGCTACCCCCGCCTGAAGATCGCCCCCTGCCGCCAGTTCGGCTCTTCCCGCACCGATGATCTGGTCATTGCGGCGCACAACTACGAGAGCCATTTCGGCAAGCTGACCTCCCTCTCAGCGGGGGACAGCGTCACCTTCACCGATATGGACGGCATCGTGAATGAGTACGTCGTGAACAAGGTCGAGGTGCTTGACCCCCACAGTGTGGAGGAAGTGGAACACAGCGGCTACGCCCTGGTGCTGTACACCTGCACCTACGGCGGCATCGGCGCCTTCTTCGAGGAGCGCTATGCAGCGACGTGCGACCTTCCGACGGTCCTTGCGGAGTTCCGCCGCGAGTTCTTCGCCGCGGAGCATGCGCCGCGCTGCGAGAAGCACCTCTCGTCGATTGAACGCGGGGCGGCCTGCAAACGCCTCTGCATGTATCTGCGCTGGATGGTGCGCCGCGACGCGCGCGGGGTCGACTTCGGCCTGTGGAGCACCATCCCGATGTCGGCGCTGCGCATTCCGCTCGATGTCCACGTGGGCGAGACGGCCCGCGCGCTGGGGCTCCTCACGCGGCGGCAGAACGACTGGCGCGCCGTCGAGGAGACGACCGCCGCGCTGCGCCGCTTCGATGCCGCCGACCCCGTGCGTTTCGACTTTGCGCTCTTCGGCATCGGCGTCGATGCGAAGCGCTCCCTTCACGACCTGCTGCGTTAAACCCCACCGCCGACCATGAGCATCTTCCGATTCAAACAGTTTGCCGTCCGGCAGGAGCAGTGCCCCATGAAGGTGGGCACCGACGGGGTGCTTCTGGGCGCCTGGGCGCGGGTCGGGGCCGACGACCGCCGCATCCTCGACATCGGCACCGGAACGGGCCTCATTGCGCTGATGATGGCGCAGCGCGCCCCCGAGGCGGCAATCGAGGGGGTCGACATCGCCGACGTTGCGGAGGCGCGCGCCAATGCCGACGCCTCGCCCTGGGCGGCGCGGCTGAGCTTCCACCGCATGCCGGTTCAGCAGTTCCGTCCCGCGGACGGACGCCCCTATGACCTCATCCTTGCGAATCCGCCCTACTTTGTCGACTCGCTCACCTGTCCCGACGAGGGGCGGACGCGCGTGCGGCATGCCGTGGCGCTCCCCTTCGACGAGCTGCGCGACGCCGTGGTGCGGCTGCTCGCACCCGGGGGGCGCTTTGCGCTGATTCTGCCCCTGGAGGAGGCGCACGCCTTCGACGAACTCTGCCGCGGCCTGCTTGTCCCCGTACGCCGCACCGGGGTGAGGACCACGCCGCGGCGTCCGCTCCGCCGCCTGCTGACGGAGTACCGACATGTGGAGGCGGGGGAGCTCCCGTCCGAGTGCGAGAGCGACGAGCTGGTCATCGGCACGGGCGAGCACGAGTGCTATACGGAGTCCTACCGCGCCCTGACGCGCGACTTCTACCTCAAGTTCTGAGTCCGCACCCGGCCCCGCACCCCGGCCCCCGCACCCGGCCTCGCGCTTCGGCCCCCGCACCCCGGCTCGCACTCTGGTTCTCTCGCTCCGGTCCTCGCATCCGGTCCTCGCACTCCTGTCTCCGCACTCCTGTCTCCGCACTCCTGT
>ENA-ORSY01002245-ORSY01002245.1-human-gut-metagenome-genome-assembly--contig:-NODE-2245-length-11415-cov-2.874560_pt1 | contig 11415 bp, 11 predicted proteins | sample MGYA00242193_ERZ509160 | MGnify/ENA primary metagenome ERZ509160 (study PRJEB26280, sample SAMEA2338670) | human gut metagenome | biome: human gut; feature: human-associated habitat; material: faeces...
CCTCATGAAAGACTTTTTAATATGTCCATTGCCTCTTGTACAAGTACATCCATGTCTTCTCCAGCTTCATATCTTGCCTGCCATTGGGATTGATTTTTTCGAATCTGATCATAGAAGGTGTAGGCCTTTCTAGAAACCGCATATGTAACATCTCTAGAAATAACGGTATAGTCGGATTTCATTTCGGTGAGTGTATTGTATAAAGATTGTGTTTCTTCATCTTCAAACTTTTCATTTTTTAAGTTTTTAAATGCTTTTTTTGTGACTGGCATGTAACCTGCCTGGATCACAAAGTCCACATTTCGTTTTGGTTCTACAAGCCAATGTGCAAAGACACTAGCAGCTTCTTGTTTTTGTTCTGTAGTCTTATAGGCACATAATCCAACACCGGCTTGTGTCATGAGTCTTTATCGGCCTTTGGATAAGGCAGGGCAATCGCATTTAATGGTTCCGTTGTATTATCTGGATATGTAACGATGTCATTTAAATAGAGATAGGCTGCACTGCTGGATACACCAATGAGTGTTTCTCCGGTTGTAAGTTCTGTGCTTGAATAGAAATCTGAAGCAGAAATATGGCCTTTGATCAATGGTTCTAGAAAGGTTCTAAAGGCTTCTTGAAATTCTTTATCGTCCGTATTATACCAGCCATTCTCATTAAAGATATGTTTAGAGCCTAATGCGATCGCATAAGATTCAACAGAGTTTAAAACATAGTCAAAACAACAAAGTGGTTTTCCGTTTGACCATTCGTAATATTTTTCAGCGACTTTAAAGACTTGATCCCATGTTTCAAAGTCGTTTAGTGTAACTTGTGTATCGTTTGAAAATTTTTTAAATTTGGTTCCATTCATAAAGAATACAATTGTGGATTTGGATAGTGGAAGGTCGACTAGCTTATCTTCGAGTATTCCGGCATCTAAAAATTCATCGACAAAATTGTTGATTTCTTTCTTTGTGAATACATCATCCCATACCACACTATTTTCTAATCCTACTTGTCTAGCATTATGAATATGTCCTGTATACAGATCAGGCATTGGATCTGCACCTGGTTCTTTGGCTAGACTTGCTTCTAATTCTTGTCCGATTTTACTTGCGTTAGTGACCTTAGTTACATTTATAATAATGCCCTTTTCTTTTCCTTCGGTCTCATTAAATTCAGCTACCAATTGGTTCATTGGAGAATTGACTTGTTCTCCATAAACATGCCACATTGTCAGGGTCACGGGGTTATCTTTATCGAGTAAAGATTTTGATGAACACCCATATAGATTGCATAGGCCTAGACCAAATACTAATAAATATTTTATAACTTTTTTCATGATTTTCCCCTTTATTTACCGCAGTTCCCACCCTTTTTAAGTTTTGGGGTGGGGTAAATTTTATAATACTTTCTATAATGAAAATGTAAGTTGATTACATAAGTTTTGAAAGTGCTTTCTAAATACAATATAGCACAAGTAAACAAGTCAATCAAATGAAGAAAGGAGGGAAATGAAATGGGGTTGTTTTCTAAAAAGGAATGTGATGTGTGTAAAAAGAAGATGGCATTGATGGAAGGTTATAAATGTGCGGATGGTACGATCTGTAATGACTGTAAGAAAAAAATGTCACCATTATTTACAGACTACAAAAACACAACAATAACACAGATCAAAGGGCAGCTAACATATCGTGAAGAAAACGCACAAAGAGTCAAAGCGTTTGTGGCAGCTGAAACGTTTGGTGAGTATCCAAAGGTAATGGTTGATCGAAAGCACAACTGGTTTGTCGTGACAAAGGCAACAAAGCTTAGTGATGAAAATCCAGATGTGTTTGACTTAAGTGACATTCAAAACGTTTTGGTAGAAATTGAAGAGAATAAGCGAGAACTTCATTTCACAAATAAGAAAGGGAATACATGTTCCTATAAACCAGCAAGATACGAATTTACGTACCAATTCAAGGTAAATATTCAAACGAATCATCCATTCATCAAAATGATTTCTTTGAAGATTACCAAAGAGGATGTCAAGATCATTTCAGAAATGCAGGATAAAGAAGTAATGGTACAGTCAAACGAAAAGTATCAGGAATCTTTACAGGTGGCAAACGCATTAAAGGATGCGCTTGAATCATAATAATGCACAGAAAAGGAGGAATCATATATGGCAAATAAATGTGCAATTTGTGGTGCTACAATTAATGTTTTACAATCACAGAAATTAATGGATGGAAATTATATTTGTACAAAGGGTTGTCGTGCAAAGGGATTAAAATATTATGATTATGTTCATTCAGATCTAGATAATGTTAAGGATCATATTCATCAAACTGAGGTGGGTACAAAGATTTGGGAAGATTTAATGGAACCTTTGAAAAAAACACGAGATAAAAATCAAAAGATGCAGGCTTTTCGTCCAATCTTTATCGCACCAAGTCTAGGTTTGATTGCGGTAACAGAAGCGCGTGGAGGTTTGTTTTCTGTAAAAACATATGCATGTGTTTATCGTTTAGAAAATCTTCAGCTTTATAGAACAGAAAAGATGCCTGCAAGAACGAGTGGTTCAGATAAAGATAAAATGTGTGTTCACTTAGGCTTTGTACATACAAAAGGTTTAAATGATGTCTATATTCCATTTGATGATGAAACAAGATGCCATCAATGTGTGGATTATCTAAATAAATTGTTTGGCTTAGATGATTCATTTAGAAGTGGAATTAAAAAGTCAGTAACTCAATTTAAGGCAACAAAGAGTATGTGGGATTTGGCGAAAGCTAAAAAGAATGGTGAAAACTTAGAGGAAAAGGCAAAAGAAACTGTGGATGCGTTTGGGGCAACGATCATTGGAGATCGTACACAGTTTAAGGATGCAGCAGATCAAGCTCTTGCGAACTATGATCTGGACTAAATTTTGTTCGGTCTTGTTTCTTAGTTTGAATCTAATGTTTACAGGTTGTAAATCACAATCTAATGAAGAGGTATATATTTCAGATTTCTACAATATTCATGAAGAATATAAGGATGCATGGGGAAATGTTGGTAAGTACGACATTTCCTTACCTTATATTCATTGTGATTCAAAGAGCGCAAAGAAATTGAATCAGACAATTAAAAATGAATACAAGGATTTGGTAGATTCTTTAGATGAGGCAAAAGAAGAAGGGTATACGTTGCCGTACACAAAGGTTAGTTATGATGTGTATACACATTCAAATCTATTGAGTTTAGTTATTAAGGAAGAAGTAGAGACGGAATATCCTAGGTATAAGGTGTATCATTTTGATTCTAAAACGAAGAAGCGTGTTTCGAATAAAAAGTTATATAAGAAATATAAAATCAGTCAAAAAGATATGAAGGTATGGGCTGCACAGGCTTTTGATCAGGAATATGCCAATGAATATTATGACAATGTAAAGGAATTAAGAGCTCAAACAAATTGGTTTGTTGCCTTCAAATCTGGATGTGTTTTACCACAAAGGAAAATTGAATTTTGGTTCTGGAACAAAGATGGTTTTGTATAGGCCAAGTCGCAAGAAGTCTTATAAGATAGAAGATTCTTCTACGTTTGACCAGATGACTATGACATTAAAGAATAATAAGCTATCGCTTTACTATAGTGGAACGGATAAAACGTATAAGGTGCATGGTTGTTTTAATGAGTATAAACAAGTTCATGTGTATGAAATAGGTCCTGGTGTCACTTATGGTTTTGCGCTAACGACAAATGGTTTGGTGGAAGTGATTGCGATTGAGGATGGTTTACCGATTGAGCGTGTTTGTAGTCAAGGACCATTATATGGGTTAGATAAAGTAAAAAGCCTTCGTAGTGGGCAGGCACTGACAGAAAATGATCAGTTGATTGATTTATTTGATGCATTGAGAAATCAGCCGTTTAAAAGTCTTGAGGGTACGTATACAAATGAGAGTGTAACACTTCAAATCGATGAGAATGGTTTGTATGCAATGCAGGATCAAGAGAATTCGCATTCTGGCCTATTGTTTAGTGTAGGTATGGAAGAAGATGGGTTTGTGTATGGATATGATGACTATAATCAACAAGTCTTATCGTATTGTAAAGTAATGCCGTTATATGAAAAATTAGAGATCAAAAATTTGTTTGATCATGACAAATTAGAATTGGAGTATCAATATGAATAATAAAAAATTGTTTGCGAGTGCACTAGCACTAAGTATGTTTTTTGGATTAACAGCTTGTTCAAGTGAAAAGCCGGAAGATACAAAGGTTGTAGAAAAGAAGGAAGAGAAAAAAGAAGAGAAGAAGGAAGAAAAGAAAGAAGAAAAGAAAGAAGAAAAGAAAGAAGAAAGTACGGATGCTGTATTAGTAAGAGAAATTTCGAGTAAGACATATACAGTCACAATTCCACAGCTTACTTCATTCTATACACCAAGTAGAGATGGTTTAGAAGTTAAAACAGAAGTAAATGAACAACAAATCTCATATACGCTTGAAGATGAATTTGGTGATTTTAAAATGGCTATTTATGTAAACCCAATCAGTGCTGAGAGTGCAGAAGCCTATGCGAATCGTATTAATGAAGGATTCAAGGATGATGAATCGAAACAATATAAGCCTAGCACGGTGGGTGATTTCAATGGTTTTAGAAAAGTGACTACAAGTGAAAATCCTAGCTTCAAATGTAAAGATAACTTGTTGTTGGATTTTGAAAGTGTGGATGGTTCTGCTGTAGTGATGTCTGTGACTGTAGAACAATTCAATGATACGGATACAGCGGATATGGAAGTAGCGATGAAAGCTATTTTGGGCAATATGAAAGTTGAGGTTAAGTAGTCATGAACACAAACTTTGTGAAGAGCTTATTAGTAATCGGAATGGGCTTGAGTTTAGCTGCTTGTTCATCGAATGATCCAGAGCCTAAAAAGGAAGATACAAAGGTTGTCGAAGCTAAAAAGGAAGAAAAGAAAGAGGCTCCCGTCGCCACCTTCGGCCAACGGCTCAAATGGTGTTCGAGCGGTGTTTTAATCGGATTTATTTTAACGGTAATCATTCAATTCATTTATAAGCTATGGCAGAAACGAAACAAAATATACGATCGGTTGGCTTGAAGGCCGCATTGTTCGGTGACGTAAATAAAGAAGGTGGTATGCCTGCCGAGATGAAACAATTGGCACGCACCATGAAAGGAACCGCCTCGTTCACCACCGAAGCTGATACCGTGACCAACTTCTATTGCGAGGAAGAACCGACCGTCCCGGTCGAAACGGTGGCTTCGGAAACCGGTTTGAAACAGGTCAAGCTCAACCTCATGGAATGGGATAACGATGTATTGGTAGAGGTTTTCGGCGGATCCATTGCCAAGGCACAGGAGGTGACCATCGAAGGCAAGAAATACACTGTCGACAAGTTTAAAGCGCCACGCGATGTAGTGCAGATCGAAAAGGCACTACGTGTCCTTACCAGATATAACGTGGTGATCGACATCCCCCGTGCGAAGATCCTCGCTCGGTTTATCTGGAATTTGGCAGCCGACCAGATCGCCCAGATCGAAATTACCGCAACCGCCATGAGTTCGGCAAGCGAAGAAGACGGGGCCTATGAGATCTACAAATTAGGAGAACCCACGGCATGACCCCGGTAGAAGCCATGGCCGCCGACGCCCTGTTGGACCGGCGGCTCAAAATCAACCTCCCTGCCCCGTGGCTGCTCCGGATCTTCGGGCGCAAGACGGTACCCATCCGGGTGAAGCTGCCCACGGCGGGCAGCCTTATCCGGATGTCATCGCTCTTCACGCGGATGGATATCGACCTGCAGCACCTGCATGACGGCAACTTCGGCAGCGTCTTGGAACAGATCGCCAAGCACGGCGTCACCACCTCACGGATCATCGCCTATGGTCTGCTGCGTGGCACATGGTCGGCACGATTGCTGAACCGTCCGCTCGCCTGGTATATCCGGCAACACATGCCGATGCAGGGATTGGCGGAATTGGCCAAGATCATCGTGCTGATGAGCACGAGCGAGGCTTTTGTGAGCATTATCGCATCGGTCGCTTCGCTGAACCTGATGAAGCCGACGGAGGCGAGCCAGCCGACAGAGACCGGGAGTTAAAGGAGGAGTATGATCCTCCCCATAGCCCGTTCGGACAGATCTACACCCTCGTGCAGCAGGGGGCAATCACGTATGATGAAATCATGAACCGTATCCCGTGGTGCGTCGTTTTGACCATGATCAGCGACCAGGGACGGATGCGGAAGAAAAAAGAAAGAGAAGAGGTACTCCAGAGCGAAGAGGAGGAGCTTGAATTTTTCGGATTAAAGTAGTAAAAGAGACAAATGGCACAGACAGATCCCGTATATATCACCTTTGAATTTCGTGGCGACATCGATAAAGAGGTCAATAAAGTGACGCTCGGTATCAAGGGGCTGCGCGACGAAGCGGCAACAACCTATAATAAGTTGATTGCCGACAGTTCGGCCGCCTACAACGCCATGAGCGCCGAGAGCCGCAAGCTCGCCACGACGATGCAGGAGAATATCAGCAGTCTGCGTTCGCTTTCCGCGATGCAGGAACAGCTGGACCGGGAGCTTGAGGCCGGGACCATAACCCTTTCGGGGTATACGCAGGCAAAAGCAGCCTTGGCGCTGCAGGAGAGCAACCTAAGAGTGGTGATCAGTCAGGGGATGCAGCAGCTGCAACAGCAGATGGCCACCGAACAGGAGGCGTCAGACAGCGTGATCGCCCTGACACGCAAGTTGCAGCAACTGACCGAGGCCTATTCCCGGCTTTCCAAAATGGACCGTGAAGGTTCGGCCGGAAAGGAAATTTTGGAACAGATCCAAAGCGTGGATAATGAACTGCAGACCGCGCAGACCCGTCTGTCGGCGTACAGCCGTACGGCCGGAACCGGTTTCAACAGCCTGCAGATGTCGATCCAGCAGGTGGCACGTGAGTTGCCCTCGCTCACCATGGGGGCGAACATGTTCTTTCTCGCCATCTCGAACAACTTACCTATCTTGGTCGATAACATCAACATGGCTCGCCGGGAGTATCAGGCAGCCATCAAGGCCGGACAGCAGGCCACGCCGGTCTGGAAACAGCTGCTCGGCGGGATCGTCAGCTGGCAGACGGCCCTCGTCGTCGGTATCACATTGCTGACCGTTTATGGCAAAGAGATTACTGCCTGGACCAAAAGTCTGTTCGGCGCCCGGCAGTCGCTTGCCGATGCCTTGGAAACGCTCGAGGAGTTTCAGGAGTCGGTCGCCAAAACATCCTCCACGACGCTCACACAACTGCAGAGAATGTCTGCCGAATGGGAGAAACTGGGCGACAACATCCAGGCGAAAGAACAATACCTCCTAAAGAACCGCACTGCCTTCGAGCACTTAGGTGTCTCGATCGGCAAGGTGACGGATGCCGAGAACCTGTTCAACCAAGGCAAGGAGGCGTTTGTCGCCTCGGTGATGGCGCGTGCCCGTGCCTCCGCCGCGATGACGCTCGCCACCGAGAAATACAACGAAGCGATCCGCAAGCAGCTGGAGGTGGACCGGATGGCTAATACGCAGAGCTATGCCATACAGGGTGGCCAGTTCGGGCAGACCACCTATGTGTCGGGTGAGAACCTTTCGAAAAAGAAGGCTCAGGCAGAAGCAGACAGCCTCTTCGACGAAGCCCGCAAAGTATTGGAAAGAGGGCTGGAATACAGCGAAGAGGAGCGCAAATCCTTGGAAACTGCCAATCTGAAGACTATCCATACCCTTGAGCAGGGAAGCGTGGAAGCGATCAAAGCATCCATCGCGGCAAAAGAAGCTGCCTTGGACAAACTGACCAACAAACAGGACTATGAAGCGGCCCTCAAGGAAATAGAGGCGGAAAAGAAGAAATTGGAAGCAATCATTGGCTCCACAGGAGGCAAAGTGGGCAAAGAACCGGCCCCGCTTGGATCGATTGCCTATTATAACGAATTGATCGCAAAGATGAAGAAGCTGCGCGATCTTGCCACAACGAACAAAGACCGTTCCGCCTTTGCCGAGCAGATCAAGGAATACGAAGAGAAGGTCGCGGAAATGGAGAACCAGATCATCATTTCCGGGAAAAAGATCGCCATGGAGACCCTGCAATCCTCACTCGAAGGAATCAAGGTCGATGTAAAGTTTGACAACCGCAACGTGTTGGAAAAGGCGTTCGGCAAGTTCGACACAAGCGACCTTGACCAGATGCAGGAGAAGATCGACAAGGAGCTTAACCGACCGATCAAGGAGGCTCGCGAGGGAATAGTCCTTCTGATCGACCAGTGGGACAGACTTTCGGATGCCGACCAGGCAAGCCTCTTGGCCGAGGAGTGCTATAAAGTGGCTGACGGCATCTCGATGGCTGCTGAAACTGCCGAGCTCTTCAACGAAGCGTTGGGAAGCTCCCTTGCCACTGTCGCCCAACTGGTGGGCAGCGTCGGCGATATGGCAGGCGGGATCGGCCGCATCATGAGCGGTGACCTCATCGGAGGGGCTTCGGGCATCATCGGAGGCATCACCGGCATCGTGGGCAGCTTTAAGAAAAGGGTCGAAGAAAACAAAAAGATATTGGCGGAATACCAACTGAATCTGGTCGAAACAGCCATGAAGGAGTTGGAGTATAACGCCATCCTACGCGAACGGCTACGCATCCAGCAGCAGATTGGCGAAACCTCGCTCGAATACTTCAACCGTCAGTCTCTCGAACTGAAGAACCAAGCCGGTCAGATAGAGAAAGAGTACAAACAGGTGTGGGAGAAATTGCAGCAGGAGCAGTATATCACAGCTACGCACTACAAGCATGGCACTTGGTTCCGCAAGGCGAAGACCTGGAACGATTACGACTCGCTCGCCGGCAAGACCTACGAAGAGATGGAATCGCTCTATACGCAGGACAAACTGACCGAATCAGCAAAAGTGCTTTTCGAACAACTACAGAAACTGAAGGACGAAGGAGAAGATGTCGCCGGAATGATCGATGACCTGAACGAAGAGATGAAGGAGGCTTTCACCGGAACGAATACGAACGCCATCGCCGACACCATCCTGCAGGGCTTTGCCGAGGGCAAACGCTCTGCCAAGGACTTTGCCGACGACTTCCAAAAGATGCTGAACGATGCAGTGCTGCAGGGGGTGAAGATGAAGGCACTGGAAGAACCGCTCCGCAAATGGTATGAATCCTTTGCCGCCGCCTCGCAAAACGGGCTGACCGCTGAAAGCATCGCCAGCCTGAAGGCACAGTATGACAAGATTATCGAGGATGCAGCCAAGCAGCTGGAGCAGATGGAACAGGTGACCGGCACGACTATCGGCGACGTGATCGACCGCACTTCTACGGCCAAAGACATAGCCTCGATGAGTCAGGACAGTGCCGACGAACTGAACGGCAATTTCTATGCCCTCCTGATCTATGCCGACCGCACTAATCAGGGGGTGACGAACATCCAAGGGCAGTTGGTAGAGGGATTGTCCCTACTGCAACGCATAGCAAGCAATACCGACCGTCTCGAAGCCATCGAGAAGGATATCCGGCAGACGCGCAGCTCGCTGCAGAATATCGAAAACCGTGGGTTAATACTGAGAAAGCAATGAACAACAACCTATACATAGATGATCTGAATGTGCTTGGCCGTTTCGGCTGCCGGGTGACGCGGGGAGGATATAACGACCTTCTCGCTTTCCCGGCAATGAAAGAGCCGGAGCGGAACGACTGGCCCGAAGAGGATGGCATTGAGGTGGATCTGAGCGACCCGAAGCTGCAGCCGCGAGAGATTGCCATCTCTTTCCTTTCGGATAGCAACTCGCAGGCTTCCGACCTGATCGCTTATCTCTCCGACAAGGGGCAGCACACGTTCCGCGTGCCCTCCTTGGGTAGGGAATGGCAGCTGCGCCTTGCCGACCACCCCGTGAACCGGGTTTATCCATCGGCAACCTCTTTTACCTTGAAGTTTGTCGAGGATCTTCCGGTGAGACCGACAGCCGATGTGTGTGATCCGGACGTATGGTTACCCGAAAGCCGCTACAAGCTGGATGGTAAACCGATAGGCAGATACGGCGTGTATGTCTATGAGAGCCGGAACGCCCTGCTGCGAAATCCGGCGGCAAAGGTGAACCTGCAGCGCAAGATTGCCTCCATTGACGGGCAAATCTACGATGCAGAACACTTGGTCTTCCAGCCGAAAGAGGTCACTTTTAAATGCTTTTTAAAAACTATTCGAAAAGATGCCTTTTGGCAGTGCTGGGATAGTTTTTTTGCCGACCTGATCGCTCCGGGCGAACGGAGGCTCTTTGTAGAAGAGATTGGCAAGTCCTATCCCTGCTACTACAAGAAGATGAGCAATTGCAAACTGCTTACGCTGGGCGAACCGATGGTGATGCAGTTTGATCTGACCTTGGTATTCACCTCGTTCAGACTCTTTGAAACCGATTATTTCTTGGCCACGGAAGATGACATGTTTATTGTCACGGAAGACGGCCTGAACTTTATAGATATGAAATAGGCAATGACAGGACAGGAACAAAGAATAAAAATCAGCGAGCTGCCCACCTCGGTCAGTTTCTCAGGGCTGTGGACGTTGGGTTACCAGATCGTTGACGGTAAGAAAACGAGCGTAAAAGTTTCATTGGATGAGATCGAGAAGGCGTATGAGGATGCAGTCGCGGCAGCTTCGGCTGCAGGAAAAGCCGCCATCAATGCCCTTTCTGCTGCCGCCCGTGCTGACTCGGCAGCCGGTAAAGCTGAAGGGATAAACGTCGCTATTTCTGAAGCCGAAAGCAAGCGCATAGAAGCTGAGACCGCCCGTAAAGAAGCCGAAACCGAACGTGCCCGGATAGAGAATTTACGCCAGGAAACGGAAAAACTTCGTGAAGCGAATGAGATTCAACGAATCGCCGACGAAAACACCCGAATCTCCAAAGAAAACGAACGGCACGCAGCCGAATCTCTCCGGATAGAAGAAGAATCGAAACGATCCACCGCCGAGGCCGCCCGATCCGAAGCCGAACAGGCACGATTCACCGAAGAGACGAAGCGAGCCGACAACGAAGCCAAACGCGTCGCCTCCGAAACCTTGCGTAACCAGTCCGAAACGAAACGCCAGGAAGCGGAAACTCTCCGCAACCAGGCTGAACAGGGACGTATTGCCCAAGAGACCGACCGCGATACAGCTGAACAGGAGCGCATTTCCAAGGAAAAGGAACGAGTCCAAACGGAACAGGAACGGATTTCAGCCGAAACAATCCGTGCCGAAAAAGAAAAAGCCCGTATCATCGAAGAACAACTTCGGGAAACATCGGAATCAACCCGCCAGGCAAACGAAACAACCCGTCAGGCACAGGAAGAACAACGGGAACAGATGACAGCCCAGGTTATCCTTGATGCTGAACAGGCAACCGGCAAGGCCAACACAGCCGCCGACCGCGCCAATCGTGCAGCCGAAGCCG
>ENA-ORSY01002249-ORSY01002249.1-human-gut-metagenome-genome-assembly--contig:-NODE-2249-length-11377-cov-3.077990_pt1 | contig 11377 bp, 8 predicted proteins | sample MGYA00242193_ERZ509160 | MGnify/ENA primary metagenome ERZ509160 (study PRJEB26280, sample SAMEA2338670) | human gut metagenome | biome: human gut; feature: human-associated habitat; material: faeces...
ATACCGAATATTATTCCTTTCCGACACCGCAGCAGTTGTCCGGGGCGACAGAAGAAGAACTGCGGAGGCTTGGAATGGGATACCGTGCCAGATATATCGTGGAGACAACGCGAAGCATTCTGGAGGGAGAAGTTTCACTGGAAAAACTGTATCAGATGAAGTATTACCGCAGAGCACGAAAAGAACTGATGAAGCTCAGTGGAGTAGGCGAAAAAGTAGCAGACTGCATTTGTCTGTTTGCATTGCATCACATGGATGCATTCCCGATCGATACGCATATCCGGCAGGTTCTTGACGAACATTATCGCAGAGGTTTTCCGAACAGGAGATATCATGGCATGAGAGGCATTATGCAGCAATATATTTTTTATTATGAACTGATCGGAGAGAGAGGGAAGATATGAAGTATTTTGTAAATGTGCTGGTGGATGTTCTTGGAGCAGTCTATCAGGCAGCAGGCGCATCGCTGCTTATCGCGGTTCTGATCATGTGTGTCTATATGCTGGGAAGGAAGCAGGGTGTTGGACCGGTAGCCAGAGCGTGGATCTGGCAGTTTAAAGAAAGCAGCTGGTTTCGCAGACACTTTTTCCTTGTGTTTTATACCTGTATGCTGCTTTTTCGTACGTTATTCTGTCGGAGCGTCTGGGGAAATCCGCTGGAAAACGTGATCGGAATCTGGGGACTGCATTATAACGGACAGCTGTATACGGAGAATTTTGAGAATCTGATACTGTTTATGCCGTTTATTATTTTTCTTTTCTGGGCGAGAGAAGAAAAAGATCACACAAAGGATAAAAGAATTCAGGAAGTATTGTTGAACAGTTTTGAAATCAGTTTCTGCTTTTCACTTGGAATTGAAACCTGCCAGCTTTTTTTGAAAATTGGAACGTTTCAGCTGACAGATCTTTTCTTTAATACGCTTGGTGGAATAATCGGCGGAGTAATCTACTGGGGATTTGAGAGAACCAGAAAAAGAATTGTTTTCGGCGTGAAGAGAATAGGTGGCTGGGATGTTATCCCGTGGAAAAATGTCGCACAGAAAGAAGCAGATGTGGAAAATACTGCGGAAACTGTTACAGTTGTAGAGGGAAGCCTTCCGGAAGAGGCGATTGCGCCGGAATGTTCGGAACCGAGATATGCTGCAATCGAGAAACTGGTAAGAGAAGCCGGACAGAAAATGCTGAAGGCGAGACCGGGTGAGGAAAATATCCATAAAAAAGAGGGACTTGCAAATTTCTGTACAGATTATGATACGGCAATCCAGAGATTTCTGATCAAAGGTCTGGGTGAGATTCTTCCGGGAGCTGCTTTCTTCGGGGAAGAAGACACGGAAGGAAACGCCGGTGCTGATGCAGAGGGTGAATTTACTTTCTACATAGATCCGATCGATGGAACTACGAACTTTATGTTTGATTATCATCACAGTTGTATATCGGTTGGTCTGGCGCATGGCGAGCAGATGATTGCCGGATTTGTATATCATCCATATGTGGACGATATGTATGTGGCAGTGAGAGGACACGGAAGTTATCTGAATGGAAAAAGACTTCAGATGGCTGACAAACCGGTGGAAGAGGGAATCGTGGAATTTGGCTGTGCGAGATACAATGAAGCAGGAATCGACTGGCTGTTCCGCGTGGTAAAAGAAATGTTCCAGAACAGTCTTTCTATTCGCTGCGGTGGTTCTGCGGCACTGGGACTCTGCAGAGGAGCATCCGGAAGTAACACCGTTTATCTGGAACTGAAATTGCAGCCGTATGATTATGCGGCAGCATCGGTGATACTGGAGGAAGCCGGAGGTAAGATCACACAGATTGATGGCAGCCCGATCACCTTACATGAAGGCTGCTCAATTATTGGAGGAACACCTGCGGCATGGCAGGAGAGCAAAGAGGCCTTCGAAAAATTAAAAGAAGAGATGTAGATCAGAACCGACAAGATTCTAAAAATCAGTAAAAAGCATTGTGTGGTTGAAAAACTGCATAGTGCTTTTTTATTACGAAAAAGTTAAAATAAAATAACAAGTGTATTTCGTGCTATTTTGTTGCTGAAAATGATTTTCAATAAGAACATTAATGAGAAAAAAAGTCAATTTCTGATTAGAAAATGCTAACATTTTTGTGGACATGAAAAAAGAGTTATGGTATAAAAATAAATGGTTAGAAAACGCTAACGCAATGGTGTATAAATAAAGAGGAGGAAGGAAATGGCAAATCAGAGATTGATGAAAAAAGTTGCACCAGTTGTTTTGAGTGCAGCGGTCGCAATGACAAGTATGCCGGCAACAGCTTTTGCAGCAGATTTTTCTGATACAGAAGTTACTGTAGCAGAGGAAAGTGCTGATATTGAAGAAGCAAGTGCAGAAGCTGCGGACACAGATGTTGTGGAAGATACAGAGGATACAGATGTAGACGTTGAAGAAGCAGCAGAGGACGTGACAGCGGATGAAGAAACATCTGATGAAGAACTTTTCAGTGCTGAGGTCAGTGAAGATGAAAGTGCTGATGAGACAGGAGAAGGACAGACAGAAGGCGAAGCATATGTTCTCATGAACATTCCTTATGATGATTTTTATAAAGCAGAATTAAAGAATAATGATGTAAAGGTTGATGCATTTACATCTGCAACAAAACAGAAGACAAGATCCAGTCTTGCAAAAGGCTCTTATCACGTAAATTCAGATGGAAGCGATATCACTGGTGTGACTTTTCCTGTGAAAGTATCTGATATTTCAGTATTGAAGGACAAAAAACAGATTAAAGATAACGCTTCAGTGAGTATCACAACAGCTATAAAGGGAAAAGAAACTACTACAGAATACAAAGGAAAAGATGCTCTTTTTGAAAGCGACTCATATTCCTATTATGTTCTTTCTGAGGAACCATCCTACTACAAAGAACTGACAGTCGGTGAAGATGGAAGTTTTACATTCAGTGCCATTGAAGGTAAATCAGCAGCACCGGAGACAAAACAGGTGCAGGCTGAATTCAAAACAAAATCCAACTATGGTGACTACCAGCTGAAGTTTGATAAGACTGAATTCAACAGCATTATCAATACAGATATTGACACAGTGTATGGTGCAGTTATTAATACAACAGACGGAACAACCTATGGTCTCTGCCATCAGGAAAATATCTGGAAAGGATATGAGTTGGCATGGAGTACAGGATATACAACAGAAAGTCATGGATGCCATCTCAACTCTGAACATTTTGAGTCTATGATGGGAAAGACAATTGACAGCGTAACATATTATGCAAGTAATGGCATTTATACATTAGATATTGCAGACGTAAAGGTTCTGGCCAAAACTGGCGTGAAAGCGACTGTTGCAGATATCCATACAACTGATACAGAAGCAGCTGTTACACTGGAAGGCATTCTTCCAGATGGATATTCTGCCAAATATGCCGTTGACGGAACAGAAGTTGCTTATGCAGACGGCAAGATTACAATAGGAGCACTGGCGGCAGGTTCCCATACATTGACGATCAGTGATGCTAATGATGTATATGCTCCGATTCAGGCTTCCTTCTATGCAAAAGAGGCAAATGTACCGGCTGTATATGATGCGACAGAACATAAAATTGCAGCAGCTGACGGAATTACTGAAGACCAGTTAAAAGCATATATTAAAACAATTACTTCTGTAACAGTGGGAGATAAGACTTATGCAGCTTCAGGAAAAGGTGCAACAGTGATTGTCAAGGAAGACGGAACACTGGATAGCTCTAAACTGGAATTGGCAGAAGGTACAAAATTTGTAGTAACATCCAGTTCATATGATAATCTCGAATTCTCTTACAGCCTTTACAGCTATGTGTACGCAGGACTCACCTGGGGCGAATACTGGAGCCAGGAAAATGTGACTGCAGCAGGAAACGTAAGCGGATCTGATGAAAAAGATTCTCATAATGAATCTGATACAGGCGCATTTGATGCAGTAACAAGAGCTACAACAAATCATGGCCTTCACAGAGGAAGCTATCAGTGCATGGCAACAATTTATACAACAGAAGGCAATGCATATCAGTTATCTTACTGGAAGAGCAGTACAGAACCGGTTCTTGCAGATGGAACAGTTGCAATCTGGACTCCGGCAGACAGAAAGACCGGTACTCCGGCATCTATTCAAGTAAATGGCGGAGCGAAAGAAAGCCTTGATCATTATGCAGTAACAGGTATTAAATATGTTCCTGTACAGGTAAAAGCTGAAGATTATGCGGATTTTGCAGCAAAATATCCGGTTGTTAAAAATGGTGAAACACTTGTTGGTGGTTTCTCTGAAAACAATCTGAAAGCATACAGCGAGACTGCAAATGTAACAGTAAACACAAATGGACTGAAAACAGTAACTAAGAATGAAGATGGAAGCTTCTCTTTCAGTGCAAGAAAAACAGGAACAGAATCCGGTATTCAGGGAACTGGTCTCAAAGTTGCAACTGGAATTGAGCCAGAGGTTAAAACAGCAAGTGGATCTTATGGAGAATTCCTTCGTGTGGATCTGAATGGTAATTATGGCGGTCTTGGTGCTGCAATGCAGGCAGTTAAATGGGATTATTATGGAAATGGTAATACAGTACTTGCAACATATGGTACGAAATTTGCTGCTGATAACTGGATGCATAAAATGATGGGAATTCAGCTTGGTCTGACACATTCTGTAAGATGCCAGCTTCCGGCAGGAACAGATGGAACAGGTCACTGGAAATTGACTGTTTATGCAATGGGATATCAGGACTATACATTTGAGTTTGATGCAACAGCTACCAATATTGTGACTCCAACAGATCCGTCCACAATTGATACAACAGCACTGAAAGCAGCACTTGAAAAAGTAAAAGCTCTCAATAAGGATGATTATACAGAGGAATCCTGGAAGAAAGTAGAAGATGAAGCTACTGAAACACAGGAAATGCTGAAAGAAATTGAGGCAGCAATTAAGAATAAGACAACAGTTGCATTCAGCCAGGCTGCAGTAGATGAGCAGGTTAATGAGCATCTGACAGCAGCAATCAATGGACTTGTGAAGAAAGAAAAACCTGTAGAGCCGGTAGTGACACCAGATGTTAAACCAACAGTAACACCAGGTAAAAATGAAACTAAGCCAACAGCAACTCCGACGCCAGTAGTTAAGCCTGGTATCACTGCAAAAGTCTCACAGGTTTATGTCGGAAAGAAAGCTACAATCAAAGTTACCAAAACTAAGGTAACAGGAAAAGTTACTTTCAAATCCAGCAATAAGAAAGTTGCAACAGTCAACAGTAAGGGTGTTATCACAGGTAAGAAAGCTGGAAAAACTGTTATTACTGTAAAAGTTGGTAAATACACCAAGAAATTAACAGTTACTGTTAAGAAACCTTCCTTCAAGCTTGTAAAATCTTCTGCAAAACTGAAAAAAGGTAAGAAGACAACCATTAAAGTAAAAGCAGCACCGGTATCTAAAGTTACATACAAGACCAGCAACAAGAAAGTTGCAACAGTTAACAGCAAAGGTGTTGTAACAGCTAAGAAGAAAGGAACAGCAAAGATTACTGTTAAATGCAATGGAATTACAAGGACATTCAAAGTAACAGTAAAATAATTCCTTTATAAAATACACATACAAAAGAACGGGGGCCGTTTATAACTGCCCCTTCTTTTGTATGTTAAGGGGTAGATTATATGTACAAAAAGAATCTTATGAAACTTCTTCCGGCAGTTGCTGTAATTATTGCGATCGCAGCAGCTGGATTTCAGCAGGACAGTGAAGTGAAAAGTACAAAAACAGTTCAGGCAGCTGAGAATGAACTGATAAAATCAGATGAACTTACGAGTCTGCTGACAACTGCATATTTTAATGACGGAGGAATGAAGGATACGGATGAGGCAGACAGCAGCATTCTGAAAACAAAGAAAAGTAAATCCAAAATAAAAAAAGCGGGAATTACGACAGGAAAAACAAAAGCACTTCCGGAAAAGTCAGCAGCAGCTTCTGGGCAGGGGCAGGGAACGACCACGACACCTACAACTTCTGTTCCAAAGGGCGGATATAAAGATGGGATTTATCAGGGAAGTGGAACTGGATTTGGTGGAACGATCACTGTTCAGGTAACGATTTCCGGAGGAAAGATTGCTTCTATAGAAATACTGAGTGCTGCTGGTGAAACAGGCTCTTATTTTGCATCAGCCAAAGGCGTGATCAGCAAGATGATTTCCGGTCAGACTCCAAATGTCGATGCAGTAAGCGGCGCAACCTATTCCTCAAATGGAATCATCCAGGCAGTTCAGAATGCACTGTCAAAGGCCGGAAAAGGAAAAGCTGCAAAGACAACGAAAAAGACGACAAAGAAGAATACCAATACTTCAAATAAAACAACAACGCCGGTTGAAATCACAAAACCGTCCGGAGAGGTAACTTATAAAGATGGAATGTATACTGCAGAAGCAGAAGGATTTGACGGTCCGATAAAAGTTACTGTTACGATTAAAGACGGAAAGATAACCGCAATCACAAATACGAACACTGATACAAAAGAATATTTTAATAAGGCATGGAATAGTATTCAGCCGAAGATTCTTGAGAAGCAGGCAGTGTATGGTGTGGACACCGTAAGCGGAGCAACGTTTTCTTCAAATGGTATTCTCAAGGCGGTACAGAAAGCCCTGGAACAGGCTTCGGTAAATGTGACACCGGCACCAGAAGTGACGGTAAGTCCAACTCCGGTACCGACAACCGCTCCAGCACCGGTTATACCGGACACCCCGAAGGTTTTATATAATGACGGCACATATACGGGTACCGGAATTGGATATGGTGGAAAGATAAATATCTGTGTAACAATTAAAGATGGAATGATTACGGAAGTATCTCAGACCAATGAAGGAGAAACACCAAGATATTTCAGAAATGCATGGAATGTAATACAGCCGGCAATTATTGCAAAACAAAGCACAGATGGCATTGATACTGTATCAGGAGCAACATATTCTTCTGAGGGAATTCTATATGGAGCAAAATCAGCTTTAGAGCAGGCTTTAAAAACTTCAGATATAACAGCGACACCAACTCCGAATCCAACAGCAACACCAGAACCAACGGCAGCACCGGAACCAACAGCAGCACCGGAACCAACGGCAGCACCAGAGCCAACAACAGCACCTGGAGCTGGCTATAAAGACGGAAGTTATACGGGAACAGGAGAAGGATTCAATGGTCAGGTAACTGTTACGATTAATGTATCAGGGGGAAATATTGTGTCAGCCGGATATGATGGGGAAGATGATGAACCGGAATTTTCCAATGCATGGAATGGAATTTATAATCAGGTTTTAGGTCGTCAGTCAGCTGATGGGCTGGATACGGTAAGTGGAGCTACATATTCTTCAAATGGACTGATTCAGGCATTTCAGAGTGCTATCAGCCAGGCAAAATAATAAATGTTCGATAGTGAAAAAGAAAACTTGAAAATATAAGGAGTCTGAAAGGAAAACTTTAGATGAAATACCAAAATTTTATTATGAGAATTTTGTGTCTTCTGTTGATTCTTGCCGCTGTAGTAGGATATAATTCTATGCAGAAAAAAGATACGCAGGCACAGGAATCACAGGAGATTACGGCACTCACAAAGCGTGTGGAGAAGCTGGAAGAACAGAATACGGAGATACTCTCTGCTCTGGAAGAGGCTGCTAAGAATCAGGAAGCAGCGATCGCACAGGCACAGAGGGATGCAAAAGACAAAGATGATGCTGCAAAAGAGGATGAGGAGGAAGCTGACACAGAAGAAGAGTCTGATGATTCGGAAAATGTATACAAAGATGGTACGTATACCGGTTCTGCACAGGGATTTGGAGGTGCGATCACCGTACAGGTCACACTTGCAAATGATGAGATCACAGATATTCAGGTGACAAGTGCACCGGGTGAGGATTCCGCTTATCTTTCGCAGGGAGAGGGCGTGATCAGTTCCATCATTTCTGCGCAGAGTACGGATGTGGATACGGTATCAGGTGCGACATTCAGCTCTACAGGTATTATCAATGCAGTTGTAGATGCTCTTGGAAAGGCGGAAAACGGATGAAAAAGAGGCAGAGAAAGGTCCGTTTGATCCGGGCTGCCATACAGCTTGCATTTTTTATCTTTTATCCGGCGCTTTTTTCAACGGCATTTGCGGGCGTGAAATCTATTTTTCAGGCAATTGCAGCACACCAGCAGATTGCCTGGAACTCATTTCTTGATGTGACAGGATTACTTCTTCTGGTTACGATTTTGTTTGGCAGACATTTCTGCGGATATGCATGTGCATTCGGTTCACTGGGAGATGCCATGTATGAACTGACTGTTTTTATCAAACAGAAAGTATTTCATAAAAAGGGAAGACATGGTTATCCGGAAAAAGCAGTCAGAATTCTTCAGAAGGTGAAGTATATACTTCTGGCATTTCTTCTGCTTTCCATCCTGACCGGATGGTATGCATCCCTTCAGGGGATGAGCCCGTGGGATGTCTTTTCCATGTTGACAGCAAGAAAACTTCCAAATGCTTCTTATAAGATTGGAATTATCCTGCTGGTGCTGATCCTGATCGGAATGTGTACACAGGAAAGATTTTTCTGTCAGTTCCTTTGTCCAATGGGAGCAGTTTTTGCAATGATGCCCATCCTTCCGTCTGCACTGTTTAACAGAAACAGGGAGAAATGCCCTTCAAAATGCGGACTGTGCAGGAAGAGATGCCCTGCACATCTGGAGATTGACGGAGATACACCGCTTTCAGGGGAATGTATCTGCTGTCATGCCTGCCAGGTGACCTGCCCACGTAAAAATATTCAGATTGGCCCGGTAAAAGAGCGGGAAATGGTGAAAGAATGAAGATAAAAAAGAAGTCAGCTGTCATGCTGTGCGGAGTTTTCTGCGCGGCATTGACAGCAGTTCCGGTACTGGCGGATATAGAGGTACAGAAATATACAAATACGGATTTTGCAATGGATACAGTTGTGTCTGAAACATTGTATACAACAGGAGATGACCTGAATACTGCAATTGGTCAGAAGATACGGGATATTGAGACAGAGTATCTTTCCTGGACGGATGAGGATTCTCAGATCGCGAAACTGAATGCAGCATCGGGAGAAACAACGGAAGTTTCAGATGAGCTTGCCGGCTATTTGGAAAAAATATTTCAGCTTGCGAAGGATTCGAATGGAGCTTTTGATCCAACGATTGGAAAGATCATTCGTCTCTGGGATATTACAGGAGAAAATCCTCATGTCCCGGAGCAGTCAGAGCTGGATGAACTTCTGAAAGATGTGGGATACCAGAAAGTATCTCTGGATGGCGATAAGGTAACGCTGGAAAAAGGAGCTACTCTGGATCTGGGAGCAACCGGAAAAGGAATTGGCTGTGATGTAGTTTCTGATTTTCTGAAGACACAGGAAGATGTGTCAGGAATGATCCTGAACCTTGGCGGTAGCAGTGTTATGGCTTACGGCGAGAAACCGGATGGTTCTGACTGGAAAGTTGCTGTGACTGATCCGCGTGATGTCGAAGGCGATTACCTTGGTGCGATCACACTGGAAGGTGGAGAATTCCTTTCGACTTCCGGTGACTATGAAAAATATTTTATGGAAGATGGTAAGAGATATCATCATATCCTTGATCCGAAGACAGGATATCCGGTGTGGAATGGTCTGGACTCTGTGACGGTTGTCTGTGACAGCGGACTTCTGGCAGATGGACTTTCTACAGCATGTTTTGTACTTGGAATGGATGATGCATTAGAATTGCTTGAGAAATATAATGCGGAGGCAGTCTTTGTAGATGAGGATAAGAACGTGTATCTGACGTCCGGGATGAAAGACCGTTTTGAATTGATGAAGAATACCTATACAGTGAAAGAGGCAGAATAAAAAACAACGAAATTGTCTTCGGACGATTTCGTTGTTTTTACGTTACAGTAAATGACTTATATCAGATGTGAGATGACTCTCACCTCTGCAGGTGGTGAGCAACAAAATTATATCAGTGGCGGGCATTTTTGAAAAATTAAAAGTGGATACGTTTCAAAACTTCATTAGTCAGCGTTCCAATCAGTAATCCGGTAATGACACCGGAGATCAGCAGTGCCGGTGCATAGTAGATCAGACCGGACGTCATGGTGATCAGACAGGCAATCAAAAGCTGACCAATATTATGGGAGACACCGCCGGCAACACTGATACCGAGGATGCTGAAGTCGGATTTTTTTTTCATAACCGTCATGACGGTGAGGCTTAAAGCTGCACCGGCCAGACTGTACAGAATACTGAAAAGATTTCCGAACATGAATCCGATGATAAAGATACGGATGACAGAAACAAGGGCGGCTTCTTTCCAGGTATATTTTTCAAGGATAAACAGGACTGCAAGATTGGCCAGCCCGAGTTTCATTCCCGGAATTCCGGCAAAAAAGGGAATCAGTGATTCCACATAGCCAAAGATGATTGCTACTGCGGCAAAAAGCCCGAGATTGGCAAGTTTTTTCTGATTCATGGCAGGTTCCTTTCAGGGAGAATTCTCCCGGAATGATGATAAAGTTTCAGACAGCAGTATCGAATTCAGGGGAATCTTCATTGAGGGATTCTCCTTTTTCGCCTTCAATCACAACTTTATTCGGCAGACAGACAATCGTTCCACCGGTACTGTCAACTGCTTTCTGTTTCATACAGAGGTGGTCCGGGCAGTCGGCTTCGGTCATTTTGACCTCGCCGTTTTTTATTTCGCATACATTGGTGCCGTTTATTTTGATCACCTGATCTTTCCCAAGGGAATAGGTGCCGTATTCCTCGCCGTTTACGGTAATTCGAATACTTCCGTAATTCCCGCGGCGGGTGAGATACATGCCACCCCAGAGGAGCAGGGCAAACACCACGATGCCAATAATAAAAGTCAGTTCTTTTTTCTTCAATTTCAATACCTCAGTCAAAAAAAAGTACGTTCATAAGATGCGTAGAAGGTTGATTTTACAGCTCCTTTTGAACTTACAGATACGCAGATTATCATAGCATATCGAAGATTGATTGACAAGCACAAGTTAGAAATAACAAACAAAAGTAACAAACAAATGCACGGGGATTCGTCATGGACACATTTTATTTAAGAAATATTCATTGTTTTCCCCGGTGGAAAGTGGTAAAATAGTAAGGATTTCTTAAATAAGACAAATACGATGATTTCGTATATAAGCGATCAATAAAGATAGAAACAGGAGCAGGCTATGAATTTATTCCAAAAAGTATTCGGGACAAGAAGTGAGCATGAAGTAAAACGTATCATGCCGCTTGTGGAGAAAACAGAATCACTCCGCCCGGAAATGCAGAAATTAACAGATGAACAGTTAAGAGACAAGACCAGAGAATTCAA
>ENA-ORSY01002250-ORSY01002250.1-human-gut-metagenome-genome-assembly--contig:-NODE-2250-length-11375-cov-3.292845_pt1 | contig 11375 bp, 6 predicted proteins | sample MGYA00242193_ERZ509160 | MGnify/ENA primary metagenome ERZ509160 (study PRJEB26280, sample SAMEA2338670) | human gut metagenome | biome: human gut; feature: human-associated habitat; material: faeces...
TAAATTCAACGCAGATTATAATCGTGTGGAATGGTACGGACTTGGCGAGGCAGAGACCTATTCTGATCGTAAAAAAGGTGCAAAACTTGGTATTTATGCAAATATGGTTGCAGATAATATTGCAAGATATATGGTACCGCAGGAATGTGGCGCAAAAGAAGAAGTACGCTGGGCAAAAGTAACTGACCGCAAGGGCAGAGGAATGCTCTTTGAGATGGACGAAAACAATGGCCCGATGATGTTCTCAGCACTTCCATACACTCCACATGAGATGGAAAACGCAATGCATCCATACGAACTTCCAGAGGTTCATTACACTGTTGTACGTGTTGCAAAAGACCAGATGGGAATCGGTGGTGATGACAGCTGGGGTGCTCGCACACACGAAGAATATTTACTCAAAACTGACAAAAAGATGGAATTTTCCTTTGTATTTAAAGGACTTTAAGAGGCGAAAAAATGGCTAAACAGATTAAATACGGACGTTACCTTCACGGTGGAGATTATAATCCGGAGCAGTGGCTTGACCGCCCGGATATTCTTCAAAAAGACATTGAATATTTCAAAAAAGCACACATCAATACTGTATCTGTAGGGATTTTTTCCTGGGCAGTTCTTGAACCAGAAGAGGGAAAATATAACTTTGACTGGTTAGAGGAAATTATCAATAATCTCTACAAAGAGGGCATCCATACTATTCTTGCAACACCGTCAGGAGCAAGACCAAAATGGATGGCAGACAAGTACGAAGAAGTTCTTCGTATGGATCCAGACAGAACAAGAAGATTCTTCGGAGGCAGACATAATCACTGCTTTACCTCTCCGGTATACAGAGAAAAAGTACATGCGATTGATAAGAAATTAGCTGAAAGATTTGGCAAACATCCGGCAGTTATGCTGTGGCATATCTCTAACGAGTTTGGAGGAGAATGCCACTGCCCGCTGTGCCAAGCGAAGTTCCGTGAATGGCTGAAAGAAAAATACGGCACGATCGAGAACCTTAATAAACGCTGGTGTACTACTTTCTGGAGCCATAGATATAATAGCTTTGACCAGATTGAAAGTCCGTCAACTAAAGGCGAAAATGAACTTCATGCACTGAAGCTTGACTGGAAGAGATTTGTGACATACCAGACGATCGACTTCATTAAAAATGAGGTTGATGCGATCCGCGAGGGTGGTTCTGAACTGCCTGTAACAGCAAATCTGATGTATGATTATGACGGTCTGGATTACAAAAAATTCAAGGATGTTCTGGACGTGGTATCTTGGGATAATTATCCAAGCTGGCACAAAAAAGAAGAATATCTTACTGCAGTTGATGCGGAAATGCAGCATGATCTGATGCGCAGTATCAGGAAGGAACCATTCCTTCTTATGGAATCCTGTCCGTCTGCAACGAACTGGAAACCGATCAACAAACTTAAAAAACCGGGAATGCATCTGGCTGCATCTCTCCAGGCTGTAGCACATGGTTCTGACAGCGTGCTGTATTTCCAGCTTCGCCAGAGCCAGGGAGCTTCGGAGAAGTTCCATGGTGCAGTGATCGATCATTATGGCGGAGATGATACCCGCGTTTTCCGCGAAGTAACAGAGGTTGGCGAGGCTCTTGAGCAGATCCAGGAGACGGTTGGAACCAGCATGAGATCGCAGGCGGCTGTTCTCTATGACCGTGAGAACGACTGGGCGATCGCGGATGTGCAGGGACCACGAAATGTAGGTATGCACTACCGCGAAGCAGTCCAGAAAAACTACCGTGCTCTGAGAGAACAGGGGCTGAATGTGGATGTGATCGCAATGGAACATTCCCTTTCCGATTATAAAGTTCTGGCGGCTCCGATGGCATATATGTTCAAAGATGGATACGAAGAAAAGCTTCGCACTTATGTGGAAAACGGCGGAACTCTGGTGCTTTCCTACTGGTCGGGACTGGTTGACGGCACCGACAGATGCTTCCTTGGCGGAACTCCGTATGGGCTTATGGATGTGGCAGGACTCCGCAGCACAGAGACAGATGCGCTTTATGACTGGGAAGAAAACCATGCGATCCCGGAGGCAGGAAGCCATCTTGGAATCAGCAACGTATATACTTGCAAAAACCTTTGCGAACTGGTCAAAGTTTCTGATGCAGAAGTGCTGATGCGTTATGGCGAGGACTTCTATCAGGGATACCCGGTGCTGACACACAAAGCATTCGGTAAAGGGCGTGTATATTATGTATGCGCGGACATGGAGCTTGGATTCTACCAGGATTTCTATGGCAGAGTAGCAGCAGAAGCAGGTCTGAAATCTCCAATAGAGATTATTCCGGAAGGAGTTTCTGTAACAGTAAGAGAAAACGAGGATACCGAATATCTCTTCATCCAGAACTATGCGCGTAAGCCACAGGCTGTTCCGGTTCCGGCAGAGTATGAATTGCTTTATGGAACAGAAAGCGAAGTCATGGCACCGCTGCAGACAAGGATTCTGAAGAAACACAAATAGAACAGAGATAATGTCTTCAATACTGTTTTGAAGCTAATAACAAAGTGTTTTAAAGGAAATGGTGCAGTCTCAGAGATGGGACGCACCTTTTTTGATATTTTCACATATAGAAAAATTCTATTAAATTGACGAAAATGCCTAATTAATGATAAAATAGTAACTAGATAATGCAAGGAGTATGCTGACAGAAAAATTGAAATAACAAAAAGAGTGACTGGACAAGGAATTGTTCCTGAAGGAGAGATATCATGAACTCTAATACAGAATTGATTATTTACACAACTGACGACGGAGTTACAAAAGTTGAGGCAACTTTTGATGGCGATACTGTCTGGCTGTCACAGGAACAGATGGGAGAATTGTTCCAGAGGGATAAATCTACGATTTCCCGACATATCAGAAACATTTTTACAGAAGGAGAATTAGATGAGAAAGTGGTTGTTGCAGAAATTGCAACAACCAGTCCTCATGGTGCAATGAAGGGGAAAACTCAGAATAATATTACAAGAGTTTATAATCTTGATGTTATTATTTCTGTTGGGTATCGTGTAAAATCTCTTCGTGGTACGCAGTTTAGAATTTGGGCTACAGGAATTTTAAAAGAATATATGCAAAAAGGATTTGCCCTCGATGATGAGCGTTTAAAAGGAAATGGTGGTGGTTCTTACTGGAAAGAATTGCTTGACCGTATCAGGGATATTCGTTCTTCTGAAAAAGTTCTTTATAGACAGGTTCTTGATTTATATGCAACAAGTATCGATTATAATCCGAAGGCACCGGAATCAGTCAGGTTTTTTAAGATTGTTCAAAATAAATTGCATTTTGCAGCTCACGGACATACAGCTGCAGAAGTTATATATGAGCGTGCTGATGCAGAAAAACCGTTTATGGGATTGAAATCATTTGCAGGTGAAATACCGGCACTTAAAGATATTGGTATTGCTAAGAATTATTTGACTGAAACAGAACTTAAAGTTCTTAATAATCTTGTTCCCGGATATTTCGATTTTGCTGAAATCAGCGCTCTTGAGCGTAGACCTATGTATATGAAGGACTACATAAATCAACTTGATACAATTTTGTCTTCGAGTAACAGAAAACTTCTGCAAAATAGTGGGACGATTAGTCATACGCAGGCACTTGAAAAAGCAAAACAAGAATATCGAAAATATCAAGAGAAAACAATTGCGCCTGTCGAGCAAGCGTATTTAGATACCATTCATGATCTTGAAAAAGAGGCAAAAAAACAAATCAGAAATAGAAAATAGTTTGCATTAAAGCACAACCAATGAAATTTTATTCAAAGGTTGTGCTTTAAGTTTAATTCTTTAAGCAAATTTTCCTGAGAAACAGATGGCTGATAATCAGGAGAGCCATTTTTATAGGTGTTCATAATTGCCTGTTCGTCGGGTGCAGGCAGATCATCGAGATGTTATGATGTATACAGAAGAGATGCCGTGTTACGGAAAACAGTAACATGGCTGATGGAGGAATATGTTTATGAAATTTTTTCATTTATCGGATCTGCATATAGGATTGAAACTGATGAACCGGGATCTTCGGGAAGATCAGGAATATATATTGGATGAAATTACAGAACTGGCACGCAGGGAACGGCCGGATGCGGTGGTAATTGCGGGTGACATTTACGATAAGGCAGTTCCGTCAGCGGAGGCGGTGGAGGTTTTTGACCGTTTTCTGGTCGGACTCACCGAAGCAGTGCCGGATGCGGTTATTATGATGATCAGCGGAAACCACGACAGTGCTCCGAGAGTCAACTGTTTCCGAAAAGTCCTTTCCGGGCAGAACATCTATATGGTGGGACAGCCGCCGAGAACAGAAGAAGAATACATTGAAAAAGTTATCCTGGAAGATAAGGATGGAAAGGTGAATTTTTACCTCCTTCCGTTTGTGAAACCATCCATGGTGAAACAGGTTGTGGGAGTGGATGAGAATGGAAACAATCTTTCTTATAATGAAACACTTCATCGTCTGATCGGACGTGAAAAAATTAATTCAGACGAGAGAAATGTATTTGTCAGCCACCAGTTTTATCTTCCTTCCGGTAAGAATGCAGAGGATGTGGAACGTATGGATTCCGAGATGCGTACGGTCGGAAATATTGATGAGGTATCTGCGGATGTGCTGGGAAATTTTGATTATGCAGCACTCGGACATATCCATAAACCAATGAAAGTTGGCAGTGAATTATACCGTTATTGCGGAACTCCGCTTGCCTGCTCTGTGAGTGAAGCACAGCAGCAAAAAGGCATTATTATGGTAGAAATGGGTGTAAAAGGAGAGGTAAAAACAACAATTTTACCGCTTGAACCGTTGCGACAGGTGAAGGTTGTAAAAGGAACTCTGGAGGAGGTTTTGAAAGAATCCTGTAAGGATTATGTGACTGTGATCCTGACAGATAAGGCGGATCTGGATGTGATCGATATGCAGGAACGTATCCGTCTGGCATTTCCGAATCTGCTGGAGATCCGGAGGGAAAATCAGCGGAAAACGGATTATACCAGAACGTTACAGACAGAAGAATTGCTGGATCCGTATGAGCTGTGCTGCTCTTTCCTGAAAGATCTGGACGAAGAAGAAAAGATGATTTTGCAGGATGTACTACATACGGTTCAGGGGGTGAAATAAATGAAACCTTTACGTTTAAAAATGCAGGCATTTGGCTCATATGGTAAAGAAACTACAATTGATTTTGAGAAAGTAAATCAGAATCTTTTTCTTATAACCGGGGATACCGGAGCGGGAAAAACGACGATCTTTGATGCGATCGTTTTTGCTTTATATGGCGAAGCCAGCTCTTCTTTAAACAAAAAAGAAGGCGTAGTTCTGCAGAGCCAGTATGTGGATTTTGATTCAGAACCGTATGTCGAACTTGTCTTTTCGGAAGGCCGTGATGAAAAACGGGAAATCTATACAGTGCGCCGTGTTCCGAGACATCTCAAAACGATCACAAGAGGTGCAAACAAGGGTAAACCAAAAGAAAATACAGGTTCGGTAAGTCTGATCATGCCAGACGGATTGGAATATCCATCCAAAGAAGCTGACCGAAAACTGCAGGAGACTGTAGGACTTACCAAGAGTCAGTTTATGCAGGTTGCTATGATTGCGCAGGGAGAATTTATGGATCTCCTCCGTGCAAAATCAGATGACAAAAAAGTGATTTTTCGAAAGCTTTTTAATACAGAAATGTATCAGGATATTGTGACAGAACTGGGGAATCGAAAGCGTGCAAAAGAGAAAGAAATCGCAGTTTTGAAAACACAATGTCAGGGAGAAGTGAGCAGGATCCGTATACCTGAAACATATGAATCAGAGACTCTGAAACAGTTGAAAAAACAACTGGAAGAGGGCGAGATGACACGCCTTACTGACCTTCTGGAAGAAGTGAAAAAACTGTGTGACTGGCTGGAAAAATATACTGATCTGGCAGAAAAAGATTATCGGAAATCGGTTGAAAACAGAGACAAAAAAAGAGAACTATATACCAAGGCGGAAGCACTTTTAAAATGGTTTGATCAGTTAGAAACTGCGGAACGGAAACTGCAGGAATGTGCAGATGATGAAGCAAAAATAGTGAAAACAACAGCCCTGATCAGCCGTATCAGAAATGCGTATGAGATCAGAGAGACCGGTGTTCTCTTAAATGATGCGGAGAGACGGCTGACAGAATTGGAACAATCATTAAAGACTCAGGAAAAACAGTTGCCAATATTGGAAGAAACGCGGAAAACAGCGGAAAATGCAGAGGAACAGAAAAAGCTGATTTGCGATCAGGAATTGCAGAATTGCAGTAAAATCTCAGAAAAAGTCCAGAAGGCACTGGAGCTTTTTGAACAGATAAAGAGACTTCATACACAGGCAGAAGTAGACAGGAAAAACTGTGCTCTGGCAACAGAAAACACAAAGAAAGTGCGAAAGCAGCAGGAGGCTCTGGAAGAGCAGGAAACACAGTGGAAAAAACAGAGTGAAGAGTTGGCTGAAGTGGATAAGAAGCTGGTACTCGCAGAGAATAAAAAGCAGGAAGCAGATGCGGTTTCAAAGGAGATCGTGGATGTTCAGAACTTGAGAAATCAGGCAGAACAGTGCCGCAAAAAAGCAATTAAAACACGAGAAACTTATGCAAATATAACGAAAAAATATAATGATGCAAACACAGAATACGAAGAAGTAAGACTACATTTTTTGAATGCGCAGGCTGGTTTTCTTGCTGCAGAATTAGAATCGGGAAAACCCTGCCCGGTGTGCGGTTCTACAGAACATCCACATCCTGCGAAAAAAGGTGTGGAATCTGTGGATATCTCTGAGGAAAAACTGCAAAATATGCAGACAAATGTGGATAAACTGCGTAAAGATCAGGAAAAAGCTGCTGGGGATGCAGCGGCGGCCAGATCAGAATACGATACACGAAAAGATACTTATATTGCCAGTGTACAAAAGCTCCAGGAACGTTTGCATAGAAGTGTTTCTTCTATAACAGAGCAGTCAAGTGTGACGGAAATGAACGATTCTCTGGAAAACTGGAAGCAGCAGCTGGCAGAAGAACTGAACAACTTACAGAGGAGTGCACGCCTTCTGGTAAAAATCCGTGAAGCACTTCAAAATATGGAGAAACAGAAAAAACAGTTGCAGGACACTTATGATGAGTGTACAGAGAAAGAAAAAGCTGCTGCTGAAAAACTGGCGGGAAGTGAAGCCGCACTGGAAAACATAAAAGGCTCCACTGAATTTAAGACAGAAGAAGAGGCAAAGGCGGCACTGCTTCAGGCTGAAGACAGCAAAAAACAGGCAGAAGAAGTATATCAGAAAGTTCTGTCAGAAGCGAAGAAAGCCGCAAATGCGCAGAAACAGGCAGAAACCCTGATCAGCCGTTACCAGCAGGAGATTCCGGAACAGAAGAAGTGTGTGGAAGATCGAAAAACTTCTTATACAGAAGTAATGGAAATAAAGCAGATGACAGAATCTGAATGGAAAGAGCTTGTGGAGACGTACAGCCGTGAAGAGGCAGAAGAGTTTCAGAAAACGGTTAATGCTTATTATGAAAAGAAGTCAGCAGCGCAGGCACAGAAAGATTCTGCAGAGAGCGCGATTGGAGAAGAGCAGAAACCTGTTCTGGAAGAAATTCAGAAAGAGAGAGAAGCTGCAGAGACAGAATATCAGGAAAAAGAAAAGATTTATAACCAATTGCGAATGGATAACAGGGATGACAGAGAGGTCTTTGACGCACTTTCCAGAAGGCTGGAAGAGAGAAAAACAATCGTGGAAGAACATGCGCGGATCGATACACTGTATCGGATGACTTCCGGAAACGTCAGTGGCGCACGTATGGATCTGGAAACTTATGTACAGCGGTATTATCTGGAACATATTTTATACGCGGCGAATCGACGCTTTCAGGAAATGTCTGCCGGACAGTTTGAACTTCGTATGTATGATCTGGAAAAAGCTGGTGAAGGAAAGAACAGAGGGCTGGATCTGATGGTTTATTCTACTGTGACAGGAAAAGAACGGGAGGTTCGTACTCTTTCAGGTGGAGAATCCTTTATGGCGGCATTGTCGCTTGCGCTTGGAATGGCGGATCAGATTCAGCAGAGTTCAGCTGCAATCAACCTGGACATGATGTTTATTGATGAGGGCTTTGGTTCACTGGACGAACATTCACGCAATCAGGCGGTTCGTGTGTTGCAGGAAATGGCAGAAGGTTCCAGACTGATTGGAATTATTTCTCATGTGTCAGAACTGAAGCAGGAGATTGAAGATCAGTTGCTCGTAAACAAAGATGAGAATGGAAGCCATGTGAAATGGCAGATCAGCTGATTTTTGGTAAAATATAAAAGCAGGGAATAGAAGTATTAGAGAATGTTAGGAGAAAAATGACAGAAGAAACTTTGGAAAAACTGGCACAGTTGCTGGAACAGGATCAATTTGAACTGCTCATTCCGGAGAAGATGCGGACAGAATCGGGAAGAATATCGGATAAGGCATCAGCCAGCATGGATATTCCATTGGTATATCTGATGAATGATGCGGTCGAGAGCTTTCTGGTTTTTCGAAATGTTCGTATGACGGGGGAATATCACAGCGATTATCAGGGAGAACTGCAGGCATCCATGACCAGGCAGGATGGCAGATTTGTGCTTGTCATAAAACAGGATGATACAGTGCTGACATTGTTTTTTGAGGATCTGGAATTGGAAGTCCATCTGTATGAATATGCATATACTGGTCATTTCTGGGTAAAAGACTATGAATATTTGCGACAATTGGAGTATCGCCTTGCGATTCTCAGGGATAAATATGATTATCTTGGTGAGGCATATTGCACGGAAGAAGAAATAAAACTGGCGGCACTTGTAGAATTTCCACCATTAAATTATTGCTGCTATCCGGCAGTGCCGGAGAAATATATCGTGCCCAGGGAAAATCCCTGGATACCTTCTGAAAAAGCAATTGTTTATATGAAAGAACTGGCAGCGGAATGTGAGGATACTTCTTTACTGAAAATGTTAGAATTCTATAGAAAGCATCCTGCGAAATTCTGGGCGAAGAGACTTGCGGTTATGCTGCATCAGACGAAGCACAGCAGAATTGTAGATCTGTTGTCAGAGAGACTGCAGCAGGCAACGGCAGATTATCCAAGAAGATTTTTTGGAGATGATGTGGAACGGAAGTATCAGCAAGCATTGGAAAGAGCAAAACAGCGCCAGAGGGAGTTGAAGAGCCAGGGAATTCGTGCAGATCTTCTGAGAGAAGAACCTTTTACGATTGCGCGTGATTCTCTGAATTATAAACTGTATCTTATGATATGGAAAGAACAGAAGGGGAATCGAGTAACAGAAATAGAAGAATATATCTGTGAATAATAGATTCTTAAAGCCAAAAGCTGTATTAGCAGGAGAAAACCTGAAATACAGCTTTTGTTGTTCTTTTGAAATATGGAAAGTTATGCTTTTTTCATTTTTCCAAGTTCTCTGCGGGCAAAAACAACCGCCAGTACAAATGCAGCTGCGTCGGCAATCGGTCCTGCATACATAACGCCATCAATTCCCATAAACATAGGAAAGATAATGATCAATGGAAGCAGGAAGATCACCTGTCTGGTGAGAGACATGATGATACCGAGGCCAGCCTTTCCTATAGAAGTAAAAAATCCGGAGGACATCGGCTGGATACCATTTGCGAAAGTCAGGAGCATAAAAATCCTCAGATAATTTTCTGCGAATTTAAAGTACAGATCGCTTCCGCCGCCAAACATGCTGATAATCTGATGTGGAAAGATCTGGAAGCACAGGAAAAAGAATGTGGCAATGATCGTACATGCCGTTGCAGAATAACGATATGCCTGACGAACACGGTCGTATTTTTTAGCTCCATAGTTAAAGCCCCAGATAGGCTGTGCACCCTGGGCAATTCCAATGCAGATCGCAAGAAAAACCATATTTACTTTTGACACAATCCCAACGCATGCAATCGGGATATCACTTCCATAAACAGAAGACGCTCCGTAATAACGAAGAGTGTTATTCATTACAATCTGGACAGCACCAATTGCAATCTGGTTGATGCACGAAGCAAGTCCAAGCGAAGAGATTGCTTTGAGGTGGATCAGCTGAGGCTTAAACATATTTCTTTCCAGATGCATATGGCGAAATTTTGCAAAATAAAGTACAACCAGCATGGCAGAAATAAACTGGCCGATGACAGTAGCCCATGCACCGCCCTTGATTCCCCATTTGAAACCAAAGATAAACAGTGGGTCAAGAATTGTGTTGATGATCGCTCCGATCAGAGTGCAGACCATAGAATAAGTGGGACTGCGGTCAGCACGAATCAGGTGGTTGCCGCCGACGGATAAGGTGAAGAATGGAAGTCCGATAGCAATAATGCCTACATAATCGATTGCGTAAGGCATCACATTATCTGTTGCGCCAAAAAAGATAAGCAGTGGTTTCAAAAAGATTAAAATCGCTGCGGCAATGGCTGTACCTATAATAACAAGTGTCGATAATGCACTTCCTGCAATCTCGCTTGCTTTTCGTTCTCTTCCAGCTCCCATTTCAAGATTGTAGTTAGATGCACCGCCGATTCCGAGGAGCAGTGCAGCGGCGGTTGAAATGGTTGTGACTGGAAATGCGATGTTTGTGGCAGCATTTCCGAGCATGCCGACACCCTGACCGATAAAAATCTGGTCTACTATATTATAGAGAGCATTGACCAGCATGCTGATGATAGCTGGGATTGCAAATTTAGCAAGAAGGCGGCCGGTTGGAGCAATGCCTAATGGATTGCCGGCATTTGTATTTGCAGTTGAAGGACTAGATTGAGATTTCAAGATAAATGACCTCTTTCTTCTATAGTATAAGATGTTTTTTATAAAGCCTGATTCAGGGCTGTTTATTAAGTATAACACAAAAAAATAAAAAAAGTTCAAAAAAATTGTTGACAGATTCTTTTTATAGTGGTATTCTAACTAAGCTGTCGCAAGGAATTGTTTCTTCTGAATAAACAATTTGAAAAGTTTTGAAAAAAACAAAAATAATTGTTGACAAAGAAACGAACATGTGATAGAGTAAACAAGTCGCTTGAGAGCGACACACAAACATCAAAACACCTCGAAAAAAACTTAAAAAAAGTACTTGACAGGCGCTGGTGAATGTGATAAAGTAAACGAGCTGTCTGAGAGACAGACAAACAAAGAACCTTGATAACTAAACAGTGAAACACATACGATTCTCGAAAATTCTTTAAGAATCATCATTCAACAGAATGAACTTTTTATAAACAGTAAAACGAGAGATAGCTAGTTGTTATCTTGAGTGAATCAAACATTTTATCAGAGAGTTTGATCCTGGCTCAGGATGAACGCTGGCGGC